>OIXG01000872.1_pt1 | contig 33458 bp, 19 predicted proteins | sample 1587731 | NCBI WGS metagenome assembly OIXG01 (sample SAMEA3888908, study PRJEB22519) | human gut metagenome | biome: human gut; feature: human-associated habitat; material: faeces | place: Denmark | collected 2010 | reverse complement strand
AGCAACTCCATCCGTGTGCATATCTCTGCCCTGCGTAAAAAACTGCGCGCTGCATTAGGTTATGACCCCATTCGCAACCGCATCGGCGAGGGCTATCTGATGGGAGGTGACACAGATTGAAAAAAATTTCTCTGCAATGGCGCATCACGCTGATGACTGCTCTGCTCATCGGCGTTACCTGTATCGCCATGAATCTGCTGCTCTGCTCCTCCGGCATCTATTATATGGATACCATCGCCGACACACTGCAGGGCGGCGACAGAATCCTCCTCGACGAGGAAGACACCGTGAGCTTTGATCCGCAGCTTGCAGCGCCTGACGGCGAGCTGACGATCCTTATTGATGGAGCACAGGGCCGCTTTCGCACAACAAACTGGTATATCACGGCGGTGGTGACGGCATTGAGCGGTATTCTTGCCTACTTCGTCAGCGGGCATGCCCTGAAGCCCCTGCGCAGCTTTGCCTCCCAGACAGAAAAGGTACAGCTGAACAATCTGGCAGATATCCGGATCAACGAAAATGTTCTGCCGGAATTCAGACAGCTTGGTCACTCCCTGAACCAGATGCTGGAGCGGTTAAACAATGCCTTTTCTGCCCAGAAACAGTTTACCGGCAACGCTGCCCACGAGCTGCGCACACCTCTGGCGCTGATGCAGGCCCAGCTGGAGCTTTTTTGTGCAGAGCATCCCGACATGCTGCCGGAGACGGCAGACTTTCTCTCCCTGCTGCAGGAACAGACAGAGCGGCTGTCCCAGATGACAAAAACCCTGCTGGAGATGAGTAATCTGCAGCAGGTAGAACGAAACGAATCCATTCAGCTTGCTCCCATGGTGGAGGAAATTTTCACAGACCTTACGCCGCTGGCGGAGAGATCCGGCATCACTCTGGAGCTTGCAGGTGACGGTGTTATGACCGGCAGCGACGCACTGATCTATCGTATGATCTTCAATCTGACAGAGAATGCGATCAAATACAATCGTCCAGACGGTTCTGTACAGGTCTGCATCACCCAGGAGCCCGAAAAGCTTCTGATCCTTGTTTCCGATACGGGACGGGGAATTCCGGAAGAATATCAGCAGAGTATCTTTCAGCCATTCTTCCGTGTAGACAAGTCCCGCAGCCGAACCTTCGGCGGTGCCGGTCTTGGTCTTGCGCTGGTATGGGAGATTGCAGCCCTTCACGGAGGCTCTATCCGGGTTGCAGAAAGCTCAGACAGCGGAACCACCATCGCTGCAGAGCTGCCACGCTCCGGCAATCATGCATCAGCTCCTAAAAACGAAACGCTTTAGAAATCAAAACGAACAGAAATGAGAGGAAAATATGATCGATAAAATGCTGATCCGTGGAGCAAAGGTCCACAACCTGAAGAATATTGATGTGGATATTCCGCTTGGGAAAATCGTTGGAATTGCAGGCGTGTCCGGCTCCGGCAAATCATCCCTTGCATTGGGCGTGCTCTACGCTGAGGGCTCCCGGCGCTATCTCGAAGCCCTCTCCACCTATACGCGCCGCCGCATGACCCAGGCCTCCAGAGCCAGTGTGGATGAAGTCCTGTATGTTCCCGCTGCACTGGCACTGCATCAGCGCCCCGGTGTGCCGGGTATCCGCAGTACCTTCGGCACAGGAACAGAGCTGCTCAACAGTCTGCGCCTGATGTATTCCCGTCTTGCCAGCCACCGCTGTCCTAATGGACATTTCCTTTCTCCGTCTCTGGCTGTCGCCGCAGGAAAAGAGCTTGTCTGTCCGGAATGCAGCGCACATTTCTATGCACCGTCTGCAGAAGAGCTGTCCTTTAATTCCCAGGGAGCCTGTCAGAGATGCGGCGGCACCGGGATCGTCCGCACTGTGAATCCGGATACGCTGGTGCCGGATGACTCGCTGACGATCAACGAAGGGGCTGTTGCCCCCTGGAACAGCCTGATGTGGTCCCTGATGACAGACATTTGCCGGGAAATGGGTGTGCGCACGGATGTTCCGTTTCGGGAGCTGACAAAACAGGAAAAGGAGATCGTATTCCACGGTCCTGCTGTGAAAAAGCACATTCTTTACCATCCGAAAAAATCTGACTCCAACGACTTTGCAGAACTGGATTTCACCTATTTTAATGCCATCTACACCGTAGAAAATGCCCTTGCCAAGGTCAAGGATGAAAAAGGCATGAAACGGGTAGAAAAGTTTCTCAAAGAAGATATTTGTCCGGATTGTCATGGCACACGCCTGTCTGCTGCTGCCCGTGCGCCGAAGCTGCAGGGTATTTCGCTGGACGAAGCCTGCGCTATGACACTCTCTGAGCTGGTCGTCTGGGTAGAAGGCGTCCCCCAAAGTCTGCCGGAAGAAATGCGTCCCATGGCCCAGAGTATCTGTGAAGCCTTTCAAAGCACCGCAAAGCGGCTGATGGACTTGGGACTCGGCTACCTGACCCTTGATCGATCCGCATCCACACTCTCTACCGGCGAGCGGCAGCGGATGCAGCTTGCTCGCGCCGTGCGTAACCGCACCACCGGCGTCCTCTATGTACTCGATGAGCCCTCCATCGGTCTGCACCCTTCTAATATTGTGGGGCTTACCGGTGTACTGCAGGATCTTGTTGCTGACGGAAACTCCGTCATTTTAGTCGATCACGATACGCAGATTTTAAAGGAATCCGACTGGCTCATAGAAATGGGTCCGGAGGCCGGCGCAAAAGGCGGTCACATCATTGCGCAGGGCAATATTTCCACCATCGCAGCAGACCCTGCTTCCCAGATCGGACCGTTTCTTTCCGGCACAGCGAAAGCCAGACTGCGCCCCTGCATCGAAAAGGAAATGCTCTTTACAAACGGCAGGATTCACCTGTCCACGGATCGGATCCATACCGTAAAACCCCTGGAGGTCGATATTCCAAAAGGACGGCTCACAGTTGTCACCGGGGTATCGGGCTCCGGCAAGACCACCCTGATACTGGAGAGCCTGATCCCTGCACTGCAGGCAAAGATCAACGGCAGTGCACTACCTGCCCACATCCGCGCAGTCGATGCCGACGGCATTGCACACGTCAAGCTCATGGACGCCACGCCCATCGGCATCAACGTCCGCTCCACTGTGGCAACCTATGCAGGCATCCACGACGAGCTACGCAAGCTTTATGCGAAGTCTCCGGATGCCAAAGCCCTCGGCTACAAGGCCGGTGATTTTTCCTACAACACCGGGACGCTCCGTTGCCCCGGCTGCGACGGAACCGGCGTTGTCAGTCTTGATGTACAATTCCTGCCGGATGTGAACATCCCCTGCCCGGACTGCCGGGGCTCCCGCTACAGCAAGGCAGCTTACACAGTAAAGCTCACCAATAAAAGCGGCGCGCACATTTCCTTACCGGAGCTGATGGATATGGACGTAAACACCGCCATCGACTTTTGCAGGGATATAAAAAGCGTCAGCCAGAAGCTGGAAATTCTAAAGCAGCTCGGACTCGGCTACCTGACCCTTGGCGAAGAAACGCCCGGACTGTCCGGAGGCGAGGCACAACGGCTCAAGCTTGCCAGCGAGATTGGAAAGACCCAGGAGGATTCCGTATTCGTCTTCGACGAGCCCTCCATCGGCCTGCATCCGCTGGATGTGCAGGTTCTGCTGGGCGTCTTTCAGGCGCTTCTTCATCACGGTGCGACCGTTGTCGTCATTGAACACGACCTGGATGTGATCAAAAATGCGGACTATGTGATCGACATGGGACCGGGCGGCGGCGAAGCGGGCGGACAGATCATAGCCAGCGGGACGCCGCAGGAAATAAAGGAAAACCCAAACAGTATTACCGGGAACTATATCTCATAAACCTCGTTCTCGAGATGGCTTGTCTTTCTCAGCCGGCCAGGATTTTCTGAGTGCCGCGTAGGAAATCAGAAAATCCGCAGGCCGACCGGCGGCTTTGACCTGGGGCTGCCCCCGATTGAGTCACTTTAATTTTGTCTGTATCCTGCTACTCCTCTTACCTTATAATTTCCCATTTTGCTTTTCTCGTTGTTCCGTTCTGTACCAATCTACCTTTTTCCTGTAAAGAAGCGAACATTCGAGAAATCGTTCTTTTCGATATACCCATTTTTTCCGCATAATATGCCTGTGTTGCAGACGGATTCTTCTCTATAATCTGCAACAATTTTTCTATCTGCGTCTGTTCCTTATTAAGCGGCACTTCAGCGCCATTAGTGCCATCATCAGCGCCATAATTAACGCCATTAGCGCCATTTTTAGTGCCATTGGCGTTAATCATGGCGCTATTGGTATCAACCTGACCTCGATAAATATTGATACGCAAATCAACTTCGCCACCAATAAACTCCGGCTCCCGCAGTCCGGCAGCTTTTACTTTATCAATAATTCTCGGAATACCGCTTCCCCAATGCTCAATCAGGTTCATATAAGCAAACGCATGGGCAAGGGCTTCATTTCTGATTTTGGAATAACCTTCTTTCATACGCTCTATCGTTTGTCCCATTGGCAACTTTCCTGGAGAAGTAATTTCCAATCGGTTGTCATACATGTTGGGGGCAGGGACCGGATTACTGTCATTCATAACTTCTTATACCCTTCCAAAAGTTACTGACACATTTTTCTCTTTCACACAGTATATTACAGCTGATTATACTTCGCTGCACTTCCCTTTGCTTTTTCCACTGGATACTTTGCCTCATTCTGTGCCATCTTCATATTGATGATTTCATCTGCATCCAGCCCCAACTTGTCCAATAGATTCTGGCAATAAACCATGACATCCGCTATTTCCTCTTTTACATGCTGTAAATCATATACCTCATCAAGGCTTTCAACCAAACTCAAATCTATATTTGATTTAATTGAGTCCACACCAACTTTTACGGGTTTTACTTTTTCTACAATAATATCCGATACAAACGAGTCTGTAGTTACCGAATAAGCCTCAATATTGTACTTGTCATCGTTTATGTATGTTTTTTTACCAACTCCAAAGCCGTCTGTTTCGGATATATCAACATTGCCCGACTCGTCAACAGGCACAGAAAATACCGTTGTATCGGCTGTTACCATTGCAAAACCGCCAAAAGATTTTGACGACGTTTTATACTGCAGGTTTCCTGCCACTGTCATATGCAAAGTTTCAAGTGTTTCATAAGCTCCCAATCCGTTCGGTGTATCCTCGGTATAATCGTAAGGTAAATCTATATCCGATACTTCTCCGTTTTTGTTGGTTTTATAACGTGAAAATGTATTGGTACGCGAGCCATTGCCGTTTAATGCCGCCAATGCGGATTTTGTTGTTTTATACACAACTCCGTCTATTGTAACATTATCTCTTACTTTTACAACCTCCAAGTCGCCCTCGTCATTTAAAATCTTAAGTTTGAGTGAATTATCAAACGGACCGTCGCTTTTAGTCGACATATCGGCAATATAACCGTATCTGTAACTTGACTGCGAGTTTTTGCGAACAACAATTGCCCTGCCCCACTTATTTTTGTATGCGGTTATTTCTTCGCCAAGTTTTATTTCGCCCGTACCGTCACTGTAATATGCTGTTTTTGATATTTCAACATCTTGGTTATCAACCCTCACGGTTAATATATCGTCTTTATTTACCGATTGAACAACTCCCGAGGCTTTATCGGAGCATACCTGTAAAATATACATTACACTGCCGTCATAGGAAATGCTTTTTCCAACCGTAAGTACAGACCATTCTTTAAGCGACGTTGTTAAAAATTCTTTATCTGCCTCATTACCGCCCGAACGCTTTATAATATATTTTGTATTGGCAGCATCAAGGTTGATTGATTCCAAACTATTTTTAAAATATATAACGCTGTCGCTTACAGTGTCAACAACAAAAGCTTTTATATCATTAATTACAGCCGTATTATATGTTCCGTCATCATCGCTGTCAATAAATGTAACATCACCATCGTTGGGCTTAAAAATGCCGATGTTATAATCCGTTACAAGCTGTCCGTTATATACAACGTTAATATCGTTTGAAATAACTACGCTTTTTTTACGTTCTGTTTTTGCATCTGTATATTTAAGCCTGCCGTTTAAAACACTTTCAATATCATATGATGAAATATTTAATATACTGTTGTTGTATTTTTGTATATAGCAAACTTCATCATCATTGTTTGTATAAAATTCAACGTTATATCCTATATACTCGTCAACATTATCGAGCTGTGTATCGTATACTTTGGAATTAATGGCAATCTTACCGGAATTTTTTAAATCGGAACCGTCGAGACTGGTATATTGGTTTTGGGTAACAACACCCTCAAGCCTTTTATAATCGCGATATACCGATTTTCCGTCGGTTTTACCTGCACGGTAAACCGTGTTATTGCTTATATAGCTTATTTTATCCAAGGTAAAATTAAGCACATTATTAATAACTGTAAGAATTTCCGATTTTTTTATACGTCTATCGGGTGTAACATCATCAATACCGTCAAACAAATTCCACTTTTCGGCATATGCATAGTAGCCGTTTGCATTGTTAAATACCCCGCCTTTTATATACTTTAAATAATCACTGTATCCCAAAAGCGAAAGTGCCGCGCACGAAACATCCTTATATGTAGCATATGCCGTACCGTCAAGTTCAAATTTTGATAAAATATCGTCTTTCATAAACAAATATTGGTCGGTTAAAAGCATATCAATCATATCGTTGGCTGTAACAAACTTTTGAGGTCTGAAATTTGTTTTTACATCGTGTTTTAACAGTTTAAGCGCTGTAAGTTTATTAAACAATTCCGTATCCGATTCATCTGTAATATCAATAGGAACCGTTCGCTCCACACCGCCGTTAAATTTTACATACGACATATCGCCGACACCTGTTTTACTGAAAACAAAATATACAGTATGAACACCGTTTATTTCGCCCTTTTCAATAATTGCCGTCTGCGGCTGTCTATCAGTCCACGTACCCGGTGTTTTTTGCACTTTGAGTGCAGCAATATTGTCACCTACAGGTGAATCAAGACGAACATATATTGTACCGCCTGCATTTGATTGGTCAACACCGGTATTTATTGTAACACTGTCATAAACATTTCCCGTACCAAAGTCTACCGACACGGCAACGTATCCGTTTTTATATGTTCCCGAAACGACTCCGTGTGTAAGTGTACATTGGCTAAACGCAACCACGTCCAAAAAGTCAAATCCTGCCGCCGGATAATTTGCCGCATATGCAACAGTACATAACGAAGATACAAGCATAGTTGCAATAATAACAAAAGTAAATATTTTATAAATTGTTTTCATATCGTAATCTCCCTTACTCCTTTATTATTCCAATATGCAATAAGTACCGATATATAATAACCGCCGCCTCCGCACGTGTGGAATTACTTTTTGCATCAAATATTTCATTGCCCGTTCCGTTTAAAATGCCTGCCTTTGCAAGTGTGTAAACTCCGTCATAGGCATAATCGGTTATTTGGTCACCGTCGGCAAACGCAATATTAATATCTTTTGCACGCACATTATATTCGGGTTTAATTAATGATACGCGATAAACAATTGCCGCCAGCTCCTCGCGTGTTATAGGCATATTAGCACCAAATGTTCCGTCTTTGCGTCCGTTTACAATACCGTTGCCGTATGCAATCTTAATACTGTCCGAACACCAATCCGTATCGTTTACATCGGAAAAATTAATGCTTGTGTTATCTTTTGCATTAAAATTCATTGCGGTTACAAGAATATGTACAAATTCGGCACGTGATATATTATTATTGGGTTTAAACGAGCCATCGCCGTAACCGCTTATATAACCTTTTTTATACATTGTGTTAATATCATTTTGTGCCCATTTACACAGTTCAAGGTCATTTAACGGTTTTTTTGTATTTTGGGGTTCATTGGGTTGAGTATTCGATATTGCATCAACACCGTAACTGCCTCCTGTTTTACCCGATTTAACCGATGTTCCGCCCTTGGAAGAGGAACTGCCGGATTGTTTATTTGGTGTAACGTTAATTTGTGACGCCCTTGCATACGGACGGTTATACATTAAGTTTAAACATAACTGTTTTTGCTCATCAAAAGATAATTTAATATAATCACTATATCCTGCAAAATTAAATATGCTTTCAAATTCCTTAATAAATTTATCAAAGGTTCCCCAACCTTGCGCATTGTTTATACCGTTTAATACTATTGCCTCATTAAACAATTTTTGCACAGTTGTTATATCTGACGGCTTATCTGCCTTAAAAAGAGAAGAAAGATATTCCGCAACAGATAATTTATCCATATTTTTATAAAAATCTTTATAACCCTTTGCAGTATCTATGCCGAGAAGTTTAATATTGTCTTCAATAAGTCTGCTTGCTTTATCTGATGATGAACCCGTAATCTCGGAAATAACATACAAAAAATTCATTTTGTTTGAAAAAGCTTCAAATGACTCAAATGTTTCCCCGTTGTTATATAGTGTGCTGTATATCCAATCTTTATATTCCGACTCATTAATACTGTCAACCAAATCGGTTAAATACATATTATCTTTATTTTGGTTTATTATACGTATAAAAGCATCAAGTTTCGTTTCACCGTCCACCGGAGCCGGGTTATTTATTTGGGACATTATTTTTTGTATATCCAGCTCATTCAAGTAATTAAATTCTGCCTTTTCACCCAAATTGTTTATAACAACATATTTTCCCGTTTTCATATTTTTATCGGTAAACTTATAAGCATACTTTCCGTCTTTGGGATTAACAAGCGCTATATGAGTATAATTTAAATAATCATTCTCATTAACATCGGCTTTTTTTACACCGAGCAACACTGTACCGGCGCTTGCGCCGTATATACTTATTTCGGCATTGGAATATTCTGCTGTTAATTTATCAACGGCTTTTGTATCAGCACTTTCAACCGCACCTGCAAAACTTCCTTTAATATTAAACGAGTCATCCGCAAGCACCGCCATATAGCTGTCAGCCGTTTCAAGAGGCAGTTGTTCATTTACATCTTTATTAACCGCATCGGTAATTTTTTGCGCATTGCCTTTAAATACACGGCTATCTCCCGTATATCCTGCACCTATAAGCGTTATGTTGCCGGCTTTTAACGAACTCCATTTAAAACTTGCTTTTGCTGTCGTCCCTTCAATAGATGCGCCGCCGTAAAAATAATCGTTGTAAAACCTAATATTTTTTATATCGCCCGACATATCGTTTCCTTTAATAACAAGTTTTTTATGTTCGGTAATATTGCGCGGAAAACCATCATAATAACCAAACGTTTTGAACGCCGACCAAGAACCGGTATTTTCGGAGTGAGTGGTAAAAACAGGCGTTGATTTTAATATATCTTCCGTAGGGGTTCCCACATCGCCAATATATATTGAAAAACCGCCATTTGCACCCGTTACAGCATAAGTAAGTTCCATTGCAACAGCACCGCTGCCAAAATATACATCATCAAATGCAATCCATCCGCCATAGCTTATACCGCCTACGTAATCGTTGTTTCTTACTTCAATATCGGCTTTACCGCCCATAGAGCTGCACTTTATTGCACTTATAAGTGAAAAAGCACTTATTCCGCTTTCTGTAGGTTCTTCAACATCACTCGGTACATTTGCAATTTGCTCACCGAGCAATGCAACAAAATCAGGCACCGAATAGTATTTTTTTGTATAATCCTCACCTTTTATTCGGTCTATTATATATTTTTTCTGTCCCTTTGTGAGCGGTTCATATTTTTGGGCATAAAGTTCGGTATATATTTCCGCTGAAAAATCATCAAAAATTTTATTAACCGCCGTCCATTTATCCGCTCTGTTTATAGCCTCAAGAGCCGATGATTGATTAAAACAATCTTTAAAAGTTTGTTTATCTGCCGAAAAGTCATTTGGCAGAATACCGCGTAATATTTTACTTAATTCGTCTTTGCTGCTGTCGGGATAATAATTTTTATAAGCAATCGATGCGGATATCCCCAAAATTTCGGCATTATGTTTGATTATTTCTTCAACATTTCCGCCCGATATTAATTTTTGATATACATTTGCGAATTTAACTCTTTTACTGTTGTATATTGATAACCGTTGTTATAAATTCTTGAATAAACGGTATCTGCGTCTTCACCTTTTTTAATATCATCTAAAATATCCGTTATACCCAAAAGCGGTGCATTCTCATATACAACACGTATAAATGCGTCTTGTACCGTTTCGCCCTCTCCTTGAACCGGGTTGTTAATTTTATTGAGCGCTTCTTTTTGCTCTGCCGAGTTTATATAAGTTATTTCATATTTTTCGCCTATGTTATTTATAAACTCATATTCACCTCTTGTAATACTCTCGTCGGTAAACGAAATTTTATATTTTCCGTCAACGGTTTTTACGGTAAACAAATTTACTGCGTTTTGCAATTCTAAAATATTACTTCCTTTTTTTATCATTGCAATTATTACATAATCTTTATCCGTGCTTCCCGTTACGGTAAAATCGGCTCCGCTATAATATGCATACAGTTTATCGGATACATCGGTTAAATCATCACCGCTGATATATCCGCCTTTAGGCCCGCACAATAAATTCATATTATCATCAACTAAAAATGCATTAACACTTTCGCCGTTTTGCAAAGTAAACGGTATATAAAAATCCGTACTTTGATTTTGCACATCGGTTTTTCTGTCTGCGATTATACTTTGCGAAAGTGCACCGCTGCTGTTATGTATTGCCGAAATAAGCGTTGCGTTTGCCGTATCGGAGGTGTATAAATCAAGTTTTGCCTTAACGTCATTTTCGTTTACGGTTATTTCTGCATTATTAAAATTTGAATAAAACTGTATCGACTTGGCATCACCTATATTTTGTCCCGAACCTATTACCCATACAACAAGTTTTTTGTTTCCTTTTATATCCGACGGAAATCCGCCCTTTGTTATTGTTTCAAAACTGCTCCAACTTGACGTTGGTGTAACATCAATCGAAAAATCCGGTGATGCATCGTATTCCATAACCGTATCTAAATCAATAGGTGTATTTAAATCAACGGCTTTTATTTTTAAAGTTCCGCTTAAAGTTCCCGCACGAGTATAGCTCATAGCGACAGCTCCGTCTTTAAAATCAATGTTATCAAATACTACGTATGCGCGTGTATTAAAATCTCCCACAACACCGCTGTTTCTTAATACTGCTTTACTTATTTCCGTTGAGCTTATATTGGTAAATAAAATGTTTTCAAATGCGTCCAATGCCGTATTATCCGCAAAAACGCCTACAGGCAGTATTGCCGAAACAATAAATATAATTGCCGTAATAAGCGAGATTTTTCTCATTAATTTGTCACCTCCGAGTTAGTTTCATAAATTTTAAACCACCATATATTGCAATTTTTGCCGTTTGCAAATTTCATAAACAAATTATGTTTGCCTTTTTCTATTTTACCGTCAAGCGGTATTTCAATTGTTTTGTATATGTCTTCTCCACCGGTTGATTCGGTTTTAAATGTTGCAATCGGTTTATTTGATGTACCGTCACAATAAAGCGTTACAATATTGCCTGCATTTTCGTCTGAAACGGCTAAATTAACCCTGAGCATATTATAATCGCCCGTTGCATTTACATCATTGTATCTTACGCAAACATTTTTCTTTGTATTTCCGATTGCGGGTTTTGTTAAGTCTTCTGCCGGATATGTTTTTTCGGCTTTTGCAACCGTACCCACATCGGCATTATAATCGCCTGCATACAGCTTAATTGCGGTAACATCTTCTATATCCTCATCATTTGTTTTTGATGTTTGAATTGCGCATATATTTGCCGATTTATAATTTGATGTTGCTTTTATATATACGTTTTTAATCCCGTAACATCCGCGTACATTAAGACGTTTCCATACGGCAGCATCCAAATCATAGCAAGGAGACGATAAAGTTACAGATGTCAATCGTCCGTTTTCTATACTGTCGCCTACTATAATGTCAAAAGTTTCTCCCGTGTTGTATGTATCGGCTTTATATACAAGGTTAATTGTATTTGTATCGGTAAAGTCAACATTTTTAAAGCAAATCCAATCACCCGGTTTTTTTAATTTTACCATACCGTCGTCACGTTCGGCGCCGACAGATATATCCGCATCTTCAGCACTGTATGTGTGCGATGTTTTATTAAACCTGTTATAGTTGTCAAGATATTGTTCATTATCTTTATAACAACCGCTGAAAAACTTTTTCTGATTTGGATAATCGTATTCGTTCAAATCGGATTTACCGTTTGTTAATATTCTATCAGGTAATATATTATTCCATCTGTCTACAAGAGCATATGCCGTTCCTCCGGCATTTATATGGTCACCGTCAGTGAAAATACTGTCTGCACTTGTATTAAATGTTATATTATCGTGACAATCTATCATATTAACCCAATTGTCAAAATAAAATCCAAAATTTGCCGCCGAACCAACAGTCAAGGCATCGTAATTCCAGGATGACGACACCAAATTGTGATGAATTTGACTGCGTAATCTCTCATTACCAAAAGATACTCCGTGCAAATAAACCGTACCTGTATCTCTTGCGTTTATACTTCCGTCCGAAAAGTCGTTAAATGCAACTTCATTTGCAAGCCACACGGTATTACCGCCGTCGCTCGACCAAGCGCGTTCTTCACCTGCAACCTGAAATACCGAACGTCCCGATTTTTCGGCAGTATTATTATAAATACCAAAACCTCCGCGTTTTGTTCGTGGTGTTTTACTTGCGTCGGGTGCCATAAATATGCCTCCGACATAGCTTGCCATATATCCGCATTCGGAAAGATGATTGTTTTCTATATAAGCAAAGGTTCCCGTTCCGTATATTCCCGATGCCGCACTGTATTTTATATCGGTATTAATTACGGCATTATCGCTTCCGCCGATATAAATACCGAGTTCGCCGCGTTTGGGCGCTCCATTGGGATCGAATGTATTAAAATCATCGACGTAACCGTAATGTTGGTCTTCGCTGTATGTATAATGACAAACATATTTATGTTCTCCGCCGTTTATTACACACATTTGACTCTCGTTTAACTTCATACCGCCGCCGATTGTATTAATATTTTTAAGCTGCACATAACTTCTGTCGGCAATATCAACCGTTGCCTGTCTTGCCTTTATTTCAAGTTTTAAGGTTTCGGCTGTTTCACCTTTCGGCGGATAAATATAAAGCTTTTTATTATTTCTGTCAACATACCATTCGTTTGGAATATCTATGCAATTTTTACTGCCTGTTATATACCCGTAATCCCACTTCATAAGATCGGCTGTACCGGCATACCACCATTCATCGGTAACATTGTCCAAAAATAATCTGCCTTTATCCGAATCGGCAACTTTTGCCGTTCCCATTCCCCAGCCGTAGCCGTGAAGAGAAACAAATGTTGCGCCTTTCCAATAACCCTGCGGTTGATTTAAATCGGTATCGCTTACAGCCTCCATTTTATCATCAAGCGACACCTGAATATTTCCTTGCGTTGCCCACAATGACGATAAATTTAATTGTGAGGGAAATTTTCTGGGCGATGTGTTCCCATTTGGATGCCGAGCTTCGGCAAGCGCTTCTCCATTGTAAAAAATCTGATTTTTACCGTCACCCATATCATAATTTACATCATATGCAAGTATATCGCCTTGTGCGGTGGGAACGGACTGTATTTCTTCAAGTGCCGAAATTGTAACATTCTCGCCGTCTGCCGCTTTAAATATTATGGGATTAACGGCAGTACCGTCGTTTTGAGGCTTAAATGTTTCGCGGTATATTCCGCCGCCCACAATAACGGTATCGCCGGCTTTTGCAACCTCGCCCGCTTTACCCAGAGTTAGAAACGGTGAATTTTTTGAACCGTCATTACTGTCGGAACCGTTTTTTGAAACATAGTATGTTATAGCTTGTTTTGCTTGTTCAATATAGTTTAAATACTCATCTTTAAGCTGATTAAATACATCGGTATTAAGTATCTTATTTGTAAGTGCGCTGTAATCCGCAACAACAAATCCGTCTTTATATTGAACTGTTTTTCCTATATTTTCGGCAAAATATCTGAAATTTGCATAAAATTTTCCGTTATGCTTTATAAACACAGGTGATACCTCGGTATAATCGCCGAAATTTTTTTGCCTATACGTTACTCCGTCTTTATAAACCCATTCATCCGAATTATTACGCATAAGAGCATAATCTTTATCGGCAAGTTCCTCAAAGTAGTAACCAAGCGCACGCGCTACCGTTTTTACAGGAAGATACATTGAGCCGTTTTCAACATACGGAAGTTCGGTGCTGTCATCATAATTAACATATCTTTTTCCGCCGTTCACTTTAATTACGGGAGAATTTTCGTTTATAATAACAGCCGTTTGCATTGCATCTTCGTACGGAGTTAAATCTGTTACAAATATACGTTCGGCAAGGCCCGCCATATTGGCATATTGCCTGTTTTCTTTTATAAATCTAAAAGAGTTTATCGTTATATCGGATTTAGCCGTAATATTAAGACGCAAATCACCTTTTCTGTACATTTTACCCGCACCGAACTGTTCAATTTTTCTTCTAAATCTAATTGTGGTTTTTATATCGTTGCCGTTTAAATTAAGCGACAATTCACAAGGGTCTACCAAATCGGCTTCAACCTGTATTGTATTGCTGTTAAACGGTAAAAATAAGTTGTACGAAACAAATCCCCCGGCATTGATATGCAAACCGTCATTTGTTATTTCATACCCCTCACCGGCAAGTATGTCCGACAATTCGATATTATATTTATCCGGACCTCCGGATTTGGAAACAGACGCGTACGTTTCGCTTATGCTAAAAAGGATCATAAGTGCTATTATACATACACAAACCGTTCTTTTAAACTGTATTTTCATTAAACACACTCCTTATTTTTTTGAAGCCCACCAAGAATCTACCTGTTTTTGAATTTCCTGTATAATTTTATCAGAACCTGCGGTTTTTAAATCTTTTATAAATTTAGGCAATGCTGTTTTGGGGTCTACAGCTCCTCTTTCAAGCGATTCAAGCTGTTCTTTAATAATGTTGTTGCAGTTTGCGCTTTCGGTTGTAATTGAAGACGTGTTAAGGTTTAAACCGTTAAGAGGCGATACAATTGCAGTATCGTTAAAAGTTTTAACCTGTTCATACAAATCAGGGTCCTGACTTTCAAGACAGTAAGTGCCGTAATTTGAGCCGAGAACATACGAGTTAATTCTTGAATAACCCGAATTATCGGCAATTTTTATTTGAGTGTCGCTAACTTTGGTATAATGCTTACCTTCTATACCCCAACAAAGTAAATTCATTATTTCTTTATCCTTATTGATTACATCTAAAAGCTCCATAGCTTTATCGGGGTGTTTGCTTGTTGTTGAAATACCTGTCATAGCCGCACACACACCGTTGCTTGCCAACACTGCATTTGAAAATTGCTTTACGCTGTAATCCGTTCCTGTGCTCAATTCAATTTCACCTTTTAAACCGGGCTTATAAATATGAATTGAAAAAGGATTAGTTCTTACGTCTTTGTTTGAGCCTTTTTTTATTGCTATAGCGTCATACATATCCGACATAAGACCTTCTTGCACCCATTTGTATCTTGTATTTACATATTCGCTAAACTCGGGGCTTTCATACATATTCATTACTTTTGGCTTGCTTCCGTCATCTGTTACATATATAGCTGCGGGAAGTGTATCACCCAAAAGAGTTAAAATATTATACTTGTATGTAAGAGATGACCATACTTGCCCCACCATATTACATTCGGGCATAGTTTTATGTAAGCTTTGCATATATTTGCCTATATCGTCAAGTGTATTAATTTGGTCCAATGTATAGCCTGATTGTTTAAGCACTTCCGTATCAATTGCCAAACTTGTAGATTTAGCCTGTATCTGCCAGCTGGGTACAGCATATATTTTACCGTCAACGCGGCTTGCGTCCCAAACATTATCGTTCATAGAATTTTTTAAATCAGGGTACTTATCAAGCAATTCGGTTAAATCAACCAGTGTACCGTTAGCTACGCCGGTGTAGTAATCGTTTGTCCAATTTGACACAAACGATAAGTCATATTCTTCTCCGCCGGCATTAATTGTTTGCATTTTGGAGGCATAGTTTCCGCCGTCAATAAAAATAAGTTCAACATTTAATTTATATCTTTTTGCAAGCAATTCGTTTACCTTATCCATTACCTCGTCCTTATCGGCACAGTCAAGCACACCGGGAACGTACCAAGTAATTGTTGTAACATCACTGTCTTTTTGATTTTTCTTATTACTGTTACATCCCGCAACAGCAAAAATCATTGTTAAACATAATAACAAACATACAATTTTTTTGATTTTTTTCATTTTCCTCTCTCCTTTTTAACCTTTAACAGAACCTACGTTTATACCTTGTGCAAAATACTTTTGGAAGAACATAAACACAAATATCATCGGACCCGATGCAAGTACGCACATTGCCATTCTTGCCGATTCCATAGGAACCTCGGACATATCGTTTAATACCGATGTATTCGACATATCTATGTTGTTCATTGTTCTTTGCAAAAAATACTGCAGCGTTATATTTTGTTCTTTTGTCATATACATAAGGCACGCATACCACTCGTTCCAATAAGTTAATACCGTCAAAAGCAAAATAGTTGCTATACCGGTAACACTCATAGGCATTACTATTCTAAAAAAAGTCATAAACTCATTTGCACCGTCTATTTTTGCGGCCTCTATAAGTGCCGTCGGAATACTTGCAAAATATGTTCTTAAAACAAAAATATTCCATACATTAACAAGCTGTGGTATTATTAATACCAAAACATTATTTCTCAAATGCAAGTATTGTGTTATTAAAATATACGATGGTATTGCACCGCCCGAAAACAGCATTGTAAAGTATAAATAAAAACTTACCGCTTTTCTCGGTTTATATTCTTTTCGTGTAAGAGGGTATGCCGTAAGCGATATTATTAGAATTGACAATACACTTCCAACCGCTGTTGTAAATATAGTAATTTTATATGCATTAACAAGCGAACGCGAATTGTAAAATACAACTTTGTAAGCATCCAAAGAAAAATCTTTCGGCAATATTGAATAACCGAATTTAATCAGTGACGGCTCCGACGAAAAAGATGCTGATATAACAATCATAAAAGGTACTATACAGCATAATGCAACAAATGCAAGAATTATATATGAAATAATGTTTACTATAATATGTTTATTTCCTTTAACCATTTATCACACCCCCTAAAACAAACTGCTTTCGCTGTCAAGTTTGCTTACAATTTTATTTGTTGTAACAACCAATACAAAGCCTACAACCGACTGTAAAAAGCTTGCCGCCGACGCCATACCGAGTTCACCCGATACACGCAGAGCACGTGTTATATATGTATCCAATACGTCGGTAACATTATACAATGCGCCGTTATCCTGAGGCAGGTAATAAAACAAACCAAAATCTGACCTGAAAATACTGCCTACCGACAAAATAAGAAGCATTACAATTGTGGGTCTTAAATGAGGAAGTGTAATATTCCATATTCTTTTAAAATATGTACATCCGTCAAGCGACGCCGCCTCATAAAGTTCGGTATCTATACTCATCATACTTCCGTAATAAATAAGAGAGCTTGTTCCAAATCCTTTCCACAAATTAAATACCGTAAGTATTGCCGGCCAATATTTTGTTTCGGAATAAAAAGATATTTTTTGTCCGCCAAACAATGTAATAATTTTGTTTAAAAATCCTGTATCAAGCGATAAAAACGTATAGCTTATATACGATACGACTACCCACGATAAAAACTTGGGCAAAAATGCTGCGCTTTGAAAAACCTTTATTGCAAGTTTGTTGTTATGCACATTTTCCATAAAAAGCGCAACCATTATAGAAAATACTATGCCGAGTATAATCCATACAACATTGTATCCCACCGTGTTTCTTATAAGTCTCACAAACACATCTGATTTAAACATATACTCAAAGTTTTCCAGCCCGCACCAAGGACTGTCAAAAATACCCAAATTAAACCTGTACTTTTTAAAAGCAATAATTATTCCAAACATAGGAATATAGCAAAATATAAAGACGTGAATAAGTCCTATCGACTGCATTACTCCAAGCTGCCAGGAATCAGCGTTTAAATTGCTCTTTTTCTTACGTGCCTTAACTTTTTCTTTGTCAAGCTCGGCACTGTTTGTTGTTGTTTTCAAAATTCGACACCCTTTCATACATAAATTTATATTCATATAACTAATTATTTGCCGCAAATACACCTTCTTTCATATAAATAGGTTTCAGCGAACCGTCGGCGCTCCACATAAACAGTTTGGCACTGTACGGTTTTGCGTCATTCCATTGAGGCAAAAACTCTGTTTCGTCGTTTATATTCTTATACTGTGCAGCATACGAATAATTCATTAGTTTAATTGACAATGCATTTTTAAAATCGTAAGCATTTACCGTTCCTACCGATACAAGACTTTTGTTTCTGTACATCGCAAGTATCGCTTTACGTTCATCCAATTGTTTCCACACCGACGGTGCTGACGTTATTCTTACTTGCGTATAATCAGCATTATAATCAAATAAAACATTATAAACCCTGTCAGTATAATTATCGTTTGTAAACCCAAGTTTATTTATTGAAATGTTTTTCGCAATAATTTTGCCGTCAAATTCTATAATTACACTGTTATCTCCCGATTTGAGTTTGTCCCAATCAAATTTACTCCAATATCTCAATTCATCTTTACCGCCTTTTATATTCCATTTAGCTAACACAGAATACGGACTTTGAAGCATTCTGACAGATATATACCCGTCATAGTTTGATGTAACATCAATATATGCCTGCGTTTTATTTAAAAATTGTTCTTTGTTGATTGTTGCCTCAATATATGATTTATTACTAAAAACTTTTGTTATTTCACCATTACTTCCGCACATAATTCCCGCACTGTTTTTCATTATATTCAGCGGTATATTTTCATCTGTCATATAATCCGCGTCACCGCAAAATCCAAACCATAATATGTCAGTATCGCTCGAACCGCTTATGTTCATATAAACATCATATGTACCGTAATTAATATCGGAACTTAACGGATATTTTACAATACTTTCGCTATACCAACCGTCACACGGAACCAATCCCGAAAAAATTTCTTTACCGTTTTGACTGTTTAAACACAATTTAACGGTTTGAGAAGTTTTTGTACCGGTTGACATTGCAACAACCGCATATTTTGCCGATTTGGGAATTACAACATTTTTGTACAAAATGCTCGCATTTCCGCATGTTTGATACAAACATTTATTACCGTTATCAAAATCGTATATTTCGCGCGTCAAAAATCTGTTTACGTAATCATCACTATGATATTTTGCATCATAATTACCGGCATAACGTTTACTCATTATATTTCCCGATGACTTTATATCATTATAGATACTGCACGGTACCAATCTGTGAATTTTAAATATATTGTCTGTTTTTGACGTAACGGTAATATTGTGAATTTCGCCCGAAACATTAAGTGGTATATATGCATAATTCAAAAGCATATCATTTTCGGCTTGAACATTTAATTCCGAGCTGTACAAATCACCGTCAACCAATATTTCGATTTTATTGTTCGGGTTGTATTTATCTCCTGTATATTCAATGCATATTCCGTTGTCAAGCAACCCAAATTTTGCATTTGAATATTGTACCGATTGTCCCGATGAATTAAACAACACATCATTGTTTACAATTTGAGCTCCCCCGCTTACAACCGCCATATCACAAGTCCCCCAAAAAGAGCTTTGATGTGAAAAACGTTTTTTATGACTGCTGTTTTCGCAATAGCCGTATCTGTATTCGGATTTATTAAATTCATTATTAAAAAAGTAATCTTCCGGCAAAGAATAATACCTGTTATTCCACACATCAACATATGCAAATGTTCCGCCGTCTCCGTTACGACCCTGCTGAACATTTATTGCTTTTTTATAATCGGATATACCGCAAAACTCCAACACCGTATTATCGTAACACTCTATCATTTGTGAATAATTATCAAAGTACATTGCACAATTATATGCGTCGGAAAAATCATTATAAATAACATTACTTCTTATTGATGTTTTTTTTAGCTCGCTTCCCATTACCGAACCGTGTATGTATACCGTTCCCGTATCGCGGGCAAGCAATGATGAATTACAAAATTCGTTATACGCAATATCGGACGCCGCATACAATGCCAACCCATATTTTGAAAAAAACTTTTCGTTTGCAGACACCTCAAGCGCTGCTCTGCCGCATTTACTTACCGTATTATTATATATTCCAAATCCGCCGTGAATACTTTTATACTCATCTTCGCTTATCTCATCATATGCCGCGCATATAAATATACCGCTTGCATACGAACCCATATATCCGCATTCCTGTATAAAATTATTTTCTATATATCCATATTTGCCGGCTGCATAAATTCCCGATGCTGCACTATATTCTATATTGGTATTTATAATTGCATTACTGTCGCCGCCAAGATAAAAACCCATCTCGCCGTTTCGAGGCTCACCGTTTTTATTAAAAACGTTTCCGTCCGACACATAACCGTAATGTTGGTCTTTAGAATGTGTATAATGTGATATGTATTTATGCTCACCTCCGTTTATAACACACAAAAAACTTTCATCTGTTGTAATTCCGCCGCCTATGGTATCTATACCGATTATTTGTATACAGTCCTTATTTCTTAAATCTATTGTGGTTTGTCTGGCTTTTGCTTCTATTGTCATATCGTCCGAAATCGGATAAACATAAAGCTTATCGCCCCAGTACCATTCGCCGGGCACATCTATTGCATTTTTGGTGTTTGTAATATATGCATAATCGTCGTTTGAATATTGTTCATCATATGCATACCACCATTCTTTTGCAATACTTGCTGAATCCAGCTTTAAACTGCCTTTGGCTGACTCAGATATTTTTGCCGTACATAATCCCCAACCGCTTCCTTGCATTGATATCAAATCCGCACCTTGCCAAAAATTATCATCCTGATTAAGTTCAAATTCACTTTCTGCCGTATATTTGTCGTCTGCGCTTATTTTTATATTTCCTTTTACAGGCCATAAATCCGATAAATCCAAAACGCTGTTAAATGGTTTTCCGTCGGTTGATTTATTGGGATATCTTGCTTGGCACAAAGGTTTATTATTATAAAACACCTGGTTTCTTCCGTCACCTAAAAAAGGTGAAATATCATAACACCAAATATGGTTTTCCTTTTTAGGCTCACACTTAATTTTTTCCAATGCGCTTATCGTTACTTTTTCGCCGTCCGCCGCTTTAAATATAATTGGTTCCGACGGCTTTCCGCTGTTTTTGGGAATTAAAGTCTCTCTGTACGTACCGCCTCTTATTATAACGGTATCTCCCGCATGTGCAACCTCGGCGGCTTTTTTTATTGTACCAAACGGCAAGTCAGACGTTCCCGGGTTAGAATCGCTTGCATTGCTTTGCTGCGATACATAATACACATTACGGCTGTCCGAGGAATTGCTCAAATAATTAAAATCCTGCTTAACAAGCTCAATTTTGCTTACAATATTTTCAAGTCTGTCTTTTCTGTCGGCAATAAAAATACCATTATTATCGTAAACAGCAAGATTTAAAAGTTCGGCAACCAAATTAACGTTTACATTAATAATATTATCCTGCACAAAAAAAGCATTGGTTGCAACATTGGGGTATGATGTGCCTTTTTGAAGCGTTTGCATATCATTTTCGTATTTAAGCTCAAAATCATTATTTCGTATAACGGCATATTCTGCTCCGTCACTTTCACAATAAAGCTTAAGGGCATATGCCGTCATCTTTACGGGTACATAAATATTACCGTTTAATCTTACAGGCTTTTGTGAAAAGTTATTGTAATTAATATACCTTGCGGCACCTCCCGCTCGTATCAGCGATGTATTATCTGCTATTATAAGTGCCGATTGTATCAGTGTACCATATTCGCCGAAATTAATATTTTCAATCGCTTTGTCTATTGTATTTGAAACACTTTGTTCTTTTTTGTTTAAACTAATGCATTTTATTGAAATTTCGTTGTCAGTGCTTATTTTCAGTAAAGAATATCCACCAAAAACAACACGGTTTAAGACAATGGTCTCTGCTTTATGATCATCTGTAGGCTGTAATGTACAAACCGTGTCAACTCCATTTACCGACACTGTAACATTTACAGCATCCAAACAAGCATACTCAATATTAATTTTGTCGTAATCAAAGTCGCAATGTATCTCAAAACTTGCAAAACCGTTTTTAATATTAATAAATTCGTTTTCGTTGGTTACATTAACACCATCATTATAGTTTTTTACCGGAACGGTCATAGTAATATCGCCTACCGTATATTTTAAACTGTACGCAAAAGAATTTGATGTTTGCATCATACACAGCGCAAAAACACATAATCTTAAAAAATAACGTTTTAACTTTTGTATCAAGTGTTCACCCCCTTATAAGCAATACTTTTAAATATTGCATCTGCTGTTATATACATATTATCATATTATACTTACTTTTTAAATAGAAATAATTTGAAAACAATAAGAATAATTAGCAATTACCGCGTTTATACCAAAAACAGCACCGAATTTTAACAATTCGATGCTGTTTGAATGTCGTTTTTTCAGTAGTTTAAATGCCCTTTTCGCGATACATTTTTGGTGTAACACCAAATGTTTTTTTAAATATTTTAATAAAATACGATGTACTTCCGAAACCGCACATTCGTGAAATATCATCAATTTTAATATCTGTTGACAGCAATTCCCTTGCCTTATTAACTCTGTAATTCGATAAATAATCCGAAAAAGTTGTATTAAGCGTATTTTTAATCAATTTACCCAGGTATGCCGTAGACATTCCCACCAAGTCGGATAAATATGCCAAATTAAAATCAACATTGGCGTAATTATGTTCAATATGTTTTTTTATCATATTTGCAAAATCACTGTCTTGCGTTTCATTTGAGCTGGTAATGCTTTCAAAAGGTATACACATTTCAAAAATATTAATAGCTTCATCAATCGTTCTGCTCTTCGAAAGTTTATCTATTATTTCAAAACTTATATCTTTTTTGTTTATGCAATATATATTTTTTGCCATAGAAAATACAAGCCTTAACAGCCATTCTTTAACTATAGCGGGATCGAGATTGTTTGCATAAAGCAAAAATTGCTCTATACCGTTATAATATCCGTCATAATTTCTGTCATTTATTGCATTAATAATTTCATCTTCAATTTGAGCGGGATACTCTGCACTTTTCAGCAGGTAATCCATATCTCCGACAAATATTGTAGAATTAAAACCTGCCACAAACTCATACTTTATATAATTAACGGTTTGCAATATTTGTTTGGGTATTTGGCGGGCATCGCTAAACTCTTTACCTATTATACAGGTAAACAAAATCTTATCGCCGCCTGCGCCCGAACAATGTATTGAGCTTATAAAATTGTTAACATCGCTATCATCAATCTCAACATTGGATGATATAAACAGCCCAACGGCATATTTATTTACCAATGCAATATTTATATCGGTTTCTTTGCCGAATTCGTTTTTATTGCAGGCATTAACCAATAAGTTATTAAAAAGATCATCATCCGTATTAACGCTGTTGTTTATGTTTTCCTCGTCAAGGTGCAGGTATATACATCTAAAATATTTTTTATTGCAAAACTCTTTATCAAGTACTTCTCTGCCTGCCTCATCAATAACCTTTTTATTAAACAAATCCCTTAATATCAATTTTCCCTGCTCCAAGTGTTGACCGCCGCCAGCCAAGCTCAACACTGTATTTTCAAAGAATTTGTTCATTACAATACATCCTATAACTGATATAACAAATAAACATACAAGCATTGAATAAAACATTGTAATAAACGGCTGCATTCCGCTGCTTGCCTCCGACAGTATTTTATCCTTATCAATAATTGTTATTATATCAAAATCCAAAATATGTGATGAAACAACATAATTGTTTTCATAATAAAACTCATCTGACCCGTTTATTTTTTCTCTGATTTTTGAAATGGAATAATTACTGTTATTGCTTCGAAGCAGGCAATAATCATTATAATATATATAAATATCGTTGTTATTTAAATTTCTTTTCAGCGTTCTTAAATCATAATTGTTAATTTGATATATTATATATATCCCTCTGTAATCTTTTGTAGTATATGTAATCGCGGGAGTACTTTTATTATTATTAACCACATAATAAAAGTTGCCGTTATTGTAATTATCTACAATTTTTTTAACCGTTTCGTTATCATACAAATTTGTAGTCAATTCCGAAAAGACATATCCGTTATCGGTATACATATTATATACACAGGCAAGGCTTGCCTTTGAATATGTAAGATATGATAAAATACTGTTGTTAACATTAATGTAATTCTGCCTGCCGGCGGTTTTACCCGTTACATATAACAGTATTGACGAATTATCCAACATACGAAGTGATAAATTTTTTAACTCATTTTCATAAATCTGAAGTGTTCTCGCTATTTCCGACTGTGAATTTACAATATCGGTCTTTAACGTATTTACAACTCTGTCCTTTGTTTTTGATAAATATATTAAATTTTGAATGGTAAATGAAATAATAAACACAACTGTATAAATTATTATGCCGATACATATTTTTTTCAGTTCCTTGCGCTTACGTATAAAGAAAAAATTCATACTCTGTATCTCCTAAAATGTAATATATATACATTATAACATTTGACAAAAGATATATCAATAAAAAATATTTGGCAATAATAAAAAATATTTGCTTTTATTTATCAAATAATTTTTTATAATAAACGCCTTTTTTATGTTTATGCATAAATATTTTAATTATCTATAATACTTTCATCAAGTAAAAATTTAAATGAGCCGACTATTCTGCCAAATTGTTTAACGCTATATAAATAACATAATTATTGTTTCTGTATTATACACAAAAACGGCTGTCTCACTTTTTTAGTAAAACAGCCGCATTAAATTTGCGTACTCAATTATTAACGCACCTGTGTTGTTTAATCTTCAAACAGCACAACTCTGCCTTGTGCCAAAGATTTTTTAACATCGATTATACGCTGATTGGTTGAGCCTTTAAATCTTAAATTTAATTCCGTAAGATTTTTATTAAATTTTCCGTCAACCAAAACAACACACTTTTCAAGCAGTTTTTTCTTGTTTTCATCAGCAATAATTTGCTCATATGTGTATCCCGAATAAATCCAAACTGTTTTATGGGCACATTTTGTAAGTGCATCGGCAAGCAATGTAAGCTTATCACATTGCTCAAAAGGCTCACCGCCGCTAAAAGTAACATTTGTAATTGCACTTTCAGTTAAATCATTGTATACATCTTTAAGGTTAACTATTTTTCCGTTTTCTTTTAACCAAGTTTGCGGATTATGACATCCGTCACAATGGTGCGGACAGTAATTTACAAACAGCACATCTCTAAAACCCGTTCCGTCAACAGATGAACTGTGAGTAATTCCGTTTATTCTTATCGTTTCATTTTCAAGAGGTGTAAAATCATACATTATGCGTCACTCTGTCTCTCAACTCGGCTTTTTTACCCGCATTCCAATTGCTTACACTTCCTACAAGATAACCCGTAATACGCTGTATCACATCAATATTGGTACTTCCGCAATTGGGGCAAACTTTAAGGTCTGCGTCAGCATTCTCAAATCCGCAGTCAAGACATCTGTTACGTGTGTGGTTAACCGAACCGTAACCAATATTGTATTTATCCATAAGGTCAACCGTTTGCATTATACATTCCGGATTATGAGTTGCGTCTCCGTCAAGCTCAACATAAAATATATGTCCGCCCAATTCGTACTGATGATAAGGCGCTTCAACCTTTGCCTTATGCTCAACCGTACATTTATACCATACAGGCACATGCGAACTGTTTGTATAATATTCTTTATCGGTAATATTTTTAATTTCGCCAAACTGTTCACGGTCTTTTTTGGTAAATTTACCACTCAAGCCCTCGGCAGGTGTTGCAAGCAAACTGTAATTTAAGTTTTTATCAGACGCAATATCGGAAATTCTGTCACGCATATGCGACACAATTTTTAGACCAAGCTGCTGTGCCTCTTCACTTTCACCGTGATGTTTGCCCGTAAGTGCAATCAATGCCTCCGCAAGGCCTATAAAACCAATACCGAGCGTACCTGTTTTTAAAAGATTTTTAACAGGTTCATCGGGCTTTAAGCTCTCACTGTTTTCCCACATACCGTTCATAAGCATAGGAAATTGCTTTTTAAGCGCCGTTCTTTGGAACGAATATCTGTCATACAGTTGTTCCGCGGCAACATCAATACATTTATCAAGTTTTTCAAAATATGTTGTAATACGCTCATTGTAATCTTCAATATTCATACATTCAAGCGCAAGTTTAACAATATTAACAGTTGTAAACGATAAATTACCTCTGCCGACAGATGTTTTTTCGCCGTGTCTGTTTTCAAAAACCCTTGTACGGCAACCCATTGTTGCAACTTCATATTTATATCTTTCGGGGTCATCGGCACGCCAAAGCTCGTGTTGATTAAACGTTGCGTCAAGATTTAAAAAGTTTGGGAAAAATCTTCTCGCCGTAACTTTGCATGCAAGTTTGTACAAATCATAGTTTCTGTCTTCGGGCAAATAGCTTACACCGCGTTTTTTCTTCCAAATTTGAATTGGAAATATAGGTGTTTCACCATTGCCTACACCCCTATATGTTGATTTGAGTATTTCTCTTATAATACATCTGCCCTCTGCCGATGTATCGGTTCCGTAATTGATAGATGAAAATACAACCTGATTTCCGCCGCGGCTGTGAATTGTATTCATATTATGAATAAAAGATTCCATAGCCTGATGAACTCTATTAATTGTTTTGTTCATAGCATGCTGAAACATTCTTTCTTCGCCCTCAAGACCGTCAAGAGGACGTTCCTCATAGTCGGGAAAATCCATATGCTTGTATTTGCTCAAATCTGCTCCGCAAAAATCTTCAAGTTTTTCAAGTTCTTCTATAAAAGACGAACGCACATAGGGTGCCAAATAAAAATCAAATGCCGGTATAGCTTGCCCGCCGTGCATTTCGTTTTGTATAGATTCCATTGAAATACAGGCTATAATTGCAGCCGTTTCTATTCGCTTTGCGGGACGTGATGAGCCGTGTCCTGCTCTAAATCCGCCTTTCAGCACTTTGTCGAGCGGATGCTGAAGACAAGTAAGCGATTTTGTCGGATAATAATCCGCATCATGAATATGTATATAATTACTCTTTACATAATCTTTTGATGTTTGTGAAAGAAGCATATCCATAACAAACGGTTTTGAAGTTTCGCTTGCAAATTTCATCATCATACCGGCAGGTGTTTCGGCATTCATATTTGCATTTTCTTTTGTAATATCATTGGCAATTGTGTTTACAATTCCCATATACATATCATATGTTTTTCTTCCGCGCGCAACATTTCTTTTTTCACGATACAAAATATATGCCTTTGCAACATTTTTATATTGTGATTTCATAAGTTCAATTTCAACAAAGTTTTGTATATCTTCAACATCAATAACATCGTGTTCAAGATTATGGAGTTTTTCAGCAATATCTTCGGCGCACTTAACGTCATTTATAAATTCCACATTCATGGCCTTTAAAATGGCGTTTACAATCTTTGTTTTATCAAAATTTTCTATTCGTCCGTCACGTTTTCTTATTGTGCTTATCATTTTAATACCTCTTTTCTTTGCTATTTAAACCGCAATATATTGTACAATTATGATTATACTACACAATATATCAAAAGTCAATACGTAAAATAAAAAAAAATGCATAAATTTATATTGCAATATTAGTTACATTTTACATATATATAAATTTTATATAAAAAAGCATTGTTTTAAGCAATATATAAACACGGCTTTTAAACAATGCTTTTTTATTTGTTTTTAAAAATTTAAAAAATAACCCCGCTTACACATCAAGTTTTTCACCGCAGGCACCGCAATATACACTTTCGGCTCTGACTCTTGCACCGCAATGAGGACATATTTTTTTGTTTGTAACAACAGAAAGTTGCTCCGTAAGTTCGTTTTCAAGCGTTTTAAGCTCGGTTATTTGAGCTGCATAAGATTCAATGTCAACGTCGCTTTCGTTTTCTCCCACTACACCTTCATACACGCCGCGTCCTATTTTTGCATACAGCTCCTCAATGGAATCTCTTGTTTCGGCAAGCTTAATTTTGAGCTTGGTATACTCAATTGCGTCGTTGGATACTTTAACGGCACCCTTTGCTGTTTTTGAAAGTTTTGATTTTAATACATTTACAAAATCCATATGAAACATCCTTTCTATTTTAGACTGTTAAGATAATTTTTTAAACTGTTTTCCATTTTATTGTTACCCGGCATATAATAATGCGTACCCGTTAATGAATCGGGCAAATACTGTTGTTTAACATATGAGCCGGGATAATTATGAGGATATTTATACTCCGTTCCGCGCCCGAGTTTTTTTGCTCCGCTGTAATGGCTGTCTTTTAAATGCAGCGGAACATTACCGGCTTTTCCTGCGTCAATATCGGCAAGCGCGGCATCTATTGCACATATTGCGGAGTTTGATTTGGGAAGTGACGCTAAAAATATAACTGCCTCGGCAAGCGGTATTCTCGCCTCCGGAAAACCAAGCCGCAGCGCGCTCTCAACACAAGCATTTGTAACCGCAATGGCATTTGGATAAGCAAGCCCAATATCTTCGGCGGCAACCACGGTTAAGCGGCGGCATATGCTCGGTAAATCATCTGCCTTAATAAGACGCGCCAAATAATGCACCGCAGCGTCGGGGTCGCTCCCCCGTATCGACTTTTGAAAAGCACTTAAAGTGTCGTAATGGCTGTCGCCGTCGCGGTCAAAAGCAAACTGTGATTTGTTTGTTGCCTGTGCTACGGTATCTTCCGTTATTGTTATTGGTTTATCACCATCTGTAAACATAAGCGATTTTATGCATATTTCAAGTATATTAATTGATTTTCTTACATCGCCCGCGCAAAGCCCCGCAATAATAAATGCAATATCATCGCTTAATATAATTTGCCGGTTATAAACTTCGCACGCTTTTTGCACGCATCTTTTTAGGTTATTTGCAATATCAGTTTGTTCCACAGGCTTAAATTCAAGTACCGTTGAGCGCGACAGAAGAGCGTTATATATGTAAAAATACGGATTTTCCGTTGTACTTGCAATTAATGTAATATCTCCCGTTTCGGTATACTCCAAAAGTGCTTGCTGCTGCTTTTTATTAAAATTTTGTATTTCGTCAAGATAAAGCAATATACCCTTTTGTGCTTCAAAAGTTCCTATTTTAGAGGTAATATCTCTTATATCTTTTATACTGCTGTTTGTGGCGTTTATTTTAAACAGAGTTTTTTCGGATACATTGGCACAAATATTTGCAACCGTTGTTTTACCAGTACCCGACGGACCGTAAAATATCATATTTGGTATATCTCGGCTTTTTAAAATGTTATTTAAAAGCTTTCCGTTGCCGATAAGATGCCTCTGCCCTACCACGTCATCAATTTTATCGGGACGCATTATATCAGCCAAAGGTTTCATAAAAACGCACCGTCTTTCTTATATTATATTTATATTATACAATAAAAATATAAAAATTTCAAAAAAAAATTTACATTGTAATCAATATGTAAAAAATTACAACTTATTAATTAATTTGCAATTTATGTTATTTTTTTGTTGATTTTAATATCATTATGTGATATACTGTAAAAAGATTTTTTATTTTTATACGGAGAAGGTCAATGCAATCAAACAGTACATACGCAAACTGCGCCATATGCGAGGTTTGTGACAAAACATTTCAATCTTCAAAAATTATATATACCTGCGTAAATACCGATGCCAAAGGCGCCGTATTTAATGATTTTGATTCCTTTATGTTAAACCGCATACAATGCAAATACTGCAGGTCGTATTTTACTTACGAAATACCTATGTTTGTATACAGTTTAAATAAAGGATACGGCATTTTTACCGTAAGCTGCAATTTTAATTCAGCAAAAATACAGCGCATACTCGAATATACAGGTAATAAAAATATGCAAATATTTCACGTTCCGTTTTATGCATTTGCCGTTGAAATAGAACGTATATACAAATACAATCTTGATTATAATTATGTTACGGACGTAAAAAACAAATTGTTTAATGCCGACAAATTAAACATTACCGAAGAATTTATATTGTTTGACAGTGTTAATAATAACAAGCTGTTGTTTAAACGCTATGATTTTCTTTATAACGTTAAAGACGAATATGAAGCAAACTATACTTTACAAGGAGAAAAAAATAATGAATAATGTAAACAATGCATTGGTAGGTCAATCCGGAGGTCCCACAGCAGCAATAAATTCAACGCTTGCCGGTGTAATTGCAAAATGTATAAAATCGGATAAAATAGATACGCTGTACGGTGCCGTTAACGGAATAAAAGGACTTTTAAGGGAAAACCTTGTAAACCTAACCGAAACTTTTAAAAATAACACGTACGAAAAACTTGATTTGCTTAAACAAACACCGTCGGCATATTTGGGTTCCTGCCGTTTCAGACTTAAAGACGAATGTGAAGATACCGAAACTGTTTTTAAAATTATGCAAAAAAACAATATTAAATTTTTCTTTTATATAGGCGGCAACGACTCTATGGATACAGTTATGAAGCTTGCCGAAAAAGCAAAAAAATATGATATAAAAATAATAGGTATACCCAAAACAATAGACAACGATTTATCTCACACAGATTTTTGCCCGGGCTACGGCAGCAGTGCAAAATACATTGCAACAGTTATTTCGGAGGTAACGCGCGACACTTGTTGCTATGATATAGAAAGCGTAACAATTGCCGAAATAATGGGCAGAAACGCCGGGTGGCTTACCGCCGCGTCTGCTCTTGCACGTGTAAACGGCGAAAGATGTCCCGACCTTATTTATTTGCCCGAAAAACCGTTTGATACAAACAAGTTTTTAAGCGATGTAAAAGAAAAAGTTAAACAGCACAAAAATATTGTTATTGCCGTATCGGAAGGAATTAAAGATAAGGACGGCAATTACATTTCGGCATCAAATATTATACTCAAAGAAGATATGTTTGGACACAGTCAGCTTGGCGGTGCGGGAAAAGCGCTTGAAACATTAATAAAAGAAAACCTTAAAATAAAAGTAAGAAGTATAGAGCTTAACACACCCCAAAGATGCGCGTCGCATATATCGTCGCTTACCGATATAACTTTAAGCTTTGATATAGGTCAATATGCCGTGCAATGCGCATTAGACGGTCAAACAGGAATCATGGCGGTATTTGAAAGATATAAAATAGCGGACGGAACATATAAATTCGGATTTAATTCGGTTGATGTTTCATATGTTGCAAATGCCGAAAAAACAGTACCCGATAATTATATATCCCCCGACGCAAACAATGTTACACAAGAATTTATAGATTATGCATTACCTCTTATTCAGGGCGAAACAAGCATAAAATTTGCAAACGGTATTCCAATGGTTATTAAATTATAAAAAAATGGAGGCACAATATGGAAAAAATACAACTTGCAGCTATGAACTTATCGCATATAATACTCGGATGTGACAGATGCGGCGGTTCAATAAAAAAAGATGATTGTTACGGCATTATTGACGAATACATTAAAGCCGGCGGTAATATGCTTGACACCGCAAGACTGTATGCCGACGGCGAAAGTGAAAAAATAATAGGAGAATACTTGGAGCAGACAAACTCAAGAAGTAAAGTTTACATAAGCACCAAATGCGCGCATCCCAATATTGAAACAATGCATAAAAACCGTCTCGGAAGAGATGATATTTTAAGCGATGTTGAAAAAAGTCTTAAATCGTTAAAAACAGATTATATAGATATTTTATGGCTTCACCGAGATGACATATCGGTTGACGTTAAACCTATAATAAATACTTTAAATAAGCTTATAAACGAGGGAACGGTTAAATATATAGGTGCGTCAAATTGGACTCATACCCGAATTATAATGGCAAATAAATATGCAAGCGAAAACGGATTAAAAGGTTTTTTGGCAAGCCAAATACTTTATAACCCCGCAAAAGCAAATGAGTCTTGGGACGATACTCTTGTTGCTATGCACGATGAGGGCGAAAGAGAGTTTTATGAAACATCAAAAATGCCTGTGTTTGCATTTTCATCACAAGCAAAAGGTTTTTTTGAAAAGTATGCATCGGGAACACTTTCGCAAAAAAGCAAAGACCGTTATTATAACAATGAAAACATTCAAACATACAGCCAAATCAAAAAATATGCAGATGAAAATAATATAACTATTTCAAATGCGGTTATAAAAACTCTTATTAATAAATCAAACTTTGACGTATTCCCTATTATAGGACCGTCAAATATAAATCAACTTAAAGAAACACTTAATATAATCTAAAAAGATAAAAAATATAAAAAATACAAAAAAATTCTTTTCTTTTTTGTGATTTTGCATTAGAATAAATGTGGATATGTCCATACTGCGAAAAGGAGAGGGCGCTATGATTTCAAATCAGATTTTACAGTCGAATATCGAAGGACTGAAAGAGATTACAAGAATTGACCTTTGCGTCTGTGATGTGGAGGGAAAGGTCCTGGCTTCCACATTCGAGCATGCGGAAGAGTATGAAAGCTCCATACTCGCGTTTGTGGATTCTCCGGCGGACAGCCAGGTGATTTCCTGTTATCAGTTCTTTAAAGTGTTTGATGAGCACCAGCTTGAGTACATCCTGCTCGCAAAAGGCGGCAGCGATGATGTTTATATGGTAGGCAAACTGGCAGCGTTCCAGATCCAGAATCTTCTGGTGGCCTACAAGGAAAGATTCGATAAAGATAACTTCATCAAGAACCTTCTTCTCGACAACCTTCTTCTCGTTGATATCTACAACCGCGCGAAGAAGCTCCATATCGAGACGAATGTAAAACGAGTAGTATATCTGATCGAAACAAAGAATGAAAAAGACAACAATGCTCTGGAGACGATGCGGAGCCTGTTCTCTACAAAGACAAAAGATTTCATCACGGCTGTCGATGAAAAGAATATCATCCTCGTCCGCGAGGTAAAGCCGGGTGAGACTTACGAGGATCTTGAGAAGGTCGCGAACACGATTCTGGATATGCTGAACACGGAGGCAATGTCCAAGGTGCGCATCGCGTTCGGTACGATCGTCGGCGAGATCAAGGATGTCTCCCGCTCCTACAAAGAGGCGAAGATGGCTCTCGACGTCGGAAAGATCTTCTACAGCAGCA
>OIXG01000866.1_pt1 | contig 33694 bp, 31 predicted proteins | sample 1587731 | NCBI WGS metagenome assembly OIXG01 (sample SAMEA3888908, study PRJEB22519) | human gut metagenome | biome: human gut; feature: human-associated habitat; material: faeces | place: Denmark | collected 2010 | reverse complement strand
GATTTTCAAAATGACGAAACGGAGGCAGAAAAATGTACTTTGACCATAAAGCATATGGGGAGCGGATCAAAAGACTGCGGCGCAGCAAGGGACTCACGCAGGAGCAGCTTGCCGAGAAGCTCCGCGTCAGCAGGACCTATATAGGCAAGATCGAAAAAGGTTCTCAGGTAGGTCCCGTTGAACTTGCTGTCGAGTTGGCGGTGTTTTTTGACGCACCCTTAGAGTATCTTCTGCTGGGCAACGAGTATCCGGCAAACGATCGAAGGCGGAGCCTGCAGCGGGTGATCGCGTTTCTGTCTGAACTGGAAGCAGAGCTCGGAACAGACCTATGATCCTCGGCTGCTGGCTATCGTGCACATACCGGCTCCACTGCCGCAGTCCACCCAGTCCGTCGTTTTCATTTTCACACCTTTTCGAAACGACAGACTGGAGAAATATGATATGTATTTTGATCAAAAGGAATTTGGACTTCGCGTCAAACATCTTCGCAGAAAGCACGGTCTGACACAGGAACAGTTGGCAGATGCGCTGTATATCAGCGCGGCATACCTTAGCAAGATCGAATGTGGTCAACGCGGCATCTCCATCGACCTGCTCCTCGATTTAGCCGCCGAACTGGGAGTCTCCGTTGATTTCCTGCTCAACGGTATCCCGCGGACTACATACTCGGCCAGAATGCTGATGGCACAGATCCGTGAACTGCTGGATCGTGTTGAGTCCTCGGCGATGGATTAAATTCTCCGTTTGGCATCTTTCCGTTGACTTGCGGACGGTTGTATGGTAGTTGTTTGTGCTGCCAAAAAACGAAAGGAGAACGCACAAATGAAAAAGATCATACCACTGGCAGTCAGCATCGCGCTCCTGCTCACAGCCTGCGGGCAGACGGCGAACGACCAGATCAACACTGCACCACCGCCCACGGCTGCGGTGCAGAAGGAGACACAGCCGTCGCAGCCGTCCGCAGAACCTACCACGGCGGAGCAGCCACCAGCCGCAGCATCGACCTCCGTGCAGGAGCACGCCCAAGTGGAGGATGTTCCTCAGCAGGAGATCACGTCGCAAGTTACTCAGGACCCGGAGCCGGTCACAGAACCTGCCCCCGCAGAGGACATCCCCTCGGTCACCGTTCCTGCCAAGACCGGCTGCGATGAGGACAGCGTCCCAACGCCCACGCCTGAAGATGGGTCGGAACCTACCCCAACGCCAGAGCCAACTCCCGAACCCACAGCCCCGGCAGACCGTCAAGTGGCCATCGACGCGGCCAACGCCTATGCTGTCGCGCAGTACGGTGTCACCACGGACGCAAGTCTAACGCTGGACAACAGCGCCTACCGCTTCCCAGCGGCAGTATCGGTGGATGCCTCGCGGGAAACACTGGAAGCCAAGGCGCGGGACATGGTGGACTTCACATTCCACCAACTCATGATGCAGGCTGGCGTGGACAGCATAGCGGACGCGGGCTTCCGCTGCAATGTCTGCATCGTGGAGGATGGCAGCAGCCTGCTGATCTACGTCCTCTACGACGGGTAAGGTTAAGAAACAGAGGAGGAGCAGACCATGGGTCTGCTCCTCCTTGATCTTTATGGTACGTCAATAATCCGCAGCGCTTCCTCCTGAGACAGCTTGCCATGCAGGCAGGCATCTCTGGCCTTGGTGGCGGCTTGCAGCCACTCATAGTATTCAAACAGCGTCAAATCTTTTTCGGACAAGGCTTTTTCCTCTAATGCCCGCTCATAGCGTTTATACATTCGCCGCTTGGCCCGGTCAAAGGTTTCGATGACGGTATGGTTCATAGCGGCGATCTGATGCTTCAGCTTTGGCGCGACCTGCTTGCAGGTACGGTCGTTCTTAAAGATACGGTCACAGTACAGCGTCCGCTGTTTTGTTTTCGGAATAAAATACCGGCCACAGCACTGACACATTTGCAGCCGTGGCTTTGCCGTGATGAAATGGAGCAGCAAAAAGGCAAGATAGGTCGACTCCGAAGCGAAAACATATCGCGTGGTCAGTTCTTCACCCAACGATACCATCTGCGTAACATAGTACTCCTTAAAGTACGGAAACTTCTCGCCCACGTCAAATTCCTTACCATCCAGCATGGAAAAGAACACTTCGTTCAGCTGGAAATGGAACCGCATCGGATCGACGATAGCCCGCAGCACACCGGCTTTGGTATCGTCGACGGCAGTGAGGTCTCTCCAATCGGGGCGAAGCACACCTCTGAAAAGCAGCGTTGCCAGCAGCGTACCGGACAACGGATTTTCCTCGGTCAGGGTGTCGAGCAGATCCTCTGTCACGTCGCAGAACAGCTCGTAAGCGTTGATCTCCTCCTCCGTGTAGGTATGTTCAGATGGCGGAGGAAGGTACATTGCAATGGTCGCCAGATACTTGGCGACCTCACTATACGGGTCAAAGCACAGCTCAGAAAAGAGGATCAGCTCATCTGCGACCGTCGTCTTTTCCAGTGCCATTGTACCGGAAGGCGTCACAAGCGTCCGCTCCACGACGCCATCGGGAAGCATAGATATGTAAAGTCCTTCAACCATAATGATCTCCTGTTGAATGGCGGAGTGACTTTTTCCAATTTTGGCAAAAGTCACTTTGAGATTCAGAGCGGTTTCCTCTTTTGCTACAGTATATCACACCCCGGAAAATAATCCAAGAAGGAGTTGATACACAACATGGATCACCAACATCTCTACACCATCGATGCGGATACGCTCATGTCCACGTCGCTGCCGCCCACACGGTTCATCATAGACCGGCTGCTGCCGCAGGGCCTGCACATCCTTGCAGGTGCGCCGAAGGTAGGTAAATCGTGGCTGGCCCTGTGGCTGTGTCTGCAAGTAGCACAGGGAGCAAACGTGTGGGACTTCCCGACGCACGGCGGCACTGTGCTCTATCTCTGTCTGGAGGACAGCCTCACCCGTATCCAAAGCCGTCTGTTTCAGATCACGGATGACGCGCCGGAAGCGCTGCACTTCGCCACCATCGCCGCAGGCATTGGCGAAGGGCTGGAGGAGCAGCTTACCAACTTCCTTACGCAGCACCCCGATACATCGCTGGTGGTCATCGACACACTGCAGCGTATCCGTAACACCAATGACAGCGGCAATCCCTATGCCAACGACTACCGCGACATCTCTGTGCTGAAAGCGTTGGCGGACAAGCATCACATCGCCATCCTGCTCATCCACCATCTGCGCAAGCTGAATGACGACGATCCCATGAACATGATCTCTGGCACGACAGGTATCAGCGGTGCAACGGACAGCAATTTTGTACTAAAGGAACGCAGGCGCGGCAGCGGCGAAGCAACCCTGTACTGCACCGGGCGAGACATAGAATACCGCGAGTTACCGCTGGTATTCGACAAGGCCAGTTACACATGGCTGCTGACTGAGCCAGTGGAGGCAGAGCGTATCTGCGTCGATCCGGAGGCACTTTCCCTCTCTGCCTTTCTGCGAACGCTGGGCAGCTTCGAGGGAACGGCCACGGAGCTGAGTGTGCGGCTGGAAGCACAGACGGGTGAAAAGCTGACGCCCAGCGTACTGTCCAAGCGACTGGTGAAGTACGCAGAGGTGCTGGAGCAAAACGGCATCCGCGTGGTCAGCGAGCGCACACGGACCACACGGATGCTGAGTATCCTCTGCTTTCCGTGTGACGGGAGTGACGGCAGTGACGGGAAAAACTGATACGTTGTCCGTGCCAAATTTGCCGTCACACCTGTCACAGCCGTCACGGAGGGGAGCGTTTCGCCCCGTGTTTGCCCCTGTGGGCCGCTGTGTGGGCGGGGAGCGGCGCTCTGGCGTACCACCCCCACCGGGGGCCGTTTCACGCACACGGCGCGGGACGTGGGACTTTCCCGCTTCGGCGGGGAAAATCACCTCCTCCGGAGGTGGCCAGCATCGCGTTTGTCTGGTCATCGGCACAGCCGCCGCCCCGCCTTCCGCTGTATGCGGGGCAATGCCCCACAACCCCCTGCTCTCCGAGGGGATGAAAGAAATCATTCCAGAAAGGTAATTCGTTATGAATAAAGATGTCAAATTCAGCACCCGCATGACCTCCCAAAACCGTGCCGCCATCAAGGCTCTGGCGGCAAAGGCTGGGATGTCTATGAGCGACTACGTCACCGCCTGCTGTCTCGGCAAGCGGATCGTGGTCATAGATGAGCAAAAAGAAATGCTCCGGCAGCTCAAGGGCATCGGCAATAACCTCAACCGCCTGACTGTCCTTGCCAACATGGGCAAGGTGCAGATCATCAGTCTGGACAAGACCGCGCAGGAGCTGTCGGAGGTCAGCGCCGCATTGCGGTCAGCGGTGGAAGGCCGGTGAGCCGATATCGCTATCGTACATTTCGTGAACTACAAAAAGGGGACGCAGACCCGCGGCAGCATGGGCGGCGTCATGTCCTACGTCATGCAGGAGAAGAAAACCGTGTGGGAGGGACAACGACTCGTCAGCGGCATCAACTGTCAGGCACAGAGCGTCTACAACGACTTCCTCAACACAAAGCTCCTCTACCACAAAGACAGTGGTGTGATGTTCTACCACATGGTACAGAGCTTCCCAAGAGGAGAACAGATCGATCCGCGGCAGGCACACGAAGCCGCACGGCGGTTGGCGGAATACTTCTCCGGCTGTGAGGTGCTGGTCTGTACCCATGTAGACCGTGACCACATCCACTCCCACTGCATCATCAACTCCGTCAACTTCGAGACCGGCAAAAAGCTCCACATGGCAAAGGAACAGCTGCAGGACCTGATGCGCCGCAACGATGAGATATGCCATGAGATGGACCTGCCGGTGTTCCAACCTGATGAGCAGACCCACACCCGCGGCATGGACGGCGCGGAGTATCACGTTGCGTTGAAGGGCCAGAGCTGGAAGCTGCGGCTGGCCAACACGGTGGACGAGTGTATGCGCTACGCAGGGAGCCGCGCCGAGTTCATCTCCCTGATGGCGTCGGAGGGCTACGCTGTCCGCTGGGAGGATCACCGCCAGAGCATCACCTACACCACACCGGATGGCAGGAAGTGCCGGGACAACAAACTACATGAAAACAAATATCGCAAGGAGGCTATGGAACATGAATTCAGAATACGGTCAGAATGTATCTCAGCAGAAATCACTGCAAGAGTTAAAGCAGATGAATCAACCGAACAGCAAAGAGTCTACACAGAACACACCGATGACGCCTATCGTGATCCAATGTCCGCTGCCGCAGGCGCTGACCAAGTTGGCGCAGCAGGCAGAGGGGATCAGTTGGGATCTGGAGAATATTCGCCAAACACTCCCCGGTCTGAAAACGCCTATCGACCTGACCGCGACGCAGAAAGCGCTGGAGAAAATCGTCAGTCTGCTGGAACAGGCTGGGAAGAAGAACGAGAAACGTACCTGCAAATGGCTGAAGTGGCTGCCGGATTTCGATTTCCTGACGCCGGTCAAGTGGCTGGCGCTGCTGCTGATAGCGGCAGCAGTGGGGCTGGCGGTGTGGTATGGCGTGGCGATGACCATCAGCAATATCCGCAGCCTGTCCCTCTGACGCCGGGGCTTCGTGCCGGGCTATCTGGTCTCGCAGCCGCAGGCTCTCTGCTGGATGATGACAGTGAGGACGCGGAGGAAAAGCGGCGGCGCATGGAGGCGAAGATGGAGGGCGAGAACATCGGCGTGCTGCTGGGTCTCGCCGTAGGCGCGGCTATTGCGCTGGCGCAGAAAGAGGAACAACAAAATGATGAACAGCAAACCATGCTGTGCGGAGGACAACTATGACTGACTATGAAGAATACAAGCAGACCAATATGCTGGGCAGCTACCAGCCGGAACGCGCTCTGCTGCGTGAGACAGACGATGGCGTGCAGCCCGTGTTCCGTGACGCGGCGTACTACTATGACGAGGATGCTGTCGTTGTGGAGCGCGACATGATGGTGGGCAAGCACTGCTTCCATGTCACATCCATCTTTCCCAGCCAGCCTACCTCTACTGCAACGAAGAAGCTGCTGGCTTGCATCGACGCAAGCATAGAGAAAGAAAACCGGTAAATCTTTCAGTAGACTTTGGACGAGCCTTGCGGTATGTTGTGTGTACCGCATCGGCTTGCCCTTAAGAAAGGAGGAAGCATGGCAAGTCAACTTACAACCAACATTATCAAAATTGGAGAACCGGTAGATATTCTCTATGGCCGCCTGAGTCAGGAGGATGACCACGCCGGTGACAGCAACAGCATCGTCAACCAGCGTAGCTATCTGGAGAAGTACGCTGCGGACAACGGCTTTCAGAACCCCGTGTTCATGGCAGACGACGGTTACAGCGGCACAAACTTTGATCGTCCTGCGTGGCAGGATATCGTGACACTCATCGAGGCGGGGCTGGTACGCACCCTGATCGTGAAGGATATGTCCCGATTAGGCCGTGAGTACCTGAAGGTCGGTGAGCTGACGGAGCTCTACTTCCCATCCAAGGGTGTCCGCTTCATCGCGGTCAACGACGGCGTGGATTCACTGGTGGAAAGCAGCAGTGATTTCAATCCCGTCCGCAACTGGGCCAACGAGCTCCACGCCAAGGATACCAGCCGCAAGGTGCGTTCCATGAAACGAATGCAGGCGGAAAACGGCGAACGCTTGGGCGGTAAGCCGCCCTACGGCTACCGCAAGCGGGACGATGACAGCAAGCGACTCGTACCGGACGAGGAGACAAGGGGTGTCGTCCAGCGCATCTTCAAGCTCTGCGCCGAGGGGAAAGGGCCGAATCAGATCGCCCGCATACTGCGGGATGACCATGTGCTGAACCCCACCAACCAGTATTACCAACAGACAGGTGTGGCCTGCACGCGGCTGGATACCACAAGACCCTACGCATGGACAGGAGCAACCGTAGCTAACATTCTGAAGAATCCTGTGTACCTCGGTCACACGCTGAATATGCAGCGCAGCACCTTATCCTACAAGAACAAACAGATATTCCGCCGTCCGCCGGAGGAACAGGTACTGGTGAAGAACACCCACGAGGCCATCATTGACCAAGAGCTGTGGGACACGGTGCAGCGCGTTCGGGAACACAAACGCCGCCCGCCTAAGCACATGGATGCACCGGGACTATTCGCCGGATTGGTCTACTGCGCCGACTGCGGCGGGTACATGGTACTGTGCCGCACAGGAAAAATGCGACCGGAGCAGTACTACTTCCGCTGCTCCATCTACGGCAAGCGTGGCAAGGACGCCTGCACACCCCACCACATCACGGAAGCCAACCTGAAGGCCATCGTGCTGGATGACCTGCGGCGTGTGACGCATTTTGCAAGAACAAAGAAGCACCAGTTTGCCGCTTACATCAACCGCAAGAACACAGCGCAGCTCCGCAAGGAGATGACTGCCACCCAGCGGGAGCTGGACAATATGGTGAAGCGGAACGCAGAGCTGTCTACTCTCTTCAAGCGGCTCTATGAGGACAATGTGCTGGGCAAGATATCCAACGAACAGTTCCAGATGCTATCTGCCGACTACAACGCCGAGCAGAAACAGTTGGCAGCGTCCATCCCGGAGAAGCAAGTGAAACTGGAGAAGCTGAAAGCCTCCGCCGCCAACGTGGATGCCTTCATTGAGAAGGCCAGCCGGTACACGGATATAACCGAGCTGACGCCGGAGTTGCTGTGGCTGTTCATTGAGCGTATCGACATTGGCGAAAGGCCGGGCCGCTACAACCGCAACGGTACGCAGGAGGTGCGGATCATCTACCGCGACATCGGCGTCATAGACAGCACCATGTCCGCAGAAGATGCCGAGAGTGCCGAAGTCCACTTCATTCCCTCTCTGGAAATGGTCGTGCAGCAGATGGCAGCGCAGACGCAGGTGTCGTAAGCGCAGAACAGATAAAATCAAGACAGAAAAAGAACAGGCAGGCAGCGGCTTGCGCCACTGCCTGCCCATACAAAAGGTCAGGTCACTTTGTGTACCTGTGAGAAACAACCAGAGGGTGTCTTTCTTTTTTGGTGCGGCGGTTTTGCTACGCAAAATCGGTCGCCTGCGGGCGGGGGACGTGGGGAGAGAGGCTGGCAAGGGAATACGGAGCGCGGAGGGATATCGTGCGGGGCCGAGGCAGGAGGGCGCAAAAAAACACCCCGGAGGGGTGAGACTATTCCCACTTTACCACTGTAAACCGCAGGATGCAAGAGGAAAATAAGGGTTTGCAACTATTTCTCCGTGTTTCTACATATTGACGGCGAAATTCATGGAAATATTGACATTTCAGCACATTGACACCCCGCCTGCGGCGGCGTAGGATAGGAGCATATTTTTTAATGGGAGATGGCGGGGATGAAGTATATTTTCGTGACGGGCGGCGTGGTGTCCGGACTGGGCAAGGGCATCTGCGCCGCGTCGCTGGGCCGGCTGCTGAAGCAGTGCGGCCTGCGGGTGCGCAACCAGAAGTTCGATCCGTATTTCAACGTGGATCCGGGGACCATGAGCCCCTATCAGCACGGGGAGGTGTTCGTCACCGACGACGGCGCGGAGACGGATCTGGATCTGGGACACTATGAGCGGTTCGTGGACGAGGCGCTGGACGGCAACGCCTCCGTGTCCTCGGGCAAGGTGTTCTGGGCGGTGCTGAACCGGGAGCGGCAGGGCGGCTATCTGGGCGGCACGGTGCAGATCATCCCCCACATCACCGACGAGATCAAGCGGCGGGTCTACGCCATGGACGACGGGAACACCGACGTGGTCATCACGGAGATCGGCGGCACGGTGGGCGACATCGAGAGCCAGCCGTTTCTGGAGGCCATCCGGCAGGTGGCGGCGGAAAAGGGACGGGAAAACGTGCTGTACATCCATGTGCCGCTGATCGTATCCATCCCCGGCAGCGGGGAGCTGAAGAGCAAGCCCACGCAGCACTCCGTCAAGGAGCTTTTGAGCGTGGGTATCCAGCCGGATGTGCTGGTGTGCCGCACCGACAGCCCCATCACGGAGGACGTGCGGCGGAAGATCGCGTTGTTCTGCAACGTGGAGGAGGACTGCGTCATCCCCAACGTGACGGCGTCCACGCTGTACGAGGTGCCGCTGCTGCTGGAGAAGGAGGGGCTGTGCCGGGTAGTGTGCCGCAAGCTGGGGCTGGGCGCCGGCGTGCCGGACATGACCCGGTGGCGGGCCATGGTGGAGAAGATCCACGGCGTACACAAGCGGGTGCAGATCGCGCTGGTGGGCAAGTACACGGAGCTGCATGACGCCTATCTCAGCGTGGCGGAGTCCCTGTTCCACGCGGGCACGGCCTGCGACAGCCATGTGGACATCAAATGGGTGGACTCCCAGACGCTGACGGCAGAGAACATCGGGGCGGTGCTGGGGGATTGCAGCGGCATTCTGGTGCCCGGCGGCTTCGGCGACCGGGGCATCGAGGGTATGATCCTGGCGGCACAGTACGCACGGGAAAACGGCGTGCCCTACTTCGGCATCTGCCTGGGCATGCAGATCGCGGTCATCGAGTTCGCCCGTCACGCGGCGGGGTGGGCCGACGCCCACAGCGCCGAGTTTTCCGGTACCACCGCCCATCCGGTCATCGATCTGATGCCCGATCAGGTGGGCATCACCGACAAGGGCGGCACCATGCGGCTGGGGAAATACCCCTGCGTACTGGCGGAGGGCTCCCGGGCGCGGGCGGCCTACGGCACGGCGGAGATCTGGGAGCGGCACCGCCACCGGTATGAGTGCAGCAACGAGTTCCGGCCGGAGCTGGAGGCGGCGGGTCTGCGTATGGCGGGCACGTCTCCGGACGGACGGCTGGTGGAGATCGTGGAGCTGCCGGGGCACCCGTGGTATGTGGGGTGCCAGTTCCACCCGGAGTTCAAGAGCAGGCCCGACCGGCCGCATCCCCTGTTTCAGGGGTTCGTGGCGGCGGCGCTGGCGCAGCAGAAATAAAAAAGAGAGCGGCATAGCCGCTCTCTTTTTTATTTCTCGTTGACGTGAAGCGCCAGCACGTCGGGCCGGGCGTAGTGGCCCACACAGTCCAGCTCCATGCGGCTGGCGGGCACCTTCTGCATGTCCAGATCGGCGTAGATGATGGCCTCCCTGTCCCACACCGTCTCCGACGCCTCGTGGCCGAAGGGGTCGATGAAGCAGCTGCCGCCGCGGCAGGCGATGTCCGGCAGGGCGGCGATCTCCGCCGCGGCGCTGACCGTCTCGGGGTAGTCCTCCCGGCGGAAGATCAGGTCGGCGTTGACAAAGTAGCAGTGGCCCTCGATGGCGATGTGGCGGATGGTGTTCTGCCACTCGGGGTTGTCGTTGGTGTTGGGGGAGATGTAGAGGCTGATGCCCTTCTGGTACAGGGCCACGCGGGCCAGCGGCATATAGCTCTCCCAGCAGATCAGGCTGGCCATGGGGCCCCATGGGGTGTCCATGACGGGGAAGTAGTCCTGCTGGGCGTCGCCCCAGACCACACGCTCGCTGCCGGTGGGCTTCAGCTTCCGGTGGTTCATGGCGCGACCGTCCGGCGCGATCATCATGTTGGAGTTGTAGAGCGTGCCGGTGACGGCGTCCCGCTCGGAATAGCCCATGCTGAGGTAGACGCCCAGGGCGGCGGCCCTGTCTATGAGCTGCTGCATCTCCGGGCCGTCGGAGAGCAGGGAGTTGTCGTAATAGCTTTTCCAGTCCTGACGGCCGTCGGCCTTGCGGCTGCCCACGGTGAAGCCGAAGGTCATGCCGTAGGGATAGCCGGGAAGGAACAGCTCCGGGAACACGATAAGCTCCGCGCCGTTCCGGGCGGCTTCGTCCATGAGGCGCAGGGCTTTTTCCAGAGAGCGGGCCTTGTCGAACATGACGGGGGTGGCCTGTACGATGGCGGCGCGGCAGGTGTTTTTCAGCTCACGCATGGGGGAGACCTCCTTTGATATATGTGGGGATGAGCGGGATGCGGGTGTCAGTGGGCGCACCATGTGAAGACGGCTGATTCGTCGCCGCAGATGACGGTGAAATCGGAACGGCCGGTGCGGTGGGTATCTACTTTGATCTTGCCGGCGCCGGCGCCCTTTTCCTTTTTCTCCATTTCGCAGATGGATTTCTTACCCGGGGTGAGGGTAAAATCTGCGGTGGGTTCGCCGTTGTAGTAGACGGTGATATAGGAATTTGTGAACCAGCCCCCCAGTTGGTCACCGGGCCGATACAAGTTGTCCTGCCACTCCAGTACGATGCCGCTCATGTCTGCGGACTCCGGTTCGGGCAGCGTCTCCGCTTCGGGCAGCGGCTGGGCTTCATAGGCGGCGGTGATGGCCGCGTTCAGCGTCTCACAGGCCGCGCCATCGGCGATGCCGGCGTTTTGCAGCAGAGCCAGCGCCGCCGGCAGCACATTCTGCGGATCGCACCAGACATCCGGCGCCCAGCCGCGGAAGTCCACATCTGTGCCGTCACCGTGCAGGTCGAGAGAGCTCCCGAACTGGAAGCCAATTCCGCTGCAGGGCAGAGAAAAGCCTGCCACATTGCCGCATAGCTGATACCCCGCCGAATTGCTGCCGATCACGAGGGTGTTGTCCAGCATACGCAGATAGTGCAGTGCGCTTTCTCCCGCTGAGCCGCAGGCATCGTCCATCAGGATCAGGATCGGTATCGCATTGGGCAGTCTGGGGCTTCCCGGATTTTCGCCGACATCGAATGACCCAAAGCTTCCCCGGGCCCCAATGCCGCCCCCCCTGACATCATACAGTGCTTTGGCAAGGGCGCTGTTTTTGTTGGCAAAAAGCACCGGGTTTTGGATCCGCTCCGGTATGCCGGTGTAATTCTGCACCCATTGGTTGGACCACTCATCGCCGCCACCGCCGTTGCTGCGGAGGTCGTAGATGATGGCCGTGCTGCCGCGGGCCTTGACCGCGTCGGCGGCATAGGATGCCAGGACATCGCCCCAATCGTGGTTATCAAAGTCGCGGACAGAGATATAGGTCAGACCGTTCTCCTGCAGCAGCTTGTAGTCCACCTGGTGATTCCCCTCACGCAGCGCCCGGCTTTCCGTCCAGGTCAGGTCGCAGGCCGCCGTCTCTCCGTCTTCACTCCGCAGGGTCACGCTGCAGCCGGTCACGGTGGGACGGGTGCAGAACAGCACCGGTGCGAAGACAACGCGGCCGTCCGCCATCAGTGTGGGCCGCAGAGAAACACGGCTGTCGGAGAAGCCGTCCACATACCACTTGACGCCATCTTTCTCCGTGAAATACCCTGTATCATCCTGTCCGAACTCCCAACCCGCCGCGTAGAAGTACTCATAGCGCACCTGCTCCGGGGGCGTGGGCTCCCAAATTATGGCGTGGGCGTCATTTTCCAGCATAAACAGCAGCTCCCGCTGCAGCCGGTCACCCAGTTCGTTGACGGAAACGCGCTCCTGTTCGCTGAGCCAGTCCGTCACCGCTGCCTGCGCCGCGTCAAAGCGAGCGGCGCCGAAGTAGTAGTACGCGCCATAGGCGGCGTGAAGGGCGCGGAACAGCAGATCCACATCGGACAGGGCATCCTCACGGGAAACAGTGTCTACGGGATACCGCTGCTCCAACAGGGAGGCGATCTCCGCATCGGTGAGCAGTGATGCACTGTCCGGGTCGTTCGGAAAGTAAGAGGCGGCATCCTGTTGGGTGATACGCAGGGTCATGCTGTCTTTGTGATCTGCGGCGGCCTGTGCCAGCAGCTCGGACAGCGGCAGTCCTTCGGCCTGAAAATCAAAAGCAGGGACGGAGGGCTGCGACTCCGGGGCCGCGTCGTCCGGTAGTTCGGATACCGACGGCGCCCCGCAGGCGGTAAGCGTCAGGCACAGCGCCAGCAGCAAGGGAAGAAGTTTTCCGCGCATGGGGGAGACCTCCTTTTGGTGTCAGAGATGGGGGATATCCTACATTATAAAAGGGAGGGGCGGAAAGCGCAAGAGGGGATTCAGGGCCGGTCGCGGCAGGAAAGGTGCGGAAAAAGGCATAGACATAAGAGGAATATCCGGGAAACGCTCCCATGCTGCGGCATGGGGGCGCTTTTTTCATGGGCGGAAAAGAATTTCAGGATGTTCCGGGGAAAGGGCAACTGCGGCAGGCGGGAGCGGGGAAGGTGGGAGGAGGTGACGGCGATGCACGAGGAGAGACGCGCCCGGGGCGACCGGGAGGACCCGTGGGCCGAATGTGATCTGTGCGGCGGTGAGATCGGCTGGGGCGAGCGGTACTACCGGGTGGGCGGCGAAAATGTGTGCCGGAAGTGTCTGGCGGATTTTGCCGCCCAGATCCTGGCGGCGTATGAGGTGAGAGGGGGAGAGGACGTATAGGCAGAAGGAAAAATCTCCCGTGGAAGGAGATGCGGGAGCGGTACGAGGCCGGCGGCATCAGCCTGCGGGCGCTGGCGGCGGAATACGGCGTGACGGAGCGGGCGGTGAGCCAGCACGCCCGGGACGAGGAATGGCGCGGAGAGCGGCGGTGGAGCCGGATGCGGGGCACGGCGGCGCAGAGCAGTCTGGCCAACGTGGCGCGGCAGCTGTACAGAGCGGCCACCTCCGCCGCAGGGCGGATGGATCTGGGCGAGGCAGACGTCAAGGAGATCAAGGAGCTGGCGGCGCTTCTGCAGGCGCTGATGGGACTGGAAAAGGTCATGGAGCCGCCTAAGCCGGCGGAGAAGCAGAAAAAGGAGACGGTACGGGTGGTGCTGTCCGATGAGGCGGAGGAGCTGAGCCGATGAAGGAAGCGGTGATGGCGCTGGGAACGCCCAACCCGCGGCAGCGAGAGTTTCTGGCGTGCCGGAGGAAGTATATCGCCTTCGGCGGCGCCAGAGGCGGCGGCAAGAGCTGGGCCGTGCGGTGCAAGGCCAAGCTGCTGGCGCTGCGGTATCCGGGCATCCGGCTGCTGCTGGTGCGGCGGAGCCTGCCGGAGCTGGAGAGCAACCATCTGACGTTTCTGCGGCAGGAGCTGGCGGAGGTGGCGGAGTACCGGGCGGGGGAGCACCGGTTCGTATTCGGAAACGGCAGCACGCTGCAGTTCGGGTACTGCGGTCGGGACGCCGACCTCGACCGGTACCAGGGCGCGGAGTACGACGTCATCTTTCTGGACGAGGCCACCCAGCTGAAGGAGCAGTGGATGCGGCAGATCGCCGCCTGTCTGAGAGGCGTCAACGATTTCCCCAAGCGCATCTACTATACCTGCAACCCCGGCGGGCCGGGGCACGGGTACATCAAGCGGCTGTTCATCGACAGACGGTACGAGCCGGGGGAGAAGCCGGAGGACTATGCCTTCATCCCGGCGCGGGTCACGGACAATACGGTGCTGCTGGAGCGGCAGCCGGAGTACATCCGGCAGCTGGAGGCGCTGCCGCCCAAGCTGCGGCGGGCGTGGCTGGAGGGAAAATGGGACGTGCTTGCCGGGCAGGTGTTCCAGGAGTTCACCGACGACCCGGCCCACTACGACGACAGGCGGTGGACCCATGTGATACGGCCCTTTGACGTGCCGCGGGAGTGGAACGTGTACCGCAGCTACGACTTCGGCTACGCCAAGCCCTTTTCCTGCGGCTGGTGGGCGGTGGATCACGACGGATGCGTGTACCGCATCGCGGAGCTGTACGGCTGCACCGGCACGCCGGACGAGGGCGTGCTGTGGACGCCGGAGAAGCAGTTTGCGGAGATACGGCGCATCGAGGACGAGCACCCGCTGCTGCGGGGGCGGCAGATACAGGGCGTGGCGGATCCGGCCATCTGGGACGCCAGCCGGGGCGAGAGCATCTATGAGACGGCGCTGAAGCACCGCATCTACTTCGTGAAGGGGGACAACCGGCGCATTGCCGGATGGATGCAGATGCACTACCGGATGAGCTTCGACGCGGAGGGGTACCCCATGCTGTATGTGTTCGAGAACTGCAGGGCATTTATCCGGACGGTGCCGGGGCTGCTGTACAGCCAGACGGCGCCGGAGGATGTGGATACCAGCCAGGAGGATCATGTGGCCGACGAGAGCCGGTATTTCTGCATGACGCGGCCCATCGCGCCGGTGCGGACGGAGAGCCGGGAGATCGCCGACGATCCGCTGGAGCTGCGGACGGGACGGTTCGGCAGCTGGGGCGGCGTGAGAAGGATATGAGGGGCGCTGCACCGGCGCGTGCAACAAAACGGCGGGTGCGGACAGAGACAGTAACAAGGAAAGGAAGGTGCGACATGGAACAGGAGGTCATGCGGCCCAGGATCGGCACGCAGGAGGTGCTCCGGGCGGCGGAGATCCTGCGGAAGTACCGGCAGGGCAAGGAGAATCTGGACAAGCGCATCATCGACAATGAACAGTTCTGGAAGCTGCGGCACTGGGAACAGATGGAAAAGGCCGGGGAGGGCGGTAATCCTGCCGACCCGCAGCCGGCCAGCGGATGGCTGGTGAACTGCATCCTGTCCAAGCATGCGGACGCCATGGACAGCTATCCCGAGCCTACGGTGCTGCCCCGAGAGCCGGACGACCGGGAGGAGGCGGAGAAGCTGACCCGCATCCTGCCGGTGATCCTGAAGAACAACCGATTCAAGAGGGAGTACTCCAGGGCGTGGTGGAACAAGCTGAAGTCCGGCTGCGCCGTGTACGGCGTGTTCTGGGACGACAGAAAGCTCCACGGGCTGGGGGATATTGACATCCGCAGCATGGATGTATTGAATCTGTTCTGGGAGCCGGGGGTGCAGGATATCCAGGCATCGGAGAACTTCTTCTCCGTGGAGCTGGTGCCCGACCACCGGCTGCTGCGGGAGTATCCCCAGCTGGAGGGAAAGCTGGGCCGGGGCGGCGCGGCCCAGGTGAGCCGCTACCTCTACGACGACAGGGTGGACACCTCCGGCCAGTCGCTGGTGGTGGACTGGTACTACCGCACGGAGGAGGACGGACACCCGGTGCTGCAGTACTGCAAGTTCGTGGGGGAGACGGTGCTGTACGCCACGGAAAACGACCCGGCCTGCGCCGGGAGGGGCTGGTACGACCACGGGCAGTACCCCTTTGTGTTCGACGTGCTGTTCCCGGAGGAGGGAACGCCCTGCGGCTACGGCTATGTGGATCTGTGCAAGTCGGCGCAGAAGCAGATCGACCTGATGAACCAGGCCATTCTGAAGAACACGCTGGCGGCCACCACGCCCCGGTTCTTCATCCGCTCCGATGGGGCGGTGAACGAGGAGGAGTACGCCGACTGGACGAGACCCTTTGTCCACACCAACGGCAATCTGGGGGCGGATTCCATCGCGCCTATCCGGGTGCCCACGCTGGACAGCGTGTATGTGGCCATTCTGCAGAACAAGGTGGCGGAGATGAAGGAGACGGCGGGCAACCGGGACGTGATGGGCGGCGGCACAGCCGGCGGCGTCACTGCCGCTACTGCCATTGCCGCCTTGCAGGAGGCCGGCGGTAAGCTGTCGCGCAACATGATCGACGACGGATACGAGGCGTTCTCCCAGGTGCTGACGCTGTGCATCGAGCTGGTGCGGCAGTTTTACAGCATGCCCCGGCAGTTCCGGCTGCTTGGACGGGGCGCGGAGCAGGAGTTCCGGATGTACGACAACGGCGGCATGCAGCCCCGGCTGATGGAGATGGGCGGCTACCGGGTGCCGGAGTTCGATCTGGAGATCGCGGCGCAGGACGAGACGCCCTATAAGACCATGGAGTACAACCAGCTGGCTTTGCAGCTGTTCCAGATGGGCTTTTTCCGGGCGGACATGGCCGAGCAGGCCCTGCGGTGTCTGGATCTGATGGAGTTCAAGAACAAGGACCAGCTGGCGGCGGTGATCCGGCAGGGGCAGCAGCGGACGCGGCAGGTGACGTGGCTGCAGGAACAGCTGCTGACGGCGCTGCGGCTGCTGGATGCCCGGCAGGGCACGCAGCTGGCGGAGGCGCTGGCGCAGGAGATGGAGGCCGACGCCGGGGAGACGCTGGATGTCAGCGGCCTGCGGACGCCGGACGCGGGCAGCGGTGTGCTGGACGCCGTGCAGCGGCAGCGCAAAAGATCGCAGGAGGCGGTGAGACCCCGATGATCCGGGTGCAGTTCGACGGGGCGCAGGTGACGGTCAGCGGCCACGCGGGGTACGCACCGGCGGGCCGGGACATCGTGTGCGCCGCCGTGTCGGCGCTGGTGTACGCGCTGGCGGGGTATCTGGAGGAGACGGGACAGGCAGAACGGGTGGACATCCGGAAGGGCTTCGCGGTCATCCGGGGCGCGGGGCAATGCGGCGAGGCACTGGCCCTGGTGCGGTGCGGCGCGGCGCAGTTGGCACAGGCGTATCCCGGGTGCGTGGAGATAGCAGGGTCGTGACCTACCACGGGAAGGAGAGGCTATGAGGCAGCTTTGGATGGACTGGCAGACGTTTGCGGAGGAGGCAGACGGTCAGGAGACGGGCGCAGCGGAAGGCAGGCAGGCGGCTCCCGACGCCGGGGAGCAGGACGATTTCGCGGAGCTGATCCGGGGAAGGTACAAGGCGCAGTTCGACGCCCGGGTACAGAAGATCCTGGATGGGCGGCTGCGGGGCCTGCGGCAGGAAAATGCCCGGCTGCGCCGGGAGACGGAGGAGCGCCGACAGGCACAGGCCGGGGCGCTGCTGCGATTGCAGGCGGAGGAGGGGCGCATCCGGCAGGTGTACCCGGACTTCGACTGGCAGAGGGAGCTGGCGTCGCCGCAGTTCGGGCGGCTGGTGACGGCGGGAGTGGACGGGCAGACCGCCTATGAGCTTGTGCACCGGCAGGAGCTCCTGAAGGCGGCCATGCACTACGCGGCGGCCCAGACCCGCAGCGAGATGGCGCGGGCCATCGCCTCCGGCGGCAGCCGGGCGGCGGAGAACCGGGGCGGCAGCCGCACCGTGACCCGCAGCGATCCCAGGAGCCTGACCAGCCGGGAGCTGGCGGCCATCCGCAGGCGGGTGCAGGACGGAGAGAAGATACGATTCTGAAAAACAGGGAGGAAGAGAACATGGAGAAAATGAATTTGCAGCTGTTCGCAGGGGAGATGAACACCCAGACCACCGGCGGTCTCAGCGCCGAGATGAAGACCTACTACGGCATGGAGCTGCTGGAGAACGCGCGCCCGCAGCTGGTGCACAACCAGTTCGCGGCCACCAAGGGCCTGCCCGTGGGCGGCGGCAAGACCGTGGAGTGGCGCAAGTTCGGCGCCTTTGACAAGGCGCTGACGCCGCTGACCGAGGGCGTGACCCCCGACGGCAGCGGTATTTCCGTCAGCTACATCACCAAGGAGCTGGCGCAGTACGGCGACTACACCACCGTGTCCGATATGCTGGATCTGACGGCTATCGACGACGTGGTGCTGGAGATCACTGACCGTCACGGCGCCAATATGGGCCTGACGCTGGACACCGTGACCCGCAACGAGATCCAGCAGGGGAACCAGGTCATCTATGCGCCCAAAAAGAACAGCGACGGCACTGTTACCGCCGTGGTGAGCCGCTACGCGCTGGACAGCGGCTGCAAGATGACCAGCGAGCTGGTGGCCAAGGCCGCCACCCAGCTGAAGAAGATGAACGCACCTACCTTCGACGGCAAGTATGTGTGCATCATCCACCCCAGCGTGGCCTTCGACCTGCGCCAGGACGAGGCATGGATCGCCGCGCACCAGTACGCCGCCGCCACGGAGCTGTTCTCCGGCGAGATCGGCGAGCTGCACGGCGTACGCTTCGTGGAGACCACCGAGGCCAAGATTTACCGCGGCGATGATCTGGCCCAGAACGCCCGCACCCTGACGGTCAGCGGCGCGGTGAGCGGCAATACCGAGGTGAGCTTCGCCGGCGGCACCGTGGCAGCCGACGCGCTGGCGGGCCGCTATGTACTCATCGGCGGCAAGCGGGTGAAGGTGGCGTCCAACACCGCGGCCAAGCTGGTGCTGGAGGAGGCCGTCACCGCCGCCGACAAGACGGTGATCTATCCCGGCGAGGGCGGCAAGGACGGCTGTGCCGTGTACGGCTGCCTGTTCCTGGGCAAGGGCGCCTACGGCGTGGTGGATCTCAGCGAGGGCACGGAGGTCATCGTGAAGCCCCGCGGCTCCTCCGGCACCGCCGACCCGCTGGATCAGCGCTCCAGTGTGGGCTGGAAGGGCGTCCACGCCGCTGCCATCCTGTACGACGAGTACATGGTGCGTGTGGAGTGCGGCTCCAGCTATTCCGGCGAGGACAAGGCCAACTGACCCGGCGGCAGGGAGGGGTGGGAAGCCCCTCCCTGCGAAGAAACGGAACTGTGAAAGGAGAAAGGCGTTATGAACGAGAAGATGGTGAGCATTTTCCTGCCCCGCGGCAGAAAGAATGAGGAGAACTTCGTGATCGTGTCCGTCAACGGGCGGAGCTGGAAGATCATGAAGGGCGTGCAGGTGCAGGTGCCCGGCTATGTGGCGGAGGTGCTGGAGAACAGCCGCATGATGGCCGAGGCGGCCCGCCGCTATGTGGACGAGCGAGCCAACTGAGGTGACGGGCATGGGCAATCTGACGGCGGGGCAGCTGCTGGGCAGAGTGGACGCTCTGCTGCCCAATCAGTACAGCAGGGCGGAGAAAATGCAGTGGCTCGCCCAGGCGGAGGGATTCGTGCTGCGGGAGGTGCGGCAGGCGGAGGGCGCGCTGCCGGAGGTGACGGAGGGCTACGTCCTGACGGCGGAGCCCCCCTACGACGAGCTGTACCGCCACTATGTGGAGGCACAGATCCACTACGCCAACGGGGAGACGGCGCGGTACAACAACGCGGCGGCCCAGTGGAACAACGCCTTTCTGACGTACAAGGACTACTGCTGCCGCAGCGCGGCACCCCGCCGCGCCACGGCGGCGCTGCACCTGTTTTAAGGGAGGTGAGGGGATGTTTTTTCCCAAACTGACGGCATCGCCCCAGCAGCGCCGCACGGTGGACCGGTTTCTGGGACTGGACCGGCGGGCGGGCAGCGCCATGGGGAGCTTTCAGGATATGGAGAACCTGTGGGCCGGGGGATATCCGGCGCTGGAGACAAGGCCGCCGCGGGGGACGACGGCGGTGCTGAAGGCGCCCCACGGTCTGGTGTGCCGGGACGCGCCGGTGTGGGTGGACGGCACGGCGCTGTACGTCAACGGCGACAGGACGGGTCTTGTGCTGACGGAGGGCGGCAAGCAGCTGGTGAGCATGGGCGCGTACCTGCTGATCTGGCCGGACAAGAAATACATCAACACCCAGGATCTCACGGAGTTCGGCAGCATGGAGCACCGTACCGTCACCACGGGAGAGGTGACCATCTCGCTGTGCAGGAGCGGCGGCGAGGAACTGGGCAGCTATTCCATCGGCGGGGAGGCCCCTGCCGCACCGGGCACCGGCAGCCTGTGGATGGACACGGCGGACGGGGAGCCGGTGCTGAAGCGGTACGACGGCAGCTCGTGGCTGGAGGTGGAGGATGTGTGCACCAAGGCGGCGTCCGCCGGGATCGGACAGGGCTTCCGGGCCGGGGACGGCGTGACCGTGGAGGGCTGCGAGACGGAGGGACTGGATGGGCTTCACGTTCTGCAGGCGGTGGACGACGACTGGATCGTGGTGCCGGTGATGTGCCGGACGGTGGGCAGCCAGACAGCGGCGGTGACGGTGACGCGCGCCATACCGGACATGGACTTCGTGGCGGAGCAGGGCAACCGGCTGTGGGGCTGCAAGTACGGCATCGTCAACGGGGAGCCGGTGAACGAGATCTACGCCAGCAAGCTGGGGGATTTCCGGAACTGGAACAGCTTCGCGGGACTGAGCACCGACAGCTACGCGGCCTCCCGCGGCTCCGACGGCGTGTTCACCGGCGCGGCGGCGTGTCTGGGCGGCGTCATCTTCTTCAAGGAGGACTGCATGGAGCGGGTGTATCCCAGCGCGTCGGGGGCACACCAGATCGTGACGGTGCGGTGTCCCGGTGTGAAGAAGGGCTGCGGCGGCAGCGCGGCGCTGGTGGACGGGACGCTGTTCTATGTGGGCGCCAACGGCGTGTACGCCTTTGACGGCAGCATGCCGGTGTGCGTGTCGCAGCCGCTGGGCAGCGTGCGGTACGAGAGCGCTGTGGCTGCCGGGTGGAACGGACAGTACTGGCTGGCGGCGCAGGATGCCGCCGGAAAGCGGCATGTGCTGGTGTACGACACGGCCCGCGGCCTGTGGCACCGGCAGGACGATGCGGACATCATGGCCTTCACCGTGTGCGGCGGGGCGCTGTACGGCCTGACGCGGGGCGGCGCACTGCTGGATCTCACCGGCGGCAGCGGCGAGGTGGAGGAGACGGTGCGGTGGATGGCGGAGACAGGGGAGCTGGGCCTGTCGGCGCCGGAGAACAAGTACCTGACGCGGCTGGAGCTGCGGGTGCAGCCGGAAACGCGGGCGCGGATGGAGGCGCTGGTCAGCTATGACGGCGGACGGCGCTGGGAGAAGCTGGGCGAGATCATCGGTGGTGACGGGCAGACCCGGGGCTGTCTGCTGCATCTGCGGCCCCGGCGGTGCCGGCAGCTGCGGCTGCGGCTGAAGGGCACGGGACGGTGCCGGGTGTACAGCCTGTCGGCGGTGTATGAGAAGGGAAGTGACGGCCCGTGACCACGCTTCCCATGCCCGCCTGCCCGGCGGGGAGCCTGCAGCAGCAGGTGATGCAGCAGTACTCTTATCTGTTCCAGATGGCGCAGCAGCTGAATCTGGCGCTGGAGCAGCTGGATCAGACGGAGAGCGGCACGGCGCGGACGGGGACGCCCTCCGGCGGGGCGGCCGGTACGAGGCGGGCGGACGGACAGTACCAGAAGCTGCGGAGCATGATCGTCAAGACGGCGGATCAGGTGAAGCGCTCCACGGAGGAGCTGACGGCGCGGCTGCAGGAGGAGTATGTGGCGGTGTCGGATTTCGGCAGCTATGTGGCGTCCCTCAGCGCGTATCTGGAGGCGAATCCGGAGGCCGTCACCCAGTATTACAGCTTTTTCTCCGACCTGAAGGCCGATGTGGAGGCGGTGGACGCCGCATTCCGGCACTATAAGGTGGACACGGAGGGCTATATCCGCACGGGCATCGTCAGTTATGACGGGGCGGTGCCGGTGTACGGCGTGGCGGTGGGGCAGGACCTGGTGTGCCGGGAGGTGGACGGCCAGCAGGTGGTGGAGCAGAACAACTTCCGGGCGGTGTTCACCGCCACGCGGCTGTCGTTCTGGCAGGACGCCACGGAGGTGGCCTATGTGTCCAACAACCGGCTGTACATCACCAATATCACGGTGCTGGGCGGCATCGCCATAGGTGACTGGAGCGTGGAGGCGGCAGAGAGCGGCCTTTTGTTCCGGTGGATCGGAGGGTAAGAAATGAGCATCACACTGGATACGGTGAATTGGGGCAGCGCGCCCAGCATCGGCGTCACGTTCTCCTACGACAGCCAGCGGTCCGGACAGGACATGCACTACCGCATCTATGCGTCGCTGGCACCGGTGACAGGCGGCTCCTATTTCGGGTATCCCATCTATATCTCGCTGTATCTGGACGGGGACTGCGCCGTCAGCGGCAGCACGGTGAAGGCGGCGTCGCCCGACCGGTGGAGCGGCAGCATCGAATACGACAGCGGGTGGATCACGGTGTCCGGCAAGAGCAGCGGCACCACCGCACTGACGGTGCGGCTGTACAGCGGCTCCGGCTCCAGCCGCGACCAGCAGTACGGCTATGCGCTGGATGTGGAGCCGGGCGGCTCGGCAGAGGATTTCAGGCTGGCGGCGGGGGACGCCACCATCGGGCAGACGGGAACGCTGACGGTGACGAAGCCGGGCAGCGGCTACACGTTCCGGTTCTCCTATGCCTTCGGCAGCGCCTCCGGCACACTGGGCAGCGCATCGCTGAAGCTGGCCAGCAGCACGGAGAGCAAGGCGGTGTACCAGTGGGCGGTGCCTGCCGCGCTGGCAAAGCAGATCCCCAACGCGCTGTGGGGCGTGGGCACCATGACCATGGACATCTACAGCGGCAGCGACTATGTGGGCAGCGTGCAGGCGTCGTTCACCGCCTATGTGCCGGAGTCCATGCGGCCCACGGCCACGCTGCAGGTGACGGTGGTCAACGACAACACGGCGGTGCAGGGCTGGGGCTTGTGCGTGCAGGGGCTGAGCCGCCTGCAGTATACGGTGAAGGCCGCCGGTACCGGCGGCGCGACGGTGCAGGAGTGCCGGTTCAGCTTTGCGGGTCAGACGGTGACGGGAAGCTCCGGCACCACGGCGCTCATCGGCAGCGCAGGCTCCCTGAAGCCGTCGGTGACGGTGACGGACAGCCGGGGACGGTCGGCCACGGTGACGGGCAGCGCCGTGAAGGTGTACGCCTACCACCAGCCGGTGATCTCGGCCAGCGCCGTGACGCGGTGCGATGCGGACGGCACCGCCGCAGACAGCGGCGCGTACCTGAAGGTGCAGTGTACGGCGTCCTGCGCCGCCGTGGAGAACCGGAACGCCGTGCAGGTGCGGGCGCGCTACCGCCCCATGGGCGGCAGCTGGAGCGGCTATACGACCTTGACCAGCGGGGCGGAGAGGCTGCTGGGCGGCGGTCTGGCGGCTGCGGCGTCCTATGAGGTGGAGCTGTCCGCCGTGGACACGGTGGGCAGCGTGCGGACGGTGCGGTATACGGCGGCCACGTCCCAGGTGACGCTGCACCTGCGCAGCGGCGGCAAGGGCGCGGCCTTCGGCAAGTACAGCCAGCAGGAGGCGCTGGAGTGCGCGTGGCCGGCGGTGTTCTATGGCGGCGCGGAGGTGGCCGGAGAGCTGACGCTGGGCGGCAGGGCGCTGGCGGACGTGCTGTGGCCGGTGGGCTGCGTGCGGCTGACGGCGGAGGCCGTGCCGCCCCTGCCGTCCCCGGAGACGGCGGTATGGGAGAGCGTGGACACCGGCATCGAGGGGCTGTACGCCTGGCGCAGGACCACATGAGGAGAAAGGACGGAACGAATGGCATCGACGTATAAAATGGTGGCATACGGCTCGCAGGGCGACGCGGTGCGCCAACTGCAGAGCGAACTGAACAAGCACGGCTATCAGCTGGACGAGGACGGCATCTTCGGCAGTAAGACAAAGGCCGCCGTGCGGGATTATCAGAAGAAGAACAGTCTGCGCCTGGACGGCATCGCCGGGGATGAGACGTGGGGCAGCCTGCTGTCCTCCCCCGCTGCGGCGGCGGAGGAGACGGTGTCCGTGCCCGCGGCCAGACCGTCGGCCAAGACGGCTCAGGCACTGGCCGGGCTGGAGCAGGGCTATACGCCCTCGGAGGATGTGACGGCGGCGCAGGCCTACCGCGACAGCGTGGCGGCGCTGCGGCCCGACGCCTACGCCTCCGCCTACGAGCAGCAGCTGGCGGCGCTGTATCAGGAGCTGGCGGGGCGGCAGCCGTTTTCCTACGATCCGGAGACGGACGGCGCCTTTGCCCGGTACGCCCGGCTGTATCAGCAGAAGGGGCGCGCCGCCATGGAGGATACCGTGGGACAGGCGGCGGCGCTCACCGGCGGGTACGGTTCCAGCTATGCGGAGCACGCGGGCCAGCAGGCCTACGGACAGTACATGCAGGAGCTGATGGCGCTGCTGCCCCAGTTCCAGGAGCAGGCGCGGGAGGCCTACGACCAGGAGGGGCAGGCGCTGCGGGAGCGGTACGACCTGCTGGATAAGCAGGAGAAGGCGGACTATGACCGCTGGCAGGACGGCATGTCCGAATGGGAAAAGCAGCTGTCACTGGCGCAGGAGCAGTACGACAGCGCCAGCCAGCAGGACCGGAAGCTGTACGAGACGCTGCTGGATCACTACCGCAGCATGGCCCAGCAGGAGCAGAAGCTGGCTGCCTCCGGCGCGGCGGTGGACAGCGGCGAGACGGCTGCCTCCGGCGGCGAGTCTCTCAGCTCCACGGCGGCGGACAGCCTGTACCGGGCCATGGGGAACTATCTCAAGAAGGGCAGGACCCAGGAGGCGGCGGCGCTGCTGGCGCAGTACAGGAGCCGCATGACGCCGGCGCAGAAAAAGAGCTTTTCCGGGCTGTTCGGCAGCTACGGGCAGACGGCGGCACTGTGACCGGCGGGGAAAAACAGTTGCATTTGCGGGCGGGGTATGGTAACATAGCCTCGGCGCAAGGGTGCGGGACGGCGAGCGCGCTGTCCCGCATTTTTTTGATAGACGCCCCTGAAAGGAGAACAAAATGGAGAAAAAGGGACATTTTCTGCGTAAGACAGCGGGCCTGCTGGCCCTGGTGATGGTACTGACGATGTGTGCGGCGGGCTGCGGCCAGCAGCCGGTACAGCCGGATACGCCGGATCCGGACGGCACGGATGCGGAGAAGCCCACGGACATCGTGCTGATCCAGCCGGACGACGTGGAGGTACCGGTGGACTTCGAGACGGCGCAGAAGGCCTGGCCCGATGCCTACGCCTACATCAAGATCCCCGGCGCCAGCAACATGGCCATCCGGGAGGGCAACTTCCTGGTGCAGCGGCCCGGTGACGACGACTACTATCTGTACCGCGATCTGGACGGCAAGACCAATCAGGCCGGCACGCTGTACACCCAGGCCAGCTTCAACCGCCCGGACATGAGCGACCCCGTGACGGTGATCTACGGCCACAACATGCGCAACGGCACCATGCTGGGCGGCCTGCGGAACTACGCCAACGCCATGAGCTTCGGTGACGACACCGTGGTGGAGATCTATCAGCAGGGGCGGAAGATGACATACCGCATTTTCGCGGCCATCCCCTACGACGACACCAACATCATGTATTATCATGATTTCACGGATGAGCAGGTGTTCACCGACTTCTTCGCAGCACTGGGCAAGGCGGCCAAGGACAAGAATTATGTGGGCACCGACCATATGAACGGCTTCTGCCCCGCGGTGGGCAGCGTGCATGTGAACAGCAGCGATCTGCCTGAGGCGGGGGATAAGGTCATCATCCTGTCCACCTGCGTGGGCGACGACGTGCACCGCTATCTGATGATGGCCAAACTGGTGGAGGACTCCGCCGAGCCGCTGAAGATGACCCGGGAGGAGGCCGAGAAGGCCGGGCTGACCGACAAGATCATCGGCGTGGAGAAGGCCATCGACGACACGGCGGGCAACGGCAGCGCCGATGCGTCCGGGACGGACAGCACCAAGACCGACACCACTAAAACGGACAGCACCAAGACCGACACCACCAAGAAGGACAACTGAATGAAAAGCGCCTCTCCCGCCATGGCGGGAGAGGCGCTTTTGCATGTGCTACAGAGTCTCCGGGAGGGTGAAGCGCGTCCACGGCTCCGCCGCCGGGGGTGGGCAGGAGAACGTCATGTCCGCGCCGGTCTGGGGGTGGACAAAGGACAGGCGGTACGACCACAGGGCGATGGGCCAGGGCGCGTCGGACGCGCCGTACTTGCGGTCGCCGGACAGGGGCAGGCCCCGGGAGGCGAACTGCACGCGGATCTGGTGGGTGCGTCCGGTGTGGAGGCGGACGCGCACCAGCGTCAGGCCGCCGGCGCTGTCCACGGTGTCGTAGGACAGGCGGGCCTCCCGGGTGTCCGGAGAGGGAACGTCCGCCACATAGGTGGTCCGGTGCTGAGTGTCCCGCGCCAGCAGATCCGCCAGCGTATCGACGGGGCGGGGCGGCGCGCCGCACAGGACGGCCAGATATTCCTTGATGAAGCGGTGGTCCCGCAGCTGCTGGGACAGCAGGGAGGCGGCCATGCGGCTGCGGGCAAAGACCATGATCCCGGCCACCTGGGCGTCCAGCCGGTGGACGGTGCGGATGCAGTCGGTGTGCAGCTGGGTGCGGAGCAGCTCCGGCATGCCGCCGGGCTCATCGGTGGACAGCACACCGGCGGGCTTGACGGCCACCACGATCCGCGGGTCCTCATAGAGAATTTCCAACAGCGTCACCTCCTTCGTGAGGCCAGTATAGCATAAGGCGGCGGAGGATGCAAATTCTGCTTGACAAGAGAGGTCTAATACGTTAGACTGAGCGCAAGAGGACTAATGGAGTAGACCTGCGGAAGGAGGAGATGCGGGTGGAAACGCCGAAGATATTTGACAGTGAGCTGCGGCTGTGCGAGATCCTGTGGGAGCATCAGCCGGTGAAGAGCAGCGAGCTGGCGCACCTGTGCGCCGAGAAGCTGGGGTGGAAGAAATCCACCACCTATACGGTGATCAAGCGGCTGACGGAACGGGGCGTCGTGAAAACGGAGGACGCGGTGGTGACGGCGCTGGTATCCCGGGACGAGGTGCAGCGGGCGGAGAGCCGCGCGTTCGTGGAGCGGAACTTCAGCGGGAGCCTGCCGGGCTTTTTGAATGCCTTTGTGGGCGGGCGCCGACTGTCGGCGGAGGAAGCGGAGGAGCTGCGGCGCATGATCGCCGCCTTTGAGGAGAAGCACGATGAGTGATATTTTTCTGCGGATCGTGGAGCTGTCGTGGCAGGCGGGCGTGCTGGCGCTGGTGGTGATGGCGGCGCGGCTGGTGCTGCGGCGGGCGCCCAAGTGGGCGATATGCATGCTGTGGGCACTGGTGGCGGTGCGGCTGGTGCTGCCGTTCTCCCTGCAAAGCCCGGTGAGCCTCCAGGCGGAGCAAAGCCCCGTGACGGCGGCGCTGTATGAGCTGCCCCAGACCCGGACGGAGCAGGCGGCGGACGTGTCCGTTCTGCCCTCCGCTGCGCCGGCAGAACCGTTGCCGGCCGTGACGCCGGCGGAGCCGGTGACGGCACAGCCGACGGTACAGGCGGCGCGGCCCGTGGTGACGCTGGAGCTGCTGGCGGCGGTGTGGCTGGCGGGCGTGGTGATGATGCTGACGTATATGCTGGCCAGCTATCTGCGCATCTATCACCGGGTGCGCACGGCGGTGCGGCTGGAGGATAACGTGTACCGCTGCGGCCAGTGGGGCACACCCTTCGTGCTGGGATTGTTCCGCCCCCGCATCTATGTGCCGGAGGGCATGGACGAGGCAGATCTGCCCCAGGTGCTGGCCCACGAGCGGTGCCACATCCGACGGGGCGACCACGCGGTGAAGCCGCTGGCGTTCCTGCTGCTGGCGGTGCACTGGTTCAACCCGGTGCTGTGGGCGGCGTATATCCTGCTGGGACGGGATATGGAGAACGCCTGCGACGAGCGGGTGCTGCGGGGGCTGGACGACCCGGGACGGGCGGCCTACTCCCGGGCGCTGGTGTCCTGCGCCGTGCGGGAGCGTCCGGCGGCGGTGTGCCCGCTGGCCTTTGGCGAGACGGCGGTGAAGGAAAGGGTGAAAAACGCCTTGAGCTATAAGAAACCGGCTATCTGGGCGGCGGTGCTGCTGGCCGTCGCGGCGGCCAGCATCGCCGTGTGCTTCCTCACCAGCCCCGACCGGCAGGAGGAGCCGGTGTCCAGCGGCGATTGGAACGCGGAGACGCTGTACGCCATGCGGACGCCCTATGTGGGCGACAACTCCGCCGTCAGCGGGATTCTGGGCGCTATCGGACTGGATAAGATGGGCGAGGGCGTGTGGAGCTTCGTGCTGCGGCTGGATACCAAGCAGGAGCCGTACGGCCTGACGCTGTGCTACACCAGCGAGTATGAGACGGTGGTGGGCGCCGGCGGCGCGTGGACCCAGCAGATGAAGGCCGGCAGCTATCTGGCCATGGCGCTCATCGACAATCTGGAGTGGGTGGCATGGCAGGTAGACGGCGCGGCACTGGGCAAGGTGTCCGATGACGGCGTCTATGACATCGCGGCGGCGCGGCAGAGCGTGGACGGCCTGCGGCAGCTGATCGGACAGCTGGAGGCCGATCTGGTCAGCGGCACCGTGGGCGGCGGGCGGCAGATCTATTACAGCCCCGCCGGCGTCACCCGGGAGGACGGCGTATCCGCCCGCCTGGCGAACGTGACCTATCAGGGCGACTGGCTTACCGGCGAGCTGCGGGTCACGGTGCCGCCGGAGTTGACGGCGCAGTACGACTGGCCGGGGCGTTCAGGCACCTATACAGAGGTCACGGTGCTGCGGGAACTGGTGGCGCAGGGCGAGGGCGGCGCGGCCGCCATGCTGCAGGAATTCCTGCTGTATGCGCAGGTGGACGATGGCGAGAAGCAGACCATGGGCGGAGATGTCCGGGTGGAGAGCGGCGCCGACGGCCTGACGCTGTACCAACCGTTTGAGCTGGGGATCCAGGCGCCGGACAGCCAGGGCTTCGCGGTGCGGTTCTGGGCCGGGGACATGGGCCCCCTGCTGGTGGAGTTCACCGCCGCGGGGCCTGCGTATCAGGAGATCACGCCGTGGCCCAGTGAGATGGAGAACGACCCGGTGAGCATCGACCCGACGGACTACGGCATCGTGTACGACACGGCGCACTGGCCGGACTGGGAGACGTGCCCGCTGAGCTATCTGTGCGCCTACTTCCTGGGCGGGGACGGCGCCTACAGCGAGGGCGCCATCGACACGCTGGTCCAGCGGTACCGACAGGCGCCCAACACGGTGCAGAACTATCTGAACAAGCTGGCGGCAAAGTATGAGGGTGTGGATCAGCAGATCTTGTCCCATATCCAGCTGGCCGCCGGGAGCCTGTACGGCGTCGAGCCGACGGTGGACATACAGGGCAGCGCCGCCGCGTCTCTGGATGAGCGGGTGGCGGAGACGGTGACAGGCTACTTCCTCATGCGGGCCAACGCCATTGCCGGCAACACCGTGGGCACGGCTTACTGCGTGGAGAAGCTGCGGCAGGATGCGGTGAGCCGCGCACAGGCCGCCGTGTGGCCCTATGTGTTCGCAGGTGACCTCCGGGCCGTACACATCACGCTGGACGTGACGGAGGTGCGGGCACTGGAGGACGGCGGCACGCGGCTGATGCTGACGGAGACCACCATGCTGGACTACGGCGCAGGCAGCGACCAGTACGGCTGGGGCACCACCCATCAGCTGGAGGTCCATGAGGACCGCGTGGAGGTGCCCCGGGTGACGTGGGATGCCTACGACGAACACGATCTGGGCGACGGCCACGTCTCCCAGGATCAGCGGGAGGACGTGTCAGCGGCCATCAGCGCCATGGCGATCACCGACCCGTGGACGGGACTTGTCACGGACACCCGGACGGAGCAGGCGGGCGGCAATGAGTTCCGTGTCATCTGCATTGCCGGACGCTGGTATGGCGGCACGGCGCAGGAGTTCCCACAGCTGGAGACGATGCAGGTGGGCGACCTGGTGAGCGTGCGGAACTACGCGGCGGCGGGCGGCGATTTTGAGCCGCTGTACTGTATGGAGGTGCTGGAGCGGGGCAGCGGCGTCGGCGCCGAGCACGCCTATGTGCTGAGGTTCGCGTGGTAAAGGCATAAAAGGGAGGTCTGCCGGGCGGCAGACCTCCCTTTTGCGGTGTATCATTTTGCGCGGCGCTGTGGTACAATAGCCCCATAACAGGGCGGGCACAGGCCCGCCGGGACAGGAGGAGCGATACCATGGAGCATCTGTACGAAAAGGCGCTGGAGAGCGCGGACTATATCCGGGCGCACACCGCGGCGCGGCCGAAGATCGCGGTGGTGCTTGGCTCCGGGCTGGGCGATCTCACCGCCGGCTTTACGGAGACGGAGGAGCTGCCCTACCGGGACATCCCCCACTTTCCGGTGTCCACAGTGGCGGGGCACAAGGGCGCGCTGCTGGCGGGACGGCTGGGGGCGCGGGAGGTGTACGCGCTGGAGGGGCGTTTCCATTTCTACGAGGGCTACACCATGAAGGAGGTGTGCTACCCCTTTTACACCCTGAAGTTGCTGGGAGTGGAGCAGGTGATCCTGACCAACGCCGCCGGCGGCGTGAACCGCAGCTTTGTGCCGGGGACGCTGATGCTTATCACCGATTTTATCAACATGATGGGCACCAATCCGCTGATCGGGCCCAATGATGAGAGGTTCGGGCCGCGTTTTCCGGACATGACCGAGGTGTTCGATCCCGGCCTGCGGGCGCTGGCCGGGCAGACCGCCGATGAGCTGGGCATTGCCTACCGGGAGGGCGTCTATCTGGGGTTCATGGGCCCCTGCTACGAGACGGCGGCGGAGATCCGGGCCTTTGCGGGCATGGGCGCCGACGCCGTGGGCATGAGCACCGTGCCGGACGCCATGGTGTGCAGCTATCTGGGCATGAAGGTGCTGGCGGTCAGCTGCATCACCAACATGGCCACCGGCATCCAGACCGTGAAGCACAGCCACGCCCGGGTGGTGGAGATCGCTAACCGGACGGGGGACACCATGTGCCGCTGGCTGGGGGAGGTCATCCAGCGGATGTGATGCCGCGCGGAATGTACCTGTGCCTTTAGCTTACGGATAAGCCAGAGGTTTTGATTTTAAGGCTTGCCGCCGTTATGCAGCCTTCGTATTTTGACTATTACCATTTAACGGCTGGTAAAAAAAGGCTGTGGGCCACCCAGATGGGCTCCGCTTTCTGGATCAGCTCCGTGGTCGGAGGCCACCATAATCTCATGCTCAGACGCCAACAGCCGGGAGAGCACCCTATCATCGACCCGGCGCAGGAAAGTCTCCTTTTCCGCCGAATCGTGGCGATGGGCCGCTTCATCCGCCCCGTTGATATGCAGCAGCCCTGCGGGCAGCGTTCCGCCGCCCGCAGGGCTGCCTCTGTCTTGGCGTCCAGATCCGTATCCACATCGCCAGTAGCAGGTCATCGGGCCGGACGGGGATTCCGGCCCCCAGCGCCTCTACATAGCCTCGGAGATGTACCGGCAGATCCGTTGCCCCCAACAGGCGCAGTACGCAGTGCAGTGTTTCCGGTGGGAAGCCGCCGCAGGTATCCACATACCGCACCGAACCCATGGACGCCAGATGGCTATATCGCTCCACCTGAAAGTGGGGATCCGTCATGCCGTCAATCACGCATAATATCCTGCGCAAGTCTCTCCCCTCTTTTTCCATCGGAACTTGTTTCGTTATACTTCCCGGCGCAGCACCCGGTAGACAAAGGACATATCCAGTCCGCCGCGTACCACGTCCGCCAGCAGGTCGTACTGCCGTTCCTTGTAGCCGCAGGCGTCAAAGGTTGCCAGCGCGTCAAAGGACACGCCCTTTCTGGCGCACAGTGCTTTCAGGATCGTATCCGTGATGCCCGGCGCGTCAAAAATACCGTGGACATAGCTGCCGTATACGTTTCTGCTGCCGGTGAGGGCGGGCATCTGCTGCTGACTGCGGCCCATGTGGATCTCGTACCCCTCGTAGGCCAGGCCGTTCAGGCCGGAGAGCATTCCCTCCACACCGTGAAAGACGCCTTGCGTCTGGGTCTGCACCTTTTCACCCCGGAATTCGGTGTCCATCTCCAGCAGGCCCAAACCGTTGATCTCCGTGACACCGGCGGCCTCCACCTGCTCCAGGTCGGACACGGTGCGCCCCAGCATCTGATAGCCGCCGCAGATGCCGAAAACCAGCGTGCCGGCGTCAGCCGCCTTCAAAATGGCCGCCTCCAGACCGGACTGCCGCAGCCAGCGCAGGTCGGCAATGGTGCTCTTGGTACCCGGCAGCAGGATCATGTCCGGCTGGTGCAGGTCACTCACCTGATCCACATAGCGCAGCGACACGTTTCCGTAATGTTCGAAGGGGCTGAAATCCGTGAAATTGGAGATGCGCGGCACACGGATTACCGCGATATCCAAGAGCTTTCGCTCTTTGGAGCGGTCAAACCGCTCGGTCAGGCTGTCTTCATCGTCGATGTCTATATGGGCGTAGGGGATGACCCCCGCCACCGGGATGCCGCACAGTTGCTCCAGCGTCTTCAGTCCCGGCTCCAGAATGGCCCGGTCGCCCCGGAATTTGTTGACCACCACGCCCTTGATGCGGCGGCGCTCGTCCTCCTCCAGCAGTGCCACCGTACCGTAGAGCTGGGCGAACACGCCGCCCCGGTCGATGTCGCCTACCAGCAGCACCGGCGCGTCCACCAGCTTGGCAAGGCCCATATTGACGATATCATCCTGCTTGAGATTGATCTCCGCGGGACTGCCTGCCCCCTCAATGACGATCACGTCATACTCTGAGTTCAGACTGTTGTAGGCCTCCAGCACAGCGGGGATGTAGTCCCGCTTGCGGTGGAAGTACTCCATGGCCTGCATATTGCCCCGCACCTGTCCGTTGACGATGACCTGACTGCCCACGTCGGTGGTGGGCTTGAGCAGGATGGGATTCATGCGGGTATCCGGCTCGATCCCGGCGGCCTCTGCCTGCACTACCTGCGCCCGGCCCATCTCGCCGCCGTCCTTGGTAATGAAGGAGTTCAGCGCCATGTTCTGGCTCTTGAACGGTGCCACGCGGTAGCCGTCCTGCTTCAAAACGCGGCAGAGTCCCGCCGCCAGCAGGCTCTTTCCAGCATTGGACATGGTCCCCTGAATCATAATATTCATTGCCATAGTGATTTCTCCTTGCAGAATTGCCGGATGGCCGTTATCAATGCTTCATTTTCCCCGTGAGGCCGCACCGCAATGCGATACCACCCATCGCCCAGCCCGTTGTAATTCCCACAGCCACGGATGGCGATACCCTGCTGCAGCAGGCCCTCCCGCAGCCCCAGCGGCCCACGGAACAGCAGGTAATTGGCATGGGACGGGCATACCCAGAAGCCCAGCGCCGTCAGGTTATCCGTGAGCCACCGCCGCTCCGTGCGGACGAGGGACAGCGTCCTTTGCAGGAAGTCCCGCTCCGCCAGCGCCGCCACACCGGCACTCTGGGCCGGTGAGGATACGTTCCACGGCGGGGACGCGGCCGCCATGCGGTGCAGCAGCGCATTGTCGGCGCACAGGCAGTACCCCAGCCGGATGCCCGCCATGCCGTAGCTCTTGGT
>OIXG01000865.1_pt1 | contig 33710 bp, 24 predicted proteins | sample 1587731 | NCBI WGS metagenome assembly OIXG01 (sample SAMEA3888908, study PRJEB22519) | human gut metagenome | biome: human gut; feature: human-associated habitat; material: faeces | place: Denmark | collected 2010 | reverse complement strand
ATCGAATACAAGTCTGATTACAGCACCGCCGTGGCTGAGGGCCGCAAGCAGGCGGAGAGCGACCCCTTCTGTCACTTTGTGGACGATGAAAACTCGCAAACGCTGTTCCTCGGCTATACCGTCGCGGCGCTCCGCCTCAAGCGCCAGCTCACCGAGCAGCGCATCGCCGTTGACGCGGAGCATCCCCTGTTCGTCTATCTCCCCTGCGGCGTCGGCGGCGGGCCGGGCGGCGTTGCCTTCGGCCTCAAGCAGGTCTTCGGCGACCACGCGCATTGCTTCTTTGCCGAGCCCACCCACGCGCCCTGTATGCTGCTGGGCATGGCAAGCGGTGAGAACAACAGGGTCTGCGTGCAGGATTTCGGCGTGGACAACCGCACCGCTGCCGACGGACTCGCGGTAGGCCGCGCCTCGGCGTTTGTCGGCGGGCTGCTGCGGCCCTTCCTCAGCGGCTGCTATTCGCTCAGTGACGAGCGTATGTACAAAATGCTCGCTCGGCTGGCGGATACCGAGGGCATCTATCTGGAGCCGAGCGCGCTGGCGGGTATGTACGGGCCGTTCCTGATGGAAAAGAGCGCGGCGTTCCGCGGCTACATCGCTCGCTTCGGGCTTGACGCGCAGATGCCGCACGCGACGCACCTTGTCTGGGCGACCGGCGGGAACATGGTACCCCGCGCCGAGATGGAGAAATATTACAGCAGGGGCAGGGAGCTGGCGAACCGTGCGGTGGAGTAAAGTCCATCAAGCTCCTGTACCGCCAAATATCTGAGGCCATTGCCAGACTGAAAAAGACAGATCCACCGCACAAATATATGACAGGACGGCGCCGAATATCGGCGCCGTCCTTCTTTAATTTTGGGTGCATCGTCCGCTTCCACGGGAAATAGCAGGGCGCGCTTCCCTTTGCACTCAGACGAAGTATTTTTTGATGACGGGAATGTGATTGAGCAGCACCGAGATCGCCGTGGAGACCGCGAACACAAAGAGTGCGAGCAGCGGCACGGAGAAAAAAGCATTGCACAAAAAGGTGTCGATGCCGAAATGCTGCAGCAGCTCGATGACCGCGGGGTGCACGAGGTAGACGCCGAAGCTGTATTTCGACAGCCTGCGGAGAAGGGCATACGCCCGCTCTCCCATGTGCGGAAAATTCAGATACCGCTTGGCGAGAACGAAGATCGGAACACTGGTGAGCAGGACATTGAGCGAGTTGTAGTTATAGAAGAGATCGCTCGGCGCGCCCTGCGCTTTGGCGTGCGCTACGGGGGCGAATACGGAGAAAAGGATTCCCGCGATACCGACGGCACAGAGGACAAGCTCCTCTCTGCGGCTGAACGCCCGCCGGCTGAGGTAGTAGCCGCCGAGAAAATAGCCGACAAAGCCGAGCGGGAAAAAGCAGTAGGTATACATAATAACCGTGCTGATGACCACGCTCAGCTGCGGCGAGACAAAGGAGCAGAACAGGGCGAGCTGCGGCAGGAGAAAGGTGAAGATGAGCGAGAGCAGCAGGAAATAGCGCGTGAGCGTTTCGCTCTGCGCGACGGGGCGCAGCAGCGGAATGAGCAGATACAGCCCCGCGATCATAAAGAGGAACCACAGATGGTAGTGTCCGGTCACAAACTGAGAAAATGCACCGAAGAGCGTATCATGGCGAAAGATGAGGTCGATGAGCGCGTAGCCGCCGGACCAGAAAACAAACACACCGGCGATGCGCAGCACATTCTTTTTGAGAACGGTCCGCACATCAATGTCGCGCCCCAGAAACAGCGCGCCGCTGATCATCACGAAGATGGGGACGGACCACTTGCCCGTGCTGCAATAGAGATTGAAGGCAAACCACGCCCGCGAGCCGATGTCAACATCGAGCCAGTGCTGCGCCGAAAGATGCACGGCGACGACCACGAAGGTCGCTATCAGGCGCAGCACGTCGAAGTAGATCACACGCCGCGGCGCGGAGCGGTTTTCGCTCATGCCTCAGCCCTGCTTTCCTCACTCTCCTGTGCGGCAACCTCCTGTGCCTCGACGGGAGCGGGCGCTTCGTCAGCAGTGTCCTGCATCGCCTGTGCGGCGGTCTCTGCCTGCGCCTGCTGCTCGGCGGCACGGGCAGCCTCTGCCTGCGCCTGTTGCTCGGCGGCAGCGCGCCAGCGCTCCTCCGCCGCGCCCTCGGCGCGGGCGCGGGAGACCTCCTCTTCCTTTTGCTTTTCGGCCTGCTTCATGGCCTCGTCAAGCCTGCGGCGGCTGGAGCGCTTCTCCATTCTGTGCGCAACGCGCAGCACGAGAAAAAGCAGCAGAAGCGCAATGCCGAACCAGCTCCAGAAGCGGAGTGCGATGGCCGTTTTGAGCGTCCACAGCTCGGCTTGAATGCCAAGGAAGAAGAACACCACCGACGCGGCAAGCGCCACGCCGAAGAAAATGACCCACAGCACGGACTTGACTGCGGAGGTCTTGCGCACGCGCAGGTGCGCGATCAGAAACAGCACGGCGAGCAGGAAGAGCGCGGGGTACTGCGAGAACAAAATGGTACGAAAACTCATGGAAGCGTTCCTCTTTTCTTTTCTTGTTTCGCTCAGAGGGTGCAGAGCCCGCGGCGGAGATACTGCCCCTCATGGCCGCCGACGATCCTGCCGTCCTCGACCATGAGCTGCCCGCGCAGATAGACCTTGACGATGCCGCCCTCGGTGCGCAGCCCCTCAAAGGGCGTATAGCCAGCTTTGGTGACCATGTCGGCGGCGGTGAGGATATGGCTCGCCTCGGGATCGTAAACCACGATGTCCGCGTCGGAGCCCGCGGCGATGACGCCCTTGCGGGGATAGAGCCCGTAGAGCTTCGCGGGGTTCTCGCACAGCGCGCGGCACATCCCCGCGACCGTCATATTGCCCGCGGCGACGCCGCAGGTATAGACGACCTCGCCGCGTGTTTCCACGCCGGGCAGACCGCCGGGGATCTTCGTGAAGTCCTCGCGGCCCATGTCCTTTTGCGCAAGCGTAAAGGAGCAGTGGTCGGTGGAGATGGTCTGGATCTCGCCGCGGCGCAGGCCGCGCCAGAGCGCGCGCTGATTTTCCTCGGCGCGGAGGGGCGGCGCGCAGACATAGCGCGCAGCCGTCGACCAGTTTGGGTCATAATAAATGCCGTCGTCGAGCGCGAGGTACTGCGGGCAGGTCTCGACATAGACCTTTTGCCCGCGCGCGCGGGCAAAGGCGACCTCGTCGAGCGCCTCGCTGTTGGTCAGGTGTACGATGACCACGGGCGCGTCAGCGGCCTCGGCGATGCGCAGCAGCCGCGCGACCGCCTCGGCCTCCAGATAGTCGGGGCGGGACTCGGCGTGCGCGGAAACATCCCACGCGCGGCCCGCGGCCTTCAGCTCGGCGATGCGCGCGTCGATCACGCCTGCGTTCTCGCAGTGGACGCCCGCGATGCCGCCGCGCGCTGTGAGCGCCTTGAGCGCGGAGTACACCGCGCCGTCGCCGATCATCATGGCGGGATAGGTGAGATACATCTTAAAGGAGGTGACGCCTGCGGCGAACATATCGTCCAGCTCGCCCTCGATGCCCTCGTTCCAGTCGTCGATGGTCATGTGAAAGCCGTAGTCGCAGGAGCAGCGGCCGTCGGCCTTTTCGTGCCAGAGCGCAAGACCGTGGGCGAGCGTTTCGCCCTTGTTGGGACAGGCAAAGTCGATGATCGTGGTCGTGCCGCCGCGGATGGCGCTGCGCGTGCCGGACTCGAAATCGTCGATGGTGGTGGTATTGCACACATCGAGGTCAAAGTGCGTGTGCGCATCGATGAAGCCGGGGAAGAGGTAGCAGCCGGAAATGTTGGTCACCTCGGCGCTTTCCGCCTCGGCGGGAGAGATGTGGCCGACCCGCGCGATCTTCTCGCCGTCGAGCAGCACATCGGCGCGGCGCGAGCCGCGGGGTGTGACGACAAAGCCGCCTTTGAGCAGTTTTTTCATAAGAGTCCAGCTCCTTTATCTGAAAAAATCGATACATCTTTACAGTAGCACATTTTTGCCCCGATTTCCACAGAAAAAGAGAAATTGGCAAAAGCGACAAGAAAGCGCAGCGAAAATCTGTGATTATGGCGAGAGAAAGTGGCTTGTGCAAATGGGGAAAAGAAGATAAAATAATTATATCCTGCCGAGGTTGCTCGCTCGATTCGGACAAGCGCTTTGGCAAAAAATTCAGGAGGAAAAAAGCTATGCGCAAGTTTTTGTCCCTGCTGCTGACGATGGCGATGGTTTTCTCTTTGGCTGTGACGGTCAATGCCGCCGCCCCCAAGGAAGACATCACCATCCTGCACACCAACGATGTTCACTGCGACTATGAGAAGTATGCCAAGGTCGCAACGCTGCACAAGAGCGCGGATCTGCTCGTTGACGCGGGCGACCATGTTCAGGGCGGCGTGATCGGTACGCTCTCCAAGGGCGAGTACATCGTCGACATCATGAACTACCTCAAGTACGATGCTGCCGTTCCCGGCAACCATGAGTTCGACTATGGCATGGACCAGTTCCTGCACATTGCCAAGGACCTGGCGAAGTATCCCTACATCTCCGCCAACTTCACCGGCAAGGACGGCAAGCCCTACTTCGACGCTTATAAGATGTTCGAGGTCAAGGGCGTGAAGGTCGCGTTCGTCGGCGTCTGCACGCCGGAGACCTTCACCAAGTCCACCCCCACCTACTTCCAGGACGCCAACGGCAACTACATCTTCGGCTTCTGCGAGGGCAACAACGGCGCTGACCTCTACAAGGCGGTTCAGAGCGCCATCGACGCCGCGAAGGCTGCGGGCGCCGACTATATCATCGGCCTCGGCCACCTCGGCATCGACGAGCAGTCCTCTCCGTGGATGAGCAAGGAGGTCATTGCCAATACCACCGGCTTTGACGCCTTCATCGACGGTCACTCCCACTCCGTCTTCTCCGAGACCATCAAGGATAAGGCTGGCCGAGAGGTCGTCTTTGAGCAGACCGGCACCAAGCTCGCCAACGTCGGCAAGCTGACCATCAAGGCCGACGGTACCATCGCGCACGAGAACGTTGACCTCTCCGCTGTTGAGGAGGACGCGGATGCCAAGGCTTACATCGCCGGCATCACCGAGAAGTTCGACGCGCTGCAGAAGAAGGTCGTCGCCAAGACGACCGTTACCCTCACCACCAAGGGCGCTGACGGCAAGCGTGCCGTCCGCAGCGCGGAGACCAACCTCGGCGACCTGTGCGCCGACGCTTACCGCGTCCTGCTCGGCGCTGACGTCGCTTTCGTCAACGGCGGCGGTGTGCGCGCAGACATCAATGCGGGCGACATCACCTACGGCGACATCATCAATGTCCATCCCTTCGGCAACTCCGCCTGCCTCGTTGAGGTCACCGGCCAGCAGCTCAAGGATGCCCTTGAGCTCGGCTCCGCAGCCTATCCCGGTGAGAGCGGCGGCTTCCTGCAGGTCTCCGGTCTGACCTACACCATCAACGCGGACATCCCCAGCTCCGTGGTGAAGAACGACAAGTCCGAATTCGTCAAGGTCGACGGTGCCTACCGCGTGTCCGACATCATGGTCGGCGGCCAGCCCCTCGACGTCAACAAGACCTACACCCTCGCCTCCCACAACTATATGCTCAAGGATGCCGGCGACGGCTACACCATGTTCGGCACCAAGAACCTCAAGGTTCTTCAGGACGAAGTGATGATCGACAATCAGGTCCTCATCAACTACATCGTTGAGAAGCTCGGCGGCGTGGTCGGCGCGGAGTATGCCGCCTCTCAGGGCCGCATCACCATCAAGACCGCACCGGTCGTTGAGCCGCAGCCCGAACCGCAGCCTGAGCCGAAGCCCGAGCCGAAGCCCGAGCCCAAGCCCGAGCCCAAGCCCGAGCCGACTCCGACTCCCACCACCGGTGACACCTACACTGTCGTCGCGGGTGACTGCCTGTGGAACATCGCTTACAAGTTCTATGGCACCGGCACGCTCTACACCAAGCTCGCTGAGGCCAACAAGATCGCCGATCCCTACATCATCAACATCGGCCAGATCCTGATCGTCCCCGCCAAGTAAGCACTGCAAGATCATTTGATCGTACCGGCACATTGAAGCAGTTCAATGTGCCGGTTTTTTATGCTTCGATCCAATTTTTTCACACTTCTGCTTGACGGAAGAAAAGCGTGGTGCTATAATACCTATAATTTCGATAGGGAATAAAGGGGTTTATCGTTATGAAGACTTATAATACCATCACCGAGCTGATCGGCTCCACTCCCCTGCTCAGGCTCAACCGTTTTGCCGAGGCAGAAGGGCTCGGCGCTGAGGTTTATGCCAAGCTGGAATACCTCAACCCCGCCGGCTCCGTCAAGGACCGCATCGCCTACACCATGATCGCCGACGCCGAGCAGCGCGGCGTGCTCAAGCCCGACTCTGTCATCATCGAGCCGACCAGCGGCAACACCGGCATCGGCCTTGCCGCCGTCGCCGCCGCGCGCGGCTACCGCATCATCATCGTCATGCCCGAGACCATGAGCGTCGAACGGCGCCAGCTGATGAAGGCCTATGGCGCGGAGCTGGTGCTCACGGAGGGCGTCAAGGGCATGACAGGCGCCATCGCCAAGGCGCAGGAGCTCGCCGCCAAAACGCCGCACAGCTTCCTTCCCGGCCAGTTCACCAATCCCGCGAACCCCGCCGCGCACCGCGCGACCACCGGTCCAGAGATCTGGAACGACACGGACGGCACGGTGGACATCTTCGTGGCCGGTGTCGGCACCGGCGGTACGCTGACCGGCGTGGGTGAATACCTCAAGAGCCAAAACCCCGCAATCAAGGTCGTCGCGGTCGAGCCTGCTGCCTCTCCGGTGCTGTCTGGAGGTACCGCAGGCGCGCACAAGATCCAGGGCATCGGCGCGGGCTTTGTGCCCGACACGCTCAACACCAAGATCTACGACGAGATCATCCCTGTGGAGAATGAGGATGCCTTTGCTGCCGGCCGCGCGCTGGCGCGCCGCGAGGGTCTGCTCGTCGGCATCTCCTCCGGCGCAGCGGTGTGGGCCGCCGCCCAGCTTGCCAAGCGCCCCGAGAATAAGGGCAAGCGCATCGTCGTCCTGCTGCCCGACACCGGTGACCGCTATCTCTCCACGGCGATGTTCGCAGACTGAGGCCACTCCACCCTTTTTACCTTAACTTCCTCTGCGCGCAGCGCGAGGGAGGCATACCATGCGGCGAGGAGCTGTTCCGGCTCCCCGCCGTATTCTTCTGTCCGTTCATCTCCATAGGTCACGCGCAGCGCCTCGTCACAAAGCGGCAGGACGATGCCCCGCGGCACAATGCCGTCCGCGCTGTCATCGAAGCAGAGCGCAAGGTCCACGCCCTCCGGCGCGGGCAGGACGGGCGCGGCGACGCCGAAGCGGCTGCGCAGGGTCTGGGACAGCTCCCAGCCGCCCTGCGCCGTGCAGAGCTGCAAATAGCGGATGTCCGGCGCAAGCGCCTCCGCCGCCGCGATGTAGGCGCGCGTGACACGCGCGGCGCAGAGCGCGACGGTCGCCCGATGCGGCTCGATGCCCCGCTGCGCCATCGCACAGCGCACGATGGCGGCAGCCGCCGCCTCGCGCAGTGGGCAAATATCCACCGCCGCGATTCCCCGCGCGGCAAAGCGCTCATACCGCGAAAAGCCCTGCGGAAAGACCGCCTGCACAACGCCGTGCTTTTCCAGTATCCGTGCGGCGGCGCGAAGGCTTCGCGCCGCGCGGAGCCCGTCCCCGCGCCGGATGCCGACGGCAAGAAAGCGCACCCCGCCAAGGCGCTTTTCCTCTGCATCGCAGCGCTCCCCCGCACCGCGCCATTCGACCAAGCCAAACATCGTTCTCCTCTCCCCATCGCGCAAAAAAGGACTCTCCCAACTCTATGGGAGAGTCCTCTGTTTCCATGCCGATAAATTTATCTCCACGCCTTGACATAGTCGGTCAGATACTTGAGCGGATCGACGAGCTGGCCGTTCTCGGTGATCTCAAAGTGCAGATGCGGGCCGCTGCCCACGCCGCTCGAGCCGGTCACGCCGATGGCCTGCCCCTGCTTGACCACCGCGCCCACGCTCACCGAGCGCTTGGAGAGGTGCTGATAGGTGGTCGTGTTGCCGCTGCCGTGGCTGACGACGATGTACTGGCCGCGCACACTGTTACTCGAAGAAATGATGACCGTGCCGGCCTTGGCGGCATAGACGGTGGAGCTATAAAACACGCCGCCGATGTCGATGCCGCGGTGGTTGGTGGAGGCACCCTTGATGCCGGTGTTGCGCCGGCCAAACGGCGAAGTGACGCGCTTGCTGGTCGTCACGGGCCAGATGTAGCCGCCGTAGGTCACCTTGGTGTTGCCCTGCTGGGCGGCAAGCTCCTTGCTCAGGCGCACGATCTCCTTCTGTGTTTTTTCCTCTTCAGCCTCGATCTCGGCAAGGACCTCTCGGTAGTCCGCCTCGTTCTCTTCCATTTCCTTGATCAGGCTGGTCGCCTCGGTGCGCTGGTCGCGCAGCTCGCTGTTCTTGGCGGCAAGCCGCTCCTTGGCGCTCTGCTGCTCAGCCAGCGAGTCCTCAAGCGTCGCCTGCTTGGCCGCGATCTGCTCTTGCAGCACGCGCAGATCGTCGATCACGCGCTGATCGGCCTCCATCACCTCGCTGATGAAGTCCAGCGCGCCGAGCATCTCCTCAAAGCTCGCCGCCTGAAACAGCACCGACCAGTAGGACACCGTGCCGCGCTCCTCCATCGCGCGCACGCGCTTGCAGAAGAGCTGATACTGCTCCGCCTCCTGCGCCTGCGCCTCGTTCAGCTCGTTCTCGGTCTGCTCGATGAGCGCCTCGTACTGCGCGATCTGCTGCTCGGTGACGGCGATCTCGTCGCTGATGAGCACGATCTGCTGGTCGAGCAGCGACTTGCGCTTGAGCGTGTTGGCCTTGTCCTTCTTGAGTGCGTTGAGCTCCTTCGTCACATTGGACTTCTTGCTCGCCAGCGCGTTGGATTCCTTTTTGAGCTTGTCGATGTCCGCCTGCGTGACGGCGGAGGCCGTCTGCGGCGCGAGGCTCAGCGGCGGAAGATCCGCCGCGACCACGCACAGGGCGAACAGGAGCGCGACTGCCGCGCGAAAAATTCGTTTGGTTTTCATGGGCAGCGCCCTCCTTGTTTAAACTTGCAGGAACTTGCGGATCGCCGTGAGGCTGCCGCCGACACCGACGAGCATCCCAGCGCCGCCGAACACCAGCGCGACAGGCTTCCAAATGGTCACAAAGTCCACCACGCTGAAGATGCGCAGCACATCGGACACAGCGATGCTTCTGGCCACGGTCGCGTACAGCAGCCATTGGAGGCCGAAGGAAATGCCCGCGCTCAACAGGCCGATGATGAAGCCCTCATAGACAAAGGGCCAGCGAATGAAGCCGTTCGTTGCGCCGACCATTTTCATAATTGCGATCTCGTCGCGCCGATCGAAGGTCGTGAGCTTGATGGTGTTGGAGATGATGAAGATGGAAACGACCAGCAAAATGGCGATGAGCGCGATGCACACCACGCTTGCCACATTACGCAGGGCAACAAAGCCCTCCGCCAGATTTTCGTCCGCGCGGGCGTCTGCGATGCCTGCGACCTTCTTGACCGCGTTGCGCGTTTCCTCCATGCGGCTGATGTCGTTCACCTTGATGGCGAAGCGGTCACGCAGGATGCCCGCGTCGAGGTCGCCAAGCGCGTACTTGCCCTCGTACTTCTCTTCAAAGGTCTCGCACGCCTCCTCGCGGGTGATGAAGCGCACGCTCCGCACATTCTCCACCGCCTCGACGGCTGGCTGGAGCGCGCGCCCCTCAGCCTCCGTGAGCGTTTCGTCTACAAAGGCGAGCACTTCGTTCTCGCTCTCCAGCTGCCTGAGCTGTTCGTTGACATTGTAGGCCACGAGAGAGAAGGTTCCCATAACGAGCAGGCAGGCCACGGTGATGCCGATGGCCGCGAAGGACATAAAACCGTGGCTGAAAAGATTTACCACGCCCTCGTGAAAAAAATATGTAAAATTGTGTCTTCTCATCGCGCCTTACCTCACATTGTAGCCCACGCCGTCGCTCACGACAACGCCGCGTTCGAGCGTGATGACGCGCTTTTGAAATTTATTGACCAAGTCCTTCTCATGCGTCACGACCAGCACCGTAGTGCCAAGCTGGTTGATGCGCTCAAGCAGCATCATGATCTCCAGCGAGCGAGCGGGATCCAGGTTTCCGGTCGGCTCGTCGGCAATGATGGTGTAGGGGTTGTTGACAAGCGCGCGGGCGATGGCTACGCGCTGCTGCTCGCCGCCGGAGAGCTCGTCGGGGAACTGGTTGGCCTTGCCGTCCAGTCCTACCAGCTTCAGAACATAGGGGATGCGCTTTTTCGCCTCGCGCGGCGAGGAACCGACGGCACGCATGGCAAAGCTCAGGTTCTCATACACCGTTTTATTCTCGATCAGCCGGAAGTCCTGAAAAATGACGCCGATGGAGCGGCGCAGCAGCGGGATCTGCCGGTCGGAAATGTTGTTGAGGTTGAAGCCGTTGATCATCAGTCGGCCGACGCTGGGCAATATCTCACCCGTGAGCAGCTTGATGATGGTCGACTTGCCGCTGCCGGAGGGGCCGACAAGAAAAACGAACTCGCCGTCGTTGACTTCCATCGTCACACCGCGCAGCGCGTGCGTTCCGTTCTCGTATTCCTTTTGAACATCGGTCAAGCGGATCATCGCCGTGTTCTCCCCCTCTTTTGCATAATCGCCTATTTTCTCCTATTATACGCGAGCGGTCGAAAAATGGCAACAAAAAATTATGTAAACAGACAGCATTTTTTTGCTCTCCCCCGCCAAAAGGTGTCCCCGCGGTGCAAAAAAGAGGCATTCCCTTCGGAACACCTCTTTCGGTATTCGTTTACGCCTCGATGCCGCGGGAGGCAAGGTACTTCTTGACCATCAGCGCCACCTTGAAGGTGATGGCATCGTCGAACTCACGCAGGTCAAGTCCTGTGAGCTTCTTGATCTTCTCCAGACGGTAGACGAGCGTGTTGCGGTGGACAAACAGCTTGCGCGCCGTTTCGGAGAGGACGAGATTATTCTCAAAGAACTTGTTGATGGTGAAGAGCGTCTCCTTATCGAGCGAGTCGATTGGGTTCTTCTTGAAGACCTCCTGCAAAAACATCTCGCACAGGGTGGTCGGAAGCTGGTAGATCAGGCGGCCGATGCCGAGGTTTTCATAGCTGACGACAAACTTTTCCGTGTCGAAGACCTTGCCGACCTCAATGGCGATCTGCGCCTCCTTATAGCTCTTGGCAAGGTCGCGCAGATGCGCGGCGACCGTGCCGATGCCGACGACGACCCGGCTCTCGCCGTTCTCGCGCAGCGTTTCCTCAATGAGCTGCGCCGTCTTTTCCAGCTCACGAGTGCCGACATTCTCGCTGAGCTGCTGGATCAGCACCACATCGCTCTCCCCCATGGAAAGGGCGAAGCTGGTCTGCCGATCGGGGAAGATATTCTGCACCGCCTCAACGGTCAGGCCCTCAAAATGCTCGTCCAAACGGCGGATCAGAAACACGCCGCGGTTCAGCTCGCTCTCCACATGCAGCTCCTTGGCGCGGATGTAGAGGTCGCTGAGCATGATGTTGTCAGAGATGATGTTCTTGATGAAGGAGACCTTGTCGTACTTTTCCTCATAGTAGCTCTTGGCGGCATTGAGCGCGACTGCCGCCATCGAACAGGCTGCGCGGCTCATCTCGCCCTCGCCGTAGGCGAATACGGCAAAATCAAAGTGGCCGTTCCAGCCGGACAGCGCCTTAAAGGTCTTTCCCGCAAGCGTGATCACGCCTTCCTCCGCCGCATTGATGCCGCTCACCAGCTCGCTCCAACGGCTGCCGATCTCGCCCAGCTCCGTACAGGCGATGACCGTACCCTCGGCGTCGATCACGCCGATCTCCGTTTCGACCGCGTCCTTGAACTGCAAAACGATGTTTTGGAAAATTCTCCCTGACATAGCATACCTCCGAGACCCCTTACGCGGGTAGTTTGTGCAACTTGCCAATCAATTAAAAATATTATACTTGCCTTCGACATATTTTGCAAGATATTTTTTCTTTTTTTCACAAAAATCTTTTCATTTTTTGTTTAAAGCGTAAAGCCGTCCTTCGGACAAACCAAAAAGTCGGCTTATTCACTTGGGCAATTTGCCTATTGGCGGAGCAGCCCTTCCTCCTCCGGCGTCAGCAGGCGAAACGCCCCCGGCGCAAGCGTTTCATCAAGCCGCAGTGCCCCCATGGAAAGGCGCTTGAGATACGCTACCGGCTTGCCGCGGGCGGCAAGCATCCGCTTGACCTGATGGAATTTTCCCTCGCGCAGCGTGACCAGGCACTCGCTCTCTTCCCCTGCCGAGAGGATCTCAAGACCGGCCGGCATACATTCCAGCCCGTCGCCGAGCGTCATGCCGGCAGCGAAGGCCGCGCAGTCCTCCGGCACGAGCCGTCCGGTCACGCGGGCGTAGTAGACCTTGTCCACATGCTTTTTCGGGCTGAGCAGCGCGTGGGCAAGCTCCCCGTCATCGGTGAGCAGCAGCAGTCCCTCTGTGTCCTTGTCGAGCCGTCCGACCGGAAACACGCCGATCTTGCGCAGCTCCGGCGTGAGCAGGTCGAGCACCGTCCTCCCCCGTCCGTCCTCGGTCGCGCTCAGCACGCCCGAGGGCTTATGGAGCATCACATAGGTATGCCGTCGGAGCGTCATGGCCTCCCCGTTGACGCTGATGCGGCAGGTATCCGCGTCGTATTTCTCTTCTACGCTGTGCGCAAGCTGTCCGTCCGCGAACACGCGGCCCTCGCGCACAAGATTTTTGACCTCGCGGCGCGACCAGCGCCCGGTCGAGGCGATGAGCTTATCCAGCCGTTCCTTTGCCATGCCGCACCTCTCTGTCCCTACGATTTTCGCGTCTATCCTATCATATTTTGCGCCGTTTTGGAATAGCCTTTTCGGCAGACGCCTGACGCGGCGCAAAAAGAAAGACAGTCTTCCGACTGTCTTTCTTTTTGCCTTTTCAGGAAATTAGTCCTTGACCTCGATAACGACGCCGGAACCGACGGTACGGCCGCCCTCGCGGATAGCGAAGCGGAGACCCTTCTCGATGGCGATGGGGGTGATCAGCTCAACGTTCATGTCGACGTTATCGCCGGGCATGCACATCTCGGTGCCCTCGGGCAGCGTGATGACGCCGGTGACGTCGGTGGTACGGAAGTAGAACTGAGGACGATAGTTGTTGAAGAAGGGGGTGTGACGGCCGCCTTCATCCTTGGTCAGAACGTAGACCTGGCCAACGAACTTGGTGATGGGGTGGATGGAGCCGGGCTTGCAGAGAACCTGACCGCGCTCGATGTCGGTCTTGGCAATGCCGCGGAGCAGAGTACCGACGTTATCACCGGCCTCAGCGTAGTCGAGCAGCTTGTGGAACATTTCGATACCGGTGACGACGGTCTTGCGGCGCTCGTCGGTCAGACCGATGATCTCAACTTCCTCGCCGAGCTTGAGCTGGCCACGCTCCACACGACCGGTGGCGACGGTGCCGCGGCCGGAGATGGTGAAGACGTCCTCAACGGGCATCAGGAAGGGCTGGTCAGCCTTGCGCTCGGGAGTGGGGATATAATCGTCAACAGCGTCCATGAGCTCCTTGATGCAGACATACTCGGGCGCGTTGGGATCGGTGGACTCGGAAACGAGAGCGTTCAGAGCGGAGCCCTTGATGATGGGAATGTCATCACCGGGGAACTCATAGCTGGAGAGCAGCTCACGGACTTCCATCTCGACGAGCTCAAGGAGCTCCTCATCGTCGACCTGATCGCACTTGTTCAGGAAGACAACGATGGCGGGAACACCAACCTGACGGGCGAGCAGGACGTGCTCGCGGGTCTGGGCCATAGGACCGTCGGAAGCGGCGATGACCAGGATCGCGCCGTCCATCTGGGCAGCACCGGTGATCATGTTCTTGATATAGTCGGCGTGGCCCGGGCAGTCAACATGCGCATAGTGGCGCTTGGCAGTCTCATACTCAACGTGGGCGGTGTTGATGGTAATGCCGCGCTCGCGCTCTTCGGGAGCCTTATCGATAGAGCTGTAGTCGGTGTACTCGGCGCCGCCCTGCATGGACAGCCACTTGGTGATGGCAGCGGTCAGAGTGGTCTTACCATGGTCGACGTGACCAATGGTACCGATGTTTACATGGGGCTTGTTTCTCTCGAATTTCTGCTTAGCCATTAGAGTGATCCTCCTATTATGATTTTATCATTGTTTTTCGGTGTCACTTGCATAACACCATAATTCTACCGTAAATCGGGATAATTTGCAACTGTTATTTTTGCCCCTTATCCCATGTGGCGCCCGGTGCGCTGATCGATGATCTTTTCCTGAATGTTCTTCGGGATCTCGATATAGTGCGAGGGCTCCATCGTGTACTGTCCGCGTCCCTGCGTACGGGAGCGGAGGTCAGTCGCGTAACCGAACATCTCGGCGAGCGGCACGAAGGCATCGATCTGCTGGGCGCCGGAGCGGGCCTCAAAGCCCTGGATCTGACCGCGGCGGCTGTTGAGGTCGCCGATGACATCGCCCATATACTCATCGGGAACGATGACGCAGACCTTCATGATCGGCTCGAGCAGCGTGGGACCGGCCTTTTGGCAGGCCTCCTTGAACGCCATGGAACCGGCGATCTTGAACGCCATTTCCGAAGAGTCGACCTCGTGGTAAGAACCGTCGTACAGCGTGACCTTGACATCGACCACCGGATAACCGGCAAGCACACCGGAGAGCATCGCGCCCTGGATACCGGCATCGACCGCAGGGATATACTCCTTGGGGACGCTGCCGCCGACCGTGGCGTTGACAAACTCATAGCCCTTGCCGGACTCGTTCGGCTCGACATGGATCTTGACATGGCCGTACTGACCCTTACCGCCGCTCTGGCGGGCATACTTGGTGTCCTGATCGACAGCCTTCTTGATGGTCTCCTTATAGGCGACCTGCGGCGCGCCGACATTCGCCTCGACCTTGAACTCGCGGAGCAGACGGTCGACGATAATCTCCAGATGGAGCTCGCCCATACCGGCGATGATGGTCTGACCGGTCTCCTCGTCCGTCCAAGTGCGGAAGGTGGGATCCTCCTCGGCGAGCTTCATGAGCGCGATGCCCATCTTCTCCTGACCTGCCTTGGTCTTGGGCTCGATGGCCACACGGATGACCGGATCGGGGAACTCCATGCTCTCGAGGATGATCGGATGCTTCTCGTCGCAGAGCGTGTCGCCCGTCGTGGTGTTCTTGAGGCCGACCGCCGCGGCGATGTCGCCGGAGTAGACGGTCTCGATGTCCTCACGATGGTTGGCGTGCATCTGCAGGATACGGCCCATGCGCTCGCGCACACCCTTGGTGGAGTTGAGCACGGCGGAGCCGGTGTTGAGGCTGCCGGAATAGACGCGGAAAAAGCTCAGACGGCCAACATAGGGGTCGGTCATAATCTTGAATGCCAAGGCGGAGAACGGCTCGTCATCGCTCGGTGCGCGATCCTCTTCCTCGTCTGTCTTGGGGTTGGTGCCCCGGATGGCGGGGATGTCGGTCGGCGCGGGCATATAGTCCACGATCGCGTCGAGCAGCTTCTGCACGCCCTTGTTGCGGTAGGAAGTACCGCAGACCACAGGGATCATCTCGACCGCGACGGTCGCCTTGCGGATCGCCGCGCGAATCTTGGCAGTCGGGATCTCCTTGCCTTCGAGATACATCTCCATGATCTCATCGTCGAACATGGAAACGGCGTCGAGCATCTTCTCACGGTATTCCTCCGCGAGATCGCGCATATCCTCGGGAATATCCTCGACGCGCATATCCTTGCCCATCTCGTCGTAGTAGATGTCCGCCTTCATCTCCACAAGGTCGATGATGCCGCGGAAATCGGCTTCCTTGCCGATGGGCAGCTGGATCGGCACTGCATTGCACTTGAGACGCTCATCGATCATACGCAGGACATTGTAGAAGTCCGCACCCATGATGTCCATTTTGTTGACATAGATCATGCGGGGCACGTGGTAGTGATCCGCCTGACGCCAAACCGTCTCGCTCTGCGGCTCCACGCCGCCCTTGGCGCACATGACGGTCACAGAACCGTCCAGCACGCGCAGGCTGCGCTCCACCTCGACCGTGAAGTCGACATGGCCCGGGGTGTCGATGATGTTGATGCGATGATCCTTCCAAAAACAGGTCGTGGCGGCAGACGTAATGGTGATGCCGCGCTCCTGCTCCTGTTCCATCCAGTCCATCGTTGCCGTACCGTCGTGCGTTTCGCCAAGCTTGTAGTTGACGCCTGTGTAGTACAGGATGCGCTCGGTCGTGGTGGTCTTGCCTGCATCGATGTGGGCCATGATGCCGATATTTCTTGTTTTCTCCAGAGATACTTTTCTCGGCATAAGATTCTCCTTGCTTTCTTACCAGCGGAAGTGCGCGAACGCCTTGTTGGCCTCAGCCATCTTGTGGGTATCCTCGCGCTTCTTCACAGCCGCGCCGGTGTTGTTGGCGGCATCCATGAGTTCGCCGGCAAGACGCTCGGCCATGGTGCGCTCACCGCGGGCGCGGGAGTAGGCCGTCAGCCAGCGCAGACCAAGGGTCTGACGACGGGCGGGACGAACCTCCATAGGGACTTGATAGTTGGCACCGCCGACACGGCGGGTCTTGGTTTCGAGAACGGGCATGATGTTCTCCATCGCCTGAGAAAAGACATCGAGCGGCTCATTGCCGGTCTTTTCCTTGATGATGTCAAACGCGCCGTAAACGACCTTCTGCGCCACACCCTTCTTGCCGTCGAGCATGATGCTGTTGACGAGCTTGGTCACCAGCACGCTGTTGTACATAGGATCGGGCAGAATTTCTCTCTTGGGAACATTACCTCTTCTGGGCACTTTGCTTCCCTCCTTCTTATAATATAGAAATCATAGGTACTCGCGGACGGGGCTTGCCCCCGCCGTGTTCCGGCCTGCCAAAGAGGTATCCTTTTATGAATAAGACCTTTTGGCAAAGCTCTACTTTCATGCAGACCTTACTTCTGCTTCGGGCGCTTCGCGCCGTACTTGGAACGGGCCTGCATACGGCCCTGCACGCCCTGAGCGTCCAGAGTGCCGCGGATGATGTGGTAACGCACACCGGGGAGGTCCTTGACACGGCCGCCGCGGATCATGACCACAGAGTGCTCCTGCAGAGAATGACCGACGCCGGGGATATAAGCGGTGACCTCGTAGCCGTTGGTAAGACGCACACGGGCGATCTTACGAAGGGCGGAGTTCGGCTTCTTGGGGGTGGCCGTTCTCACAGCGGTGCAGACGCCGCGCTTCTGAGGAGAAGGAAGATTGGTTTCCTTGTTCTTCAGCGTGTTGAGACCGTACTGCATGGCGGGAGAATTGGACTTGTAGGTGGCCTGCTCTCTGCCCTTGCGGACCAGCTGATTAAAAGTAGGCATTCAAAAGTTCTCCTTTCTGAAAATTTGCGAGCCGGAGGCTCATTTTATTTTTTACAGGATACCGGTAAAATATCCCGAAAAAACCGGTTTTATCCGTCGAGGAGCGTCACGACCGCGGCGCCCACGGCGATGCCGCCCGCGCTGCCGAGCTGCGCCATGGTGTAGCCGCGCTCGACCTCGACCGCTGCGCACGCAGCCTCAATGCGGCCGATCACGGCAGGATCGGCGTCGCAGGCGAGGAATACCTTTTTGGCCTCTCCCCCGCGCAGCGCGCGCAGCGATTGCTTCACGCCGACGACCTTTCGGGCGGTGCTGAGTTCTTCTAACACGGCGCGCCCTCCTCACGGCATAACAAAATCCGCGAAACAGTCTCGCGCAAGGTAGAATTATAGCATAGTTGTCCCCTACCGTCAAGCGATATTTCCCCTCCGCGGCCTAAAATTTTCTCTGAAATGTACGATTTTTTTATTTTCTTTTCGGCACAAATGCATAAAGGAAGAGCCGACCTCTGCGGTCGGCTCTTCTCCTGTGCGATTTACACCTCTTCGGGGCTCTCGCTCGCCTCGGTGGAAGCGGCCTCGGCGGAGATCTCGGCGGCCTCGCCGCCGTCGGTCTCCTGCATCGGCTCCTCCCCGACGGGCTTCTCCTCGTCGGGAACGATCTTCTCGGCGATGTCGCGGTAGGCGCTCAGGCCCGCGCCGGCGGGAATGAGCTTACCGATGATGACATTCTCCTTGAGGCCCAGCAGGTGGTCGACCTTGCCCTTGATGGCAGCCTCGGTGAGCACCTTCGTGGTCTCCTGGAAGGAGGCGGCGGAGAGGAAGGAATCGGTGGCCAGCGACGCCTTGGTGATACCCATGAGCAGCTGCGTGGCCTCGGCCTCGCGCAGCGGCTCGCCGGTCTCGGCGTTGACCTCGCCCGCAGCATTGCGCGCGCGGATGTCCTCGTTGGCATCCATCAGCTCCAAAACATCGACCATCGCGCCGGAGAGCAGGTTGGTGTCGCCGGATTCCTCCACGCGCACCTTGCGCATCATCTGGCGGACGATGACCTCGATATGCTTATCGTTGATGTCAACGCCCTGCTGACGGTAGACCTTCAAAACCTCCTGAATGAGGTAGTTGTGAACGGCGGAGGCGCCGCGGATGCGCAGCACATCGTGCGGGTTGAGCGCGCCCTCCTGGATCTGGCAGCCCTTCTCGATCGTCTCGCCGTCCCTCACGCGAAGGCCGGTGTGCGGCACGGAGTAGGTGCGGGTGTCGCCGTCGTCGGCGGTCACGATGATGTTCAGCAGGCTGCCCTTGGCGGCCTCCTCAAACTTGACCTTGCCGGCGATCTCCGAGAGCGTTGCCATCTTCTTGGGACGGCGCGCCTCGAACAGCTCCTCAACACGCGGAAGACCCTGCGTGATGTCTCCGCCGGCAACGCCGCCGGTGTGGAAGGTTCGCATCGTCAGCTGCGTACCGGGCTCGCCGATGGACTGGGCGGCGATGATGCCGACCGCCTCGCCGGGGCCGACGGGCTTTGAGGTCGCAAGGTTCATACCGTAGCACTTCGCGCACACACCTGAGTGGGCGCGGCAGGTGAGCACTGTGCGGATCTCGACCTGGTGGATGTCGAACTTCTCAAGCAGGTCCGCGTCGGAGGCGTCCATCATGTGATCCTTCGAGATCAGCACCTCGTCGGTGCCGGGCTTCATGATGTCACGGACGGGATAGCGGCCGTGGATGCGCTCGGAGAACTTCTCGATGACCTGGCCGTTCTCGCTGATCTCGCTGGCGATGATGCCGCGCTCGGCGCCGCAGTCGTCGGAGCGGATGATGACGTCCTGGCAGACATCGACCATGCGGCGGGTGAGGTAACCGGAGTCTGCGGTACGCAGCGCCGTATCGGCAAGACCCTTGCGCGCGCCTCGGCTGGAGATGAAGTATTCCAGCACGGAGAGGCCCTCGCGGAAGTTCGCCTTGATGGGGATCTCGATCGTCTTACCGGCAGTGTTCGCCATCAATCCGCGCATACCGGTGAGCTGACGGATCTGCTTCATGGAGCCACGGGCGCCGGAGTCGGCCATCATGAAGATGGGATTGTAGCGGTCCATGTTCTTCTGCAGGGCGTCGGTGACGTCGGCGGTGGTCTTTTCCCACTCGGCCACGACCGCGCGATAGCGCTCGTTCTCGGTCATGAAGCCCATCTTGAACTGGTCCTCGATGTCCACAACGCGCTGCTCGGTCTCGTTGATGAGGGTGTACTTCTCATCGGGAATGGTCATATCCGCGATGGAAATGGTGATGGCGGCGATGGTGGAGTTATGGTAGCCGGTCGCCTTGATGTTGTCGAGCACCTCGGCCGCGACGGTAAATCCGTGCTTTTTGATGGTGCGGTCGACGATCTTGCCGAGCTGCTTCTTTCCGCAGGTGAAGTTGATCTCGTAGTCGAAATAACGCTCGGTGGGCTGGCCGTTCTCGTCCACGCGCTCGACAAAGCCGAGATCCTGCGGGATGTTGTGGTTGAAGACGATACGGCCGATGGTCGTGTTGACGATCTTGTGGCCCATCGTGCCGTCCGGCAGCTCCTTCTCCACGCGCACGCGGATGGGCTGGTGGGTGCCGATGAGGTGATCCTTGAAGGCGAGCATTGCCTCGTCCTCGTCGCGGTAAACATAGAGGTGCGTGCTCTCGCGCTCCTCGTCCGTCAGCTCGGCATAGCTCTTGCCTGCGAGCGAGAAGTCGACATTCGCGGGCCAGAACTCGTCGTTGTCGAGCTGGCTCACGCCGTTTTCAAAGCGGTCGAAGGTGAGGTAGTAGGAGCCGAGCACCATATCCTGCGTCGGCACGGTGACGGGGCCGCCGTCCTGCGGGCGCAGGAGGTTGTTGGCGGAGAGCATGAGGATGCGGGCCTCAGCCTGCGCCTCGGCGGACAGCGGCACATGAATGGCCATCTGGTCGCCGTCGAAGTCCGCATTGAACGCCGTGCAGTTGAGGGGGTGCAGCTTGAGCGCGCGGCCCTCGACGAGCACAGGCTCGAACGCCTGGATACCGAGGCGGTGGAGCGTCGGCGCGCGGTTGAGCATGACGGGGTGATCCTTGATGACGAAATCCAGCGCGTCCCAGACCTCCGGGCGGCCCTTGTCGACCATCTTCTTGGCAGATTTGATGTTGTTGGCGGCGCCGTCCTCCACCAGCTTTTTCATGATGAAGGGGCGGAACAGCTCCAGCGCCATCTCCTTGGGCACGCCGCACTGATAGATCTTCAGCTCGGGACCGACGCAGATAACGGAGCGGCCGGAGTAGTCCACGCGCTTACCCAGCAGGTTTTGACGGAAGCGGCCCTGCTTGCCCTTGAGCATATCGCTCAGGCTCTTGAGCGCACGGTTGTTCGCGCCGGTGACGGCGCGGCCGCGGCGGCCATTGTCGATCAGGGCGTCGACCGCCTCCTGCAGCATACGCTTTTCGTTGCGCACGATGATGTCGGGCGCCTTGAGCTCCATGAGCCTCTTGAGGCGGTTGTTGCGGTTGATGACGCGGCGGTAGAGATCGTTGAGGTCGCTGGTGGCAAAGCGGCCGCCGTCGAGCTGGACCATCGGGCGGATCTCCGGCGGAATGACCGGCAGCACATCAATGATCATCCACTCCGGCTTATTGCCGGAAAGGCGGAAGGCATCCACGACCTCAAGGCGCTTGACGATACGGGCCTTCTTCTGGCCGCTCGCACCCTTAAGCTCGGTGTGGAGCTGCTCGGAGAGGGCTTCGAGGTCAATTTGCTGCAAAAGCTTCTTGACCGCCTCGGCACCCATGCCGGCGTCGAAATCGTCCTCATACTTCTCTCGCATATCGCGGTACTCTTTTTCGCTGAGGATCTGGTTGCGGATCAGCGGGGTCTCACCGGGGTCGGTGACGATATAGGCCGCGAAGTACAGCACCTTTTCCAAAATGCGGGGGCTGATGTCGAGCAGCAGACCCATGCGGGAGGGGATGCCCTTGAAGTACCAGATGTGGGAAACGGGCGTTGCCAGCTCGATGTGGCCCATGCGCTCGCGGCGCACCTTCGCGCGGGTGACCTCGACGCCGCAGCGGTCGCAGATCTTGCCCTTGTAGCGGATCTTCTTATACTTGCCGCAGTGGCACTCCCAGTCCTTCGTGGGGCCAAAGATGCGCTCGCAGAACAGGCCGTCGCGCTCGGGCTTGAGGGTGCGGTAGTTGATGGTCTCGGGCTTTTTGACCTCGCCGTGGGACCACTCACGGATCATTTCGGGAGAAGCGATACCGATCTTGATGGCGTCAAATGTTGCGTAACTCATAATTCATGCTCCTCCTTTTCTCAATACTCGTCTTTGTCGTCGGCAAGGTCGGATTCGACCTCGTCGTCGGGAACATATTCAAAGCCCGCGTCCTCCAGCTCCGCCTCGTCGGCGAAGGGGTTGCCCCTGCGGTCGTCGTCTGCGTCCATACGGGCGAGGTTGAAGGTGTCGAGCGCGTCCTCGTCCTCCTTGAGCTCGATCTGATTGCCCTCGCGGTCGAGCACCTGAATGTCGAGGCAGAGAGACTGCAGCTCCTTGACCAGGACCTTGAAGGACTCCGGCACGCCGGGCTGCGGGACATTGTGGCCCTTGACGATGGCCTCGTAGGTGCGCACACGGCCGGTCACATCGTCAGACTTGACCGTCAGGATCTCCTGAAGCGTGTAGCTCGCGCCGTAGGCCTCGAGGGCCCAGACTTCCATTTCGCCGAAGCGCTGGCCGCCGAACTGCGCCTTGCCGCCGAGCGGCTGCTGCGTGACAAGGGAGTAGGGGCCCGTGGAGCGGGCGTGGATCTTATCGTCAACAAGGTGGTGCAGCTTGAGGAAGTAGACGTAGCCGACGGTGACCTTGTTGTCGAAGCGCTCGCCGGTGCGGCCGTCGTACAGCCAGCTCTTGCCCTCGGGATCGAGGCCGGCGAGCTCAAGCGCATCGCCGATGTCCTTGTCGGTCGCGCCGTCGAAGATGGGCGTTGCGACCTTCCAGCCGAGCTTCTTGGCGGCATAGCCGAGATGGACCTCGAGCACCTGACCGATGTTCATACGGGACGGAACGCCGAGCGGGTTGAGGACGATGTCCAGCGGGGTACCGTCGGGCAGGAAGGGCATATCCTCCTGCGGCAGCACGCGGGAGACAACGCCCTTGTTGCCGTGGCGGCCAGCCATCTTGTCGCCGGGCTGGATCTTGCGGCGCTGGGCGATATAAACGCGGACGACCATGTTCACACCAGGGCCGAGCTCGTCGCCCGCCTCGCGGGAGAATACCTTGGCGTCGACCACGATGCCGCTCTCGCCGTGGGGAACCTTGAGGGAAGTATCGCGCACCTCGCGCGCCTTCTCGCCGAAAATCGCGCGCAGCAGACGCTCCTCCGCGGTCAGGTCGGTCTCGCCCTTGGGCGTGACCTTGCCGACGAGGATGTCGCCGGCGTGAACCTCCGCGCCGATGCGGATGATGCCGCGCTCGTCGAGGTCCTTGAGGGCATCCTCGCCGACATTGGGGATGTCGCGGGTGATCTCCTCGGGGCCGAGCTTGGTATCGCGGGAGTCGAGCTCGTACTCCTCGAGGTGGATGGAGGTGTAGAGGTCCTCGCGGACAAGGCGCTCGTTGAGCAGCACCGCGTCCTCGTAGTTGTAGCCCTCCCAGGTCATGAAGCCGACAAGGATGTTGCGTCCGAGGGCGATCTCACCCTGATCGGTAGCGGGGCCGTCCGCCAGCACGGTAGGATCGACGGTCTCGCCGTTTTCGTTGATATGCTTTCCGTGCACGCGCTCGCCGACCTCGACGATGGGGTGCTGGTTGATGCAGGTGCCGTGGTTGGAGCGCAGGAACTTGGTGAGCCTGTATTCCTTCGTTTCGCCGTCATCGTAGGCGACGGTGATGCTGCGCGCGTCCATCTTGGTCACCACGCCGTCGCCCTCGGCGAGGACGGCGACCTCGGAGTCCATGCAGATCTTATGCTCCATGCCTGTGCCAACAATGGGCGCCTCGGGACGGAGCAGCGGAACGGCCTGACGCTGCATGTTCGCGCCCATCAGCGCGCGGTTCGCGTCGTCGTTGGGCAGGAAGGGGATCATCGCGGTCGCGATGGAGACCATCATGCGCGGGGAGATGTCGATATAGTCGACGCGCTCGCGGTCGACCTCGACGATCTCGTCGCGGTGGCGGCAGGTGATACGCGGGTTGATGAGGCAGCCGTTCGCGTCGACCGGCTCGGCGGCCTGGCCGACGATGAACTGATCCTCCACGTCGGCGGTCATATAGGTCACCTCATCGGAGACATGGCCGGTGGCGTGATCGACGGCGCGGAAGGGCGCCTCGATGAAGCCGTACTCATTGATGCGGGCGTAGGTCGCGAGGTAGGAGATCAGGCCGATGTTCGGGCCTTCAGGGGTCTCGATGGGGCACATACGGCCATAGTGGCTGTAATGGACGTCGCGGACCTCCATGTTGGCGCGCTCGCGGCTCAGACCGCCGGGGCCGAGCGCGGAGAGACGGCGCTTATGCGTCAGCTCCGCGAGCGGGTTCGTCTGGTCCATGAACTGGGAAAGCGGGCTGGAGCCGAAGAACTCCTTGATCGCCGCCGTGACCGGACGGATGTTGATGAGGCTCTGGGGCGTGACGATGTCGAGATCCTGAATGGTCATGCGCTCGCGGATCACGCGCTCCATGCGGGAAAAGCCGATGCGGAACTGGTTTTGCAGCAGCTCGCCCACGCAGCGCAGGCGGCGGTTGCCGAGGTGGTCAATATCGTCCTTGGAGACGATGCCGCAGGCCAGCGCATTCATGTAGTTGATGCTCGCGAGAATATCGTCGGCAAGGATGTGCTTGGGCACAAGGCGGTCGGCATTGTCGCGGATGGCCTCCTTGAGCTCCTCGCCCTCGTACTTTTCAAGCAGCTCGTCGAGCACGCTCTTGCACACGCGCTCCTTGATGCCGCACTCGGCCACAGGGTCGAAGTCCACAAAGCGGGAGAGATCGACCATGTTGTTGGAGAACACGCGCAGCGTCCTGCCGTCGAGGTCGAGCGTCACATCGTTGACGCCGATGGCATCCAGCTCGCGGGCCTCGTCGCTGGTCATGACATGGCCGGCGTCAAAGAGGATCTCGCCCGTGCGCGGGTCGGCAACGGGATAGGCAAGCTTCTGGCCGTGGATACGCGCCCACAAAGAGAGCTTTTTATTGAACTTGTAGCGGCCGACCATGGACAGATCATAGCGGCGCGGATCGAAGAAGAGGTTCTTGATAAGGCCCTCGCTGGCCTCGACCGTGGGCGGCTCGCCCGGGCGGAGCTTGCGGTAGATCTCCAGCATGGCCTCCTCATAGGTCTTGCAGGCGTCCTTCTCCAGCGAGACCTTGATGCGGTCGTCGTCGCCGAAGAGGTCAAGGATACCTGTGTCGGTCTTGAGCGCGGCAAACTGCTCGGCCTGACCGCCGATGGCACGGATCAGCTCGGTGATGGGGAGCTTGCGGTTCTTGTCGATGCGGACCCAGAATACCTCGCTCGCGTCGGTCTCGTATTCGAGCCACGCGCCGCGGTAAGGGATCACGGTAGAGGTCAGCAGCGGCAGGTCGGTCTTGAGGTCGATCTCCTTGCCGTAGTACACGCCCGGAGAGCGGACGATCTGACTGACGACCACGCGCTCGGCGCCGTTGATGACAAAGGTGCCGGACTGCGTCATAAGCGGGAAGTCGCCCATGAAGATCTCCTGCTCCTTGATCTCCTGCGTCTGGTTGTTGTACAGGCGCACATTGACCTTGAGCGGAGCGGCGTAGGTGGCGTCGCGCGCCTTGCACTCCTCCACATCGTACTTGGGGGCCTCGTCCATCTTGTAGCCGATGAAGCTCAGCTCGAGATTGCCCGCATAGTTTGTGATCGAGGCGACGTCGTTGAAGACCTCCTGCAATCCCTCCTCGAGGAACCACTTGTAGGAGCTTTTCTGCAGCTCCAGAAGGTTCGGCATCTCCATGATCTCCTCATGTCGAGCGAAGTTCTTGCGAAGTGTCTTGCCGTACAGCTTGTCTTTGGCCATTTTTGCTCTTCACGCCTTTCCTTTCCCACCGGTCTGTCCCCGGCGGGGAATGTATTGGTGTGCCGCGATACGCGCGGCTTTGTTGATAAAAATACCGTGTCTGCTCTTGTGCTTTTTTGTTTCCTGTGCTATCCTTATGGCAATGGGTGAGGGTTCGCTTTGCGCATACTCTCACATATAAGCGCCTTATTCTATCAAAATCAAGCGCACAAGTCAAGCATAAAATGCAAAAAAACAGCGGCTTTTTTCAAAGCCGCTGTTTTTCTTTTGTCTATTCCTCCGCTTCCTCGCTCTTTTTTTCCTGCGGGAGGCGCGAGACCAGCGCCCATTCCACACGGCGATCGTTGAAGCTCTGCACCTCGATGTGCAGGCCGCAGGTGTCCACCGTGAACTGGCTGCCGTCCTCGGGAATGAACGAGAGCTGGGCAAACACCAGCCCGCCGAGCGTGTCGGACTCCTCGTCCTCGGGAAACTCGACACCCGTTTCCTCGGCGACCTGCTCTAACTCACAGGAGCCGGAGATGCGCCAGAGGTTGTCGCCGAGCTTTTCGATGTCCTTTTCCTCCTGCGGGTCGAACTCGTCGTAGATGTTGCCGACGATCTCCTCCAGCAGGTCTTCCATCGTCACCAGTCCGCTCGTGCCGCCGTACTCGTCCACCACGATGGACATATGGATCTTCTTGCTCTGCATATCGCGGAACAAAACATCCGTGCGCACGGACTCGGGCACGAAGTATGCGGGGCGCAGCAGCTCGCGCAGGGGCTTGGGCTCGTCCGCCTGCGCATTGAGCAGATATTCGCGCGTGGAGAGGATGCCGATGATGTCGTCCGCATTCTCCTCGTAGACCGGGAAACGGGACAGGCCGGACGAGCGGATGGCGGCAAGGATCTCCTCGCGCGTGTCCTCGACCCACAGCATCACCATGTCGGTGCGGTGGATCATCACATCCTCGGCGGTCGTGTTGTTGAACTCAAAAATGTTGTCGATCAGCTCTTTTTCCGTCGATTCGATCGCGCCGCGCTCCTCGCCGAGGTCCACCATCATGCGGATCTCGTCCTCGCTCACATCCTCTTCATCGGCCTTGGGATCGATGTGCAGCGCCCGCAGCACGCCGTTTGTGGACTTTGAGAGCAGCCAGATAATGGGGCGGAACACCGCCGCCACGCCCGTCACCGCGCCGACCGTGAAGCGGGCGACCGCCTCGGTCTTTTTCATGGCGATGCGCTTGGGCACCAGCTCGCCGAGCACAAGGCTGAAGTACGAAAGAGCGAGCGTGATGAGCACGACCATGATCGTGTTGAGCGTGGAGGCAGAGATGGCGGTGACGCCCTTTTCCTCCGTCAGCCAGCGCACGAGGGGACCGGCAAAGCTGTCCGCCGCGAAGGCCGAGGACAGAAAGCCCGCGAGGGTGATGGCGATCTGAATGGCGGAGAGGAAGCTGTCCGGCGCCTGCATCAGCACAAGCAGCCTTTTCGCCTTTCTGTCGCCCTCCTCTGCCTGCTTGCGCAGCTTCGTCTCCGAAAGAGAAATGACCGCGATCTCGGCGGCGGCAAAAAATGCGTTGATTAAAATAAGTATGACCAGCAGCAGAATTTTCGGCAATAACGGGTCAGCAGGGTCCAAGTAGATAACCTCCTAAGTATCCGGTCTGTTGAGATTGACTGCCGCGGCAGCGCAGACCAGTTTAGCATAGGATAGCACACTTTCCACGGAATTGCAACGGCAGTTTTCCGCGCACAAGAAAGTCCGGCTCGCGCCGGACTTTCTTGTGCGCGGTATCTACTTTTCCATAGCTGGCAGCAGCGCGTCGTGTACGGCGCGGAGCGCCGCGTCGGCGGCGGTGCTGTCCACCCGCAGCGAAAGCCTTTGCTCCCCTGTCTCCACGCCGAGAACGGCGATGCCAGCCGTCTCCAGCGCCTCACGCGCGGCGCTCTCCGCCGCGTGTGAGGGCAGGGCGCGTCCGATAACCGTCACGCGCGTGAGATCCCCGTCGCGCGAGCGTGTGACACCTGTGATCTCCTCGCTCTCCGCCGTTGGCACGACAAGCGTGCCGACGCTCTTCTCCCCGCACGCGCGCACCTCGACCGTCACGCCATGGCGCATCGCCAGCGCGACCGAACGGTCATGGAGCACCTGCGCACCGTTTGCGGCAAGGCGGAGCATCTGGTCACAGGAGATCGCGGCGAGCCGCCGCGCGGTCGGGCAGACGCGTGGGTCGGTGGTATAAACGCCGTCCACATCGGTATAAATAATACAGCGTGCCGCGTTGAGAAAGGCCGCGAGCGCCACGGCGCTGGTATCACTGCCGCCGCGGCCGAGCGTGGTGACATCCCCCGCCGCGTCCATCCCCTGAAAGCCTGCGACGAGCACCACCCGCCCCGCCGCAAGCTCCCGCCGGATCCGTGCAGTGTCCGCGCCGCGCACATTCGCGCCGCCGTGGGCGCCGTTTGTCCGCAGCGGCACCTGCCAGCCGGAGAGCGACACCGCCGGCACGCCGAGCGCATGGAGCGCGATGGCACCGAGGGCTACGCTCGCCGTTTCCCCCGTAGCCAAAAGCGCGTCCAGCTCCCGCGGCGGCGGCGCGTCGCTCAACTCACAGGCGCGGGAGAGCAGCGCGTCGGTCGTGTCGCCCTGCGCGCTGAGCACAACGACCACCTCGTCCCCCTGCTCCCACGCCCTTTTCACAATAGTCATGGCGCGCAGCAGCCGCTCGCGGTCCCGCACGCTGCTGCCGCCGAATTTCTGTACGATAAGGCTCATAGCAGCCCCCTTCTCTATGCAGAAAAAATGAGTCGGCAAACTGCAAGCAGTCTGCTGACTCATTGTATGCCCTATGCGCCGCGCGGGTTCAGCCCGCAAGGATCTCAAACTTCACCACGCCCGCCGTCTCCGCGGCGCTTGCGATGAGCTCCTCGAGCGATTCGCGCATATCGCTCGTCTCCGCCGAGATGGTCACAGCGGCGCAGCCGTTCGTCGGAATGCTCTGGTTGATGGTGAGTATATTCGCGCCCGAGCCGGCAAAAATAGAAAGAACATTGCTCAGCACGCCAGGATTATCCTTGAGCAGGGCGTAGAAGGTGATGATGCGGCCGGTCTTCATGTCGTTGAAGGGCTGGACGCTGTCGCGGTACTTATAAAAGGCGCTGCGGCTGATGCCGACCTGCCGCGCGGCCTCGCCCGCCGTGTTCACTTCGCCCGCGTGGAGCATCCGCTTGGCCTCGGCCACCTTGAGAAAGATCTCCGGCAGCGCGTCCGCCGCGACCAGATAGAATTTTGTCTTTGTTCCCATAGTTTGTTTTCCTCTCGCGGTCATTTGTCTTTATATAGACGCATTGTACCATACTTTTTGATAGGAAACAAGTATTTCTTTCCCAAAACATTCCGTTGGAGGGAGGGCTGTCTTTTTGCAAAGCGAACAAAAAAAGGACTTTCTGCTCACCGCCGCCTATTACGCCGTGCTCACCGCCGCGCTCTACTTCTTTTTCCGCTATCTGCTCTGGTGGCTGCTGCCCTTCCTGCTCGCCCTCGCCGCGGCGCGCGCGATGGAGCCGGCCATTCTCTTCCTGCGCCGCACGGTCCGCTTCAAGCGCGGCTTTTCCGCCGCGCTGCTCACGCTCTTTCTGCTCTTTCTGCTCGGCGGGCTGCTCTCGCTGCTGCTCTCGGCGCTTTTCACAGAGGCGACCGCCTTTCTCACTCAGCTCCCCGCGCTGCTCGATACCCTCCCCGCGCTGGCTGACGGTCTGATGGCGCGGCTGCGCGCCTACGGCGCGCTCTGCCCCGACTGGCTGCACGCGCTGCTGAGCGACGCGCTCTCCGACTGGGCGGCCTACGGCAGTGCTGCGCTCCGCGGACTGGCGCCGCGGCTGCTCACGGCACTCGGTTCGCTGGCATCCGCCGTGCCCGCTCTGCTGCTCTTCACCGCGACAACGCTGCTCGCCGTATTTTTTCTCGCCGCCTCCTATCCCACGCTCCGCGCGGCGGCGGAGCGGCGGTTGAGCCCGCACGCACGAGAACGGCTGCGCTTCTGGCGCGATGGCGTGACACACTCGCTCGCGCGCTGGCTGCGCGCGCAGGCGATCCTCTGCACACTCACCTTCTGCCAGCTCCTTGCCGGCCTCTGGCTGCTGGGCGAGCGCTTCTCCCTGCTCGCCGCCTTCCTCATCACGCTCGTGGACGCGCTGCCTGTGTTCGGTACCGGCACGGTGCTGATCCCGTGGGCCGCGCTTGAGCTGCTGCTCGGCTCGTCGCCGCGCGGGGCCGCGCTCCTTATACTCTATCTCTGCACGCTTACCGTGCGCAGCATCACCGAACCGAGGCTCATGGCCGCGCAGGCGGGGCTGCCTCCCATCGCCTCGCTCATGGCGATGTACCTCGGCGAGCGCGCCTTCGGCGTTGCGGGCATGGTGCTCTTTCCGCTGCTGCTCCTGCTCGCCGCGCAGGTGCTGCGCACAAAAAAGGAAGGCCCGCTCTGAGCCTTCCCTTTTCTCTGTTTTTGTGCTTACGCGGTGTTTTTCAGCAGCCAGCTGAGAAAATCCCTCTCCTCCGGCGTCCGGCCGTCCGTATCCGTCTGACCGACCGTCGCATCCGGGTCGATCGGCTCGGAGGGATCGACCTGCTCTCCCTGCTCGCCCATGCCGTCGGGGATCCAGTTGCCGTACTCGTCGTAGTAGCCGCCCTCGGGGATCGGCTCCGGCTCAACATACCGGTGGACTGTGCAGGTGCCGAGCATCATCAGATCGCTCAGTATTCTGCCGCTGTCGTCCGCTTGAACGGGCTTGCCCTCCGGGATCACAAACGACGGGTCGGCGGCCTGCTGCGCCTGATATGCCTCGCGCTCCGCCTGACTGAGCGGCAGGAGGACCTGCGTGCGCTCATAGCCCCATGCCTCCGTCAGATTTTCGGCGGTAAAATCGATGGCGTTCACGCTCTGCACGCACTCCGCGGGGCAGTATTCGGTGGCGAGCTTCCCGCTCTCGGTGCAAAGCTCCATCGTCACATGGCCGTCGCACACCAGCGCGGGCGCGTTGCTCGCCGCCACCCAAACCGTCTGCACATCGGCGCAGCCGGCGCCCTGCAAAAGCCCCGTGCGTGTGCAGACCGTCACCTGCGTCATTTCGGCGCGGTTGCCCTCAAAGTCCTTGTTGGGCAGCGCCTCATGTGCCCTGCTCATGACCTTGTTCCAAAGCTGCGCGGCGGGGTTGCCGCTCGCGCGGATGCTGGCGTTCCGATCGTAGCCGATCCACACCGCCGCCGTGTAGTACGGCGTATAGCCGACAAAATAGCGGTCATGGTTTCTTGAGGTCGTACCGGTCTTTCCGGCGATGGTCATGCCGGAAAACGCCGCCTCGGTGCCGGTGCCGCTGCGCACAACGTTTTTGAGCAGCTCGTTGATCGAGTACGCAGTGGACTCCTTCATCGCCACCCACGACTCCTGCTTGTTCTCCAGCACGAGGTTTCCCTTGTTGTCGCGCACCTCGACATAGGTGCGCGGCCTGGTGTAAACGCCGTTGTTGGCAAAGGCGGAGTACGCCGCCGCCATCTCGACCGTATTCACACCGTAGGTCAGGCCGCCGAGGCCGAGCGCCGCAGAGTTGAGGTCATCGTTGACGAGCGTAGTGAAACCGAGTTTCTGCGTCATAAAATCGTAGGACACGGAGGGCGTCAGCAGCTCGAGCACGCGCACCGCCGTCGTGTTGGTGGACACGCGCAGCGCGGTCTGGAGCGTGATGAGTCCCTTGTAGCCCTTGTAGGAGTTCTTCGGCCACGCCTTCTTCGTGCCGTTGTCGTCCGCCTGCAATCTTACGGGATAGTCGTCGAGCACCGTTGCCGGCGTGATAACACCGGCATCGAGCGCCGGCGCGTAGGCTGCGATCGGCTTGATGGCGCTGCCGCAGGGGCGTGTGTTGGTCGCGTAGTTCAGCAAAAACCTGCCTGTGCGCTCACCGATGCGCCCCGCCATCGCCACGATGTTGCCCGTAGCGTTGTCGATGATCGTCATACCCGACTGGAGCTGCTCGCCCTTGGACGAGGTGTAGGGCAGGTTGTTCGTGTCGGCGTACACCTGCTCGACGAGATTTTGCAGCTCGGGATCGATGGTCGCGTAGATCTGATAGCCGCCGGTGTAGAGCAGCCTCTGGGCGACCTCTTCGGAGTAATTCTTCTCGCGGCGCAGCGCCTCGACCACGTCGTTGAAGACCTGCTCGACAAGGTAGGGGTCGAATTCCTCGACCACCGACTCCGCCAGCTGATCCTTCGCATTCGAGGTGGGCGTATAGTTGTCGTCCCACACGAACACCAGCGGTTCGTTGACCGCCGCCTCATACTCTGTGTCGTTCAGATAGCCCAGCTCGTGCATCTTGTAGAGCACCAGCTCCTGACGCTCCTTGTTCTTCTCGCGGAAGGTCATGCCGCTGTCGAGCGTGCCCCGACGGGAGGGATCGTAGAGATAGGGGTACTGCGTGATGCCGACGATGGCCGCGCCCTCGGCAACGGTCAGGTCCTTGGCGTCCTTGCCGAAGTAGTTCTCCGCGGCGGCCTGGATGCCATAGGAGCGGTTGCCGAAGTAGACGAGATTAAGGTAGAAGGTCAGCGTTTCCTCGCGCGAATAGTTCTTATAAAAGCGCAGCGCCTGGAAGATCTCCGTCACCTTGCGCTTGATGGTCGGCTGGTTGTTGCCTGTGGCGTTTTTGATGACCTGCTGGGTGATGGTCGAGCCGCCGCGCTGGGTGCCGCCGCCGGTGAGCATGGTGAGCACCGCCTTGCCCGTCGACTTCCAGTCCACGCCGTGGTGCTGGAAGAAGCGCTCGTCCTCGATGGACACCAGCGCCTGCCAAACGTGGTCGGGGATGTCGGCGTATTCGATCATCGTGCGGTCCTCGCTGCCGTGGATCTTCTGCAGCTCCTTCCACTCGCCCGTGCCCTTATCCTGATAATAGATGACCGAACTCTGGTTGAGTATGATGGCGCTCATATCCACATCGAGCACCGGCTCGAGCGTGGTGTGCACATATTTCATAAAGATGCCGAAAAACATCAGCGCCGTGCAGACGCCGACGGCAAGGATCGTGCCGATGACCGTCAGCACCGTCCGCCCCGTCCGGCTCTTCCTTTTATGCTTTCTTTGAGGCGCACGGGCTGCTTCGTGTTTCCCTTCCATTGCGCCACCTCCTTTTGCGAATTGAAAAAGCGGTGCTCCGCTCCGCTGTCTTTTGGCGATAGATAATTTATTGTAATACAAAATCTCTCAGATGTCAAACTTGCATTGTGCTTAAAAATGGAGTATACTCAACTCACCGAACAGGAAATCCTTTGGAGGAGGACAGCCCCATGAGTGAAGATTACGGCCCGAATTTCGTCACGCTGACGGACGACGAGGGCAACGACATCGAGCTGGAATATGTAGACGCGCTCGAGCACAACGGCACGACCTACATGGCCTTTTTCCCCGTTGTGGAAGAGGGCGAGGAGGAAAATGAGGACGAATACGGCCTCATCATTCTCAAAAGCGAGCAGATCGGCGGCGAGGAGCTGCTCTCGAACATTCTCGACGAGGACGAGCTCAACGAGGTCTACGACCTCTTTATGGAGCAGCTGATGGCGGACGAAGAGGAATAAGCTCCTGCCCTGCGGGGTGCGTGACAGGCTCTTTATAAACCCACATTTCGTCATACGGGACGCTGGTACGCTCCGGTGGTTTGCAGGCCTCCCGGCTGCATTTTGCGGCTGGAAGTTGGAAGCAGTAAAACCGGACAGAGGCGACCCACCTGCAACTCATGTGCAGGTTTGACGGGGTCTGCACGGCCGCTGCGGGGCAGCTTTTTTCTTTTTTTATCGCTTTGCACAAAAATCCAAGGGCGATTTCTCCGTTTTCACGCCGGTCATTTCACGGATTTTGACGAAATTTCCATTGAAATTGTTCCCGCTTTCCTGTAAAATAAATCCACAATCCAAGACTGATAGCTGTAACGAAGTGCTGCGCGCACGGGCTGAAACTATCACTCCGGCAGAAACGCTGGCGTTTCGGGCGAGTGAGACTCGCTTGAAGCGCCTTTTGTTATCCCCGCAGTATCAGTCAAAACGATCACACCAAGGAGGAACGCATTATGAAGCTCATCACCAACGGACGGCTTATCACCCGCGACCCGGAGGGTCAGGGCTACTACGAACACGGCGCGGTGGCCTACG
>OIXG01000864.1_pt1 | contig 33758 bp, 22 predicted proteins | sample 1587731 | NCBI WGS metagenome assembly OIXG01 (sample SAMEA3888908, study PRJEB22519) | human gut metagenome | biome: human gut; feature: human-associated habitat; material: faeces | place: Denmark | collected 2010 | reverse complement strand
TCAAGACAATCAACGCAGAATTACAGAAATTTCGGAAAGATATGCGTATGTGTAACAATATTTTTCAAGATATTGAAACAATACGGGAGCATCAAAATTATGTAATCTGGCTTGAACAAGAAGCCGAAAAGGATAAAAAAAGACAATATTTAGGCAAGGAAAGATAAATATATGTTAAGAATAAAATTCTATTTGGTACTGTGCGTAAAAACATTTTTTTACAATAGTTAGACTAAATCTGTCTTAAATTGTTGACTATCGGGTAATAATATGTTATAATTAGACCATAGAAATCTGTAAAATCGACTAAAAATGGAGTGGATGATATGGAAATTAAACGAGATTTATATTTAAACAAACTGATAAAACGAGAGTGTAATGGTTTGGTTAAGGTGGTAACCGGCATAAGAAGATGCGGTAAATCGTATTTGCTTTTTCATTTGTATCACGATTATTTGCTTAATAAAGGAATTAGTGAAGACCATCTTATAGAAATTGCTCTTGATGATATAATGAACGAGGAACTCAGAGAGCCGAAAGTATTATATAATTATATAAAGGAACAGATTAAAGACAAAGAACAATACTACCTTTTTCTTGATGAAATACAATATGTCGGAGATTTTTCGGATTTGGTAAACGGACTATCTCATATTAGAAATTTGGATGTATATATAACGGGAAGTAACTCTAAATTTTTGTCGAGTGATATTCTTACGGAATTTAGAGGTAGAGGGGATGAAATACACGTTAATCCTCTTTCTTTTGCTGAGTACAATTCAGTATATGACGGCAGTGTAAGTCAGGCATGGAAAGATTATTATACCTATGGCGGACTTCCACTCATTCTGACCCGTGAAGATGATGAAATGAAAGCGGAATATCTTTCGTCTTTATTAAAAAAAGTTTATATCAGCGATATTGTTGACAGAAACAAAATCCGTAATGAAAGCGAGCTTGAAGAATTAGTTAATATCCTTGCATCATCTGTTGGCTCACTTACCAATCCTGCCAAGCTCAGCAGAACTTTCAGAAGTGTTAAAAACAGTAAAATCACCGAAAAAACAATAAAAAAATATTTGGGTTATCTTACAGATGCATTTTTAATGGATAAGGCAGTCAGATACGATGTAAAGGGTAAAAAATATTGAGACACCTTCAAAATATTATTTTACTGACATAGGCATAAGAAACGCACAGCTTAATTTCAGACAGCAAGAAGAAAATCATATTATGGAAAACATAATATTTAATGAACTTAAAATAAGAGGCTATCGTGTAGATGTCGGCGTCGTTGAAATAGTCGAAACCAATGATGAGGGTAAAAAGGTACAAAAGGGACTGGAAATAGATTTTATTGCAACAAAAGGCAACAACAAGTATTACATCCAATCAGCTTTTGATATGCCGAATGAAGCAAAAGAAAAGCAAGAAAAGAAATCCTTGTTAAAAACAAAAGATTCCTTCAAAAAAATTATTGTCGTAAAAGATGATATTAAACTTAAACGTGATGATAGCGGCATTACCACTATGGGCATATTTGACTTTTTGCTTAACGAAAACAGTTTGGATATGTAAGAGACGGGGCTGACATATGAGAAAGATTAAAGAATTTATAAAATCAACATGTATATCCAGCAGAATACTTTTTGCAGTTTGGTTTTTCTTTGTATTATTTATAAAATCAGCAGAGCAGAGTAAGATGCTTACCATGTTTGAAATGGGTGTTGTGTTTTTGTTGCCAGCTATTATGACTGAACTAAGGCGAAATCCTGTTTTTCGGATTATAATATCAAGTGTATCAATATATTTAAAAATACAAAAATTGCAAGTAGGGTTTTAATTTATTTTTGGCTAACCTTTGCTGTGTTGGGCGGTATAAGTATAGATAGTTTTATATATTCTTCAATATTATTTTTATTGCCGACATTAATCATAGAATGTAACAAAAATCCGATTATAAAAAGAAATGATGCCAAAATCGCAGCAGAACACAGTATCAGAATAGTATCACACTATATTATCGTCGAAATTTTAACCGAGATACCGCTACCTGAATTTAGCAAATTATACGAGTGTTGGAGTTTATGTTCAATAACTTTTTTTGTTCTTTTAAGTTATTCAAAATATTTATAAGTTCTTTATCCGATGTGCCGTGAATTTCAGCGGCACATTTTTCATATCTGTGATTTATCCGCTACCATTTCAAAATATCACTTAATATTTTACAGGATTTTAAATAATACATAATTTTAATTGCGGAAATCTCTATACTGTCTTTTTTTAACAACAATTGCTGCAAAAAACATATTAATTCTTATTTGCCAAATTTTCTTTTACAATATGCGCAGAATACTCCGATGGTGATATTTTTGCTATTTTTTTAAATGTGGTTGAAAAATAATTTTGATCCAAAAAACCGCTGCGATATGCTACTTCTCCTATTGACAAGTCCGTTGTTTCTATGAGTTTTTGCGCATAAATAATTTTTGCCGTTATAACATATTTTTTGTAGTTAATACCTGTTTCACGTTTAAATTTTTTTGAAAATCCGCTTGGACACATATGAAATTTTTCAGCAATGCTGTTGAGCGACAAAAGAGAGGTTTTTTCGTTGGATATACATTCATTTACAAATTTTACGGCTTGCTCCGTCATACTGAAACTTTTTTGTATTTGCGTATGCTGAATTGAAAACAGCCTGTAAAGCGCAATAATTAATTCGTTTAATTGATAATAAATATTGTTTTTCCACGCAACCTCTTTATTTTTATATTCGTTGCATATTTCGGAAAATATCATATTTATATAAAATGAGTTTTTTGACAATGTAAGCTGACAACGTGTAAACAAACTGTGCAGCATATTTGCTGAGTCGGCAGATATTGCGCTTTCCGAAAAATTGATTATATAGTATGAACACAGATTGTTGGGTGACAAGGTTGCCTTGTGAATGGTGTTTTTGTTTACTAATATAACATCGTTGGCAGAAACCGAAACTATGGTATTGTCGATAAAATATCTGAATGTACCCGATGTGACATAAACAAGCTCGTAGTAATTATGATAGTGATTGGTGCTTAATGCATTTGATTTGTTACGTATTTTTGTTGCATTAATAAAAAAATTTAAATCATTCATAAAAGCACCTCTGTAAAGTTTATGTATAAAGTATAGTCCATATTAGATTTTTTGTCAATACACTTTTTAAAAAAATATTGAAAAATAAGGTTATTTTTACAAAAACCCAAATATTTACAATTTTTAAAAGACAAAAAAACAAAGATTAATAAAAAGTGTCTGTTTTTTTATATTGCATAAAAAATATAATATGATATAATGAATTTAAACTGAAGAAGCAGAAAAAATGTTGTTTTTAGGAGGAAAAATTATGAAAAAAAGATTATTAAATGGGTTAATTTGTTCAATTTTTATTATATCTGTTTTATGCTTCAGCGGCTGCCGAAGTAATGAAGATACAGATAAAACGGTAACAATACATTGGTATATGCAAAAACCCGTAAGCGATATGAGCCGACAGGAAGAGGTTGAGGCAGAGGCTAACAAGATAATATACGAAAAACTTGGCGTGAAATTAAAATTTCACTTTATAGAGGCTGCTTCATGGGGGGATAAAGTGAATGTAATGTTGTCGTCGGGACGTGACTTTGATATTATTACAACCGCTTCATCACAATTTATTAACTATGCTCAAAAAAACAGCTTTGCCGATATAAGCGAAAGTCTTGATAAATACGGCAAAACCATTAAAGAAAAGTCGGATGATTTTGCTTGGAGCGCGGTAACATACGATGATAAAATTGTAGGTATTCCCGCTCAAACATTTTATGTTCCGTATGCGGCATTTGCATTTAAAAAAGATTTGGTAGATAAATATAACTTTGATTATAAAAATGCGTCTACATATAATGCAATTGAACCTTTTTTAAAGGATGTAAAAGAAAACGAACCCGGTATGACAGGTTTGGCTGTTGTTTCAAACAGTGCCGTTTCAATGCCTAAATCAACTTCTTATTCATTAACAAATATAGATTTTATATGGTATGACAATGCATCAGGTGAATTTAAGGTAAAATATGACATGGACGATTTTGATAAAAACCACAGAATTGTAAAAGATTTTGCAAATAAAGGTTATATAGCACCCGACGCAATATCCAAAAATGAGTTAATATCGGAAATTAAATCGGGTAAATACGCAGTTATAAGCGGAAGAAGAAGTGCGCAAAAGAGTACAAATCTTTACGGATTTGACTGCGTTGAGGCTGAGCCTACATACGGAACTGTTTCAACGGTTAATATTCTCAATTCCGTTAATGCAATATCGGCTCACAGCAAACACGTTGATGAAGCAATTAAAGTGCTTAACCTTATTTGGGAAGATACTTATTTGAGCAATACGCTTGCATACGGAATTGAGGGAAAAGATTATACCGTAGATAAAGGCGATGTTCATAATTATAACGACATTAATGAGATACATATAACAACCAATTCGGGAACAAACGTTAAATGGTCAATTTGGCACAATTGGCTTGGACCTCTTTGGGATCAGTGGGATTCGCCCTGGAATACAAGAGAAAGTCTTGGGCAGATGCAGCAGCTTAATGAGAGTGCCGAAAAATCTCCCATACTCGGATTTGTAATTAACACCGATTCGATTAAAACGGAAATTTCTACTTTGACATCTATCTGTAATGACGCCGACCAGGTATACAGAACAGGTTCAATGAAAGATTACGATTCTTATAAAAAAGAGATAAAGAAAAAATTGGAAAATGCAGGTCTTGAAAAGGTTATTGATGAAATAAACAAGCAATATACAGAATGGAAAAAATAGGACGGAGAGTTAAAAATGACAAATATATGTAGTAAAAACAATTTTTTAAAATCAAAATTTGTTCGTTCTTTGCCGCTCACACTGCTGGCACTTCCGGGAATATTTGTAATATTTATTTTTAAATACTTACCTATGTACGGATTGGTGTTGCCTTTTAAAAACATTACAAATATTGCTAACGGTTTTTTTGGCAGTGAATGGTGCGGATTTGAAAACTTTAAATATCTGTTCAGCGGTCCCGACGCATTGATTGCTATAAGAAATACAGTTTTGTTTAATGTTGCATTTATAATATGCCATATTATTGTAGGTGTATTGTTTGCATTAATGCTCTTTGAGCTTTCATCTAAATTTGTAAAGATATATCAAACAATTATATTTTTGCCGTATTTTATTTCGTGGGTTGTTGGTGCGTTTGTGGTAAAAGCTTTGCTTGATTTGGATTACGGTGTTATAAATAATATTTTGGAATCGTTTGGACTTGCAAAAGTATCTTGGTACACCCACCCTAAATATTGGCCGTTTATAATAGTTATAATAAATACTTGGAAAGGTATGGGGTATAATATAGTTCTTTATTATGCCGCACTTACGGGTATTAATCCCGAATACTTTGAGGCGGCAAAGTTGGACGGTGCCTCAAAACTGCAGCAAATTTATTATGTTTCCATACCGTTAATTAAAAAAGTAATTGTTGTATTGTTTATATTAAATGTAGGTAAAATGATGACATGTGATTTTGGATTGTTTTATAATGTTCCGCTTAACATATCGCTTTTGCGTTCAACAACCGATGTACTTGATACATATGTTTACAGAACAATGATACAATTGGGCGATGTGGGTATGTCATCGGCAGCGGCATTTTTACAGTCGGTTGTTGGTTTTATTCTTGTAATAGGAACCAACTTGGTTGTTAAAAAGATAGATGAGGACAGCAGTTTGCTTTAAGGAGTTGATACAGATGAGATTTAATAAAAATGCACACTCGCTTTCAAATGAGGGGAGAATATATAAGATTATAATACATATTGCAATGATTGTTACGTGTTGTATTTGCCTGTATGCATTTCTTATAGTATTGGGTATATCTTTTCAGAGTCAGGATGAAATTTATAAGATTGGTTATTCTGCAATTCCGCACAAATTTTCGCTTGAATCATATAAATATATTTTTAATTCACCTGAAAAAATAATGAACTCATATATTGTAACAATTATTACAACCGTGTCGGGTATGATAATGGGTTTATGGTTATCGTCAACTATTGGATATGTAATGTCGAGAAAAGATTACCCGTACAAAAAGGCTTTGTCGATATATGTACTTATTACAATGCTTTTTAACGGCGGTATGGTTGCGTCGTATATAGTAATGACAAAATATTTGCATCTTTACGATAATATATGGGTACTTATATTACCCGGACTTATGAGTCCATGGAACATAATGATTATGAAAAGCTTTTTTGCCGATGTTCCCGACGCTGTAATTGAGTCGGCAAAAATAGAGGGAGCGGGCGAATTTCAAATATTTACACAAATAGTTTTGCCTATGTCAAAACCCGTAATGGCGGCAATAGGATTGTTTATAGCGCTCAGCTATTGGAATAACTATATGCAGTCGCTGTTGTACATTGAAACGGAAAAATTGTTTACTTTGCAGTATACACTTATGAAAATATTAACCGATATGGACTTTTTAAACAGTGCGCAGGCGGCCGATACGGGTATACTTGATATGCTCAACGGCTCCGTACCTATGGAAAATGCCCGTATGGCAATGTGCGTAATTGCGGCAGGGCCTATACTTTTGGTATTTCCGTTCTTTCAAAAATACTTTGCAAAAGGTTTGACGGTAGGCGCGGTAAAAGGTTAATGTTTTATTAAATGCAGAGGATGATTAAATGGATAACTTGGAATTTTTACATTCAAAAATAGCGGAGTACATAAAACTTAATTGGAAAAAATCGTTTAATGAACCAACGGGACAACTGCATTTTAAGTTTCTTGATCCCGCAGCGGCATACAGAGCACAGCTGTGGGATTGGGATTCGTATTTTTGTTCGGTTGCGCTGGCAGATGTTTATGATGATACGGCCGAGTATACACAAGGGTGTGTAAGCAACTTTTTGTACTATTCAAGAAGTGATGGTTCAATTCCGTATATGATAAATGCCGGCTGTAATAAAATGGAAGCTCTTCCCGAATTAAATTTAAAAGAGAGAGGTAAAGAGTGTGATTTTAACTCAATAAAGCCATTGTTGGCGCAAATGCTGCTGCTTTCCTTTAAAAAAACAAATAATGTGGATTTTTTAAATAAATCGTATGAAAAACTTAAAAAACATATTAAGCATTGGGAAGATACGCAGCAAGCGGGCAATAAGCTTTTTTTATGGAGAAGTTACAGAGGGTCCGGAACCGACAACCACCCCGCATTATACGGGCGACCCTTAAATTCCTGCGCAGGGGTTGAGCTAAACAGTTTTATGTATCTCGAATACATTGCTATGGCTGAAATTGCAGACAGGTGCGGTTTTAAAAACGATTGTGCCGAATATAAAAACAAGGCTTTAGAATTGGCCGAGGCAATTAATACGCATATGTGGGATTCAATTGACGGGTTATATTATCATTTGGATATGACATCTTCAAAACCGCCGTTGGCGCATCAGGATATTTTATGGGATATTCCGCTTAAATTCAGAACATGGACGTGTTTTACACCTATGTATGCAAAAATTGCGCCAAATGATTATGCCGACAGAATGGTAAAAGAACACATAGTAAATACCGATGAATTTTGGTGTGACTGCGGAATAAGAACTTTGGCAAAAAACGAAAAGGTATACAATACCGCAGAAACAAGCAATCCCTCTAATTGGCAAGGCCCTGTATGGATAGTATCAACATATATTGTTTTTAAAGGTCTTATTAATTACGGATACAATGATATTGCAAAAAAACTGTGTGAAAATTTGCTTTTGAATTTGTATAACGATATAAAACAAAACGGTGCAATGCACGAATACTATAATCCCGAAACGGGAAAAAGCAATATAAATCTTGGGTTTATGAATTGGAACGCTTTGGCGGGAATTATGGTACCCGAGCTGAAAAATGCATTAAAAACGGCGGGGAGTAATGAAAATGAAAACAAGAATGTTTAAAGGAGCATATGCAATTGTACTTACTCCGTTTAAAGATAACGGCGATGTAGATTACAGATTGCTTGAAAAATACGTTAAAAGAGCGGTAAGCTCAAAAAAACTTTCGGGATTGGTTGCCTGCGGTTCAACCGGAGAATTTACAAGGTTGAGTTTTGAAGAAAATATAGGCATTATGAAGTGTATAAAAAGCAATCTTGGAGAAGGTATGCAGCTTATATGCGGTGCTACGGCGTCGGACAGTTTTGCGGCAAATAAGTATGTGGAACACATATCAAAAATGGGCGCCGACGGTATACTGTTGGCTCCGCCGTATTACTTTAAGCTCGATGATGATGAAATAGTTTCATTTTATGATGATGTTTTTAAAAACAATTCGGCAAACATACCTGTAATAGGATATAATATTCCGCAATGTACAAACGGAGTATCCGTAAATGTTTTTAACAAATTGCTGGAATATGACTGCTTTAAAGGATACAAAAACAGTTGGAACGATTTACAGGAGATAACCCAAGAAATATATTTGCGTGACACAAAAAGACGCGATGTTTCGATGCTTACGGGTTTGGACGCGTGCTTGTACGGTACACTGTCGCTGGGCGGTGACGGATTGTTTACGGCAATAACATATCTTATGCCGGAGATTATAGACTGCATATATTCAAACTTTGGCAAAGACAATGAAAAATCGTTTAAAATTCAGGGCGAATTGCTTGAACTTATTAATATGGTAAATAAGTTTTCTTTTCCGCTGGGATATCGTATTTTAAGCGACGCTGTGGGCGAGCCTTTGGGATATGGCAGGCAGGCATTTGTAAATTACGGAAACCTTGAAGACATAAAGCAAGAGATGAAATCTAAATTTATAAATATTATGAACGAACTATAATTGAAAGGATATTACATAATGAAGATTACAAAAGTAGAACCAATATTATTATCGTACGAATACAAACCCGACGAACAATGGGGATGGTCAGGCGGAGAAGTTAAAGTATGGCATACTTCTTTGGTAAGAGTATGGTCGGACGAGGGAATTTACGGACTCGGAGAAATGGGAACGGGACATTACATACCCGAAGCGGCAAAAGCCGTTTGCAATTTTCTTGCGGGAACACTTATAGGTCAAGACCCGTTTGAAATAAATGTTTTGTTTGATAAGATGTATAAACTCGGCGCAAATTGGGGGCGGCGCGGTATTGCTATGGGTGTTATAAGCGGAATTGAAAACGCTTTGTGGGACCTTAAAGGAAAGGCACTCGGAGTACCGGTACATTCGCTTTTGGGCGGCAAATTCAGAAATTCTATTAAAACATATGCAAGCGGCGGTATGGAGCAGCCGATAGATTCGCTCATAAGAGAGGTAAACTCGTATCTTGAACGTGGATTTAAAGCAGTTAAAATACGCGGCGGTTATAATGCCAAAAAAGATATTTTAAAAGTAAAATCAATAAGAGAAGCACTTGGATATGATTTTGATTTGGCGCTTGACTGCGGACAGGGGTATGTGCCTTTTGAGTGGTCTGCCAAAGAGGCAATACAGGTTGTAAAGGGACTTGAAGAATATAAACTTTTGTTTATTGAAGAACCTTGCCGTACCGATGAACTTGATGTTTATGCGCAGGTAAAGGAAGCAAGCGGTTCAACTCCCATTGCCGGCGGTGAAAACGGATGTTCGATATTTGAGTACAAACAGCTTATAGATAAAAAATGCCTTGATATAATTCAACCCGACGTTACTCACGCGGGCGGATTGTCGGAAGTTAAAAAGGCGGCTGAATATGCGGCATTAAACGGTATTACCGTAGCGCCTCACGTATTTCGTTCGGGAGCGTCGTTTGCGGCACATTTGCACCTTTTAAGTGCAATTCCCAATGCTCTTATTTGTGAATTTCAGCAGGTTGCAAATCCGCTTCGTGAAGAATTGCTTAACGAACCCATAAAAATGGTGAACGGCGAAATAATTATTCCCGATGAACCGGGATTGGGAATACATATTAACGACGAAATAATACAAAAGTATCCGTATAAACCCGGAACGGAGCAAAGGTTTAAGGTGGAAAATGTTTAAAATTACTCTTTTAAAAACAGCACATATAGCGTGTGCAAACAGTGTTATATATAAAGGCGGAAATTTTGAAGATACAACGGTAATAGGCTGTCATTCGTTTTTGCTTGAACATAACAACAAATATATTTTAATAGATACGGGCATAGAGGACATTGATGTTGTAAACAAAACAAAATCAAGTACTGCCGATTGGTCAAGAGGCGATGATGAGTGCAGGGTTGTTGACGGATTAAAAAAGATAGGTGTCAATCCCGATGATATATCGGCCGTATTGCTTACGCATGCGCACTATGACCATATTTCGGGTATAGTTCATTTTAAAAATGCGGATGTATATATGACTAAAACCGAATATGACGAACTGTACTCGGACGATAACAGATTAAAAGAATATTTGGCGGAAGCAAAAGAATTTTTAAAAGATAAAAACGTGGTTACGTTTTCGCGCGAACTTAAATTTGACGATATGCTTTTAAAAATAAGAGGCGGGCATACAAAAGGCAGTATGAGTGTGGAAATTCCCGGTGTGCTTTTTGTGGGAGATACAATATTTGTTCACGACAATATTAAAAAACAAATACCTGCGGGATATACCGCAGACAGAGAAGTATCGGATAAATTGCTTAATGAATATTTAAATTATAACGGTAAAATCGTTACAAGCCACGATTATAACGAAAATGTAGGCGAAATCTGATTTGCAACAGATTTTCATTAAACAAGTTGGGAGTGATATATGTGATAAAAAAAGTAACGTCTTTTATACTTTGTACATTGCTTTTATGCAGTACTTTTACGGCATTTGCGTGGGAAGGAAACGATATAATAAACGATGGCGAAAACCAAATTATTGTGCCTTTGCAAAAGCCAAAAATTACTGTGGGAGCGGCATTTGATGAAGACAATGAAACAGCAGGTCACGAGGGAACAACGGGTAACGTATACAAAGGAAAAGTTGATGTATCAACACAACGTGCGCGAACGGTTATGGCAGAATTAACCGATTATTCGTTTAATGCGGGAACATATAAATTTTCGGTTTGGTTTATGGAAGATAAAAACAATGCCGATAAAATGACACGAATGCTGCGTCCTATGATAGGTTCTTCAACCATAACAAATATGGATGTTAAATTTGAGGGTGAAAGTAGCCGTTATTTGTATTTTTCGGAGGATCAGGCCGGCATTACTCTCGGTGAGTGGAAACACGCGGAATTTGATTTTGAGGTGAGCGCCGAAAAAAACAGTATGTGTTTGGGAAAACCAAAGCTTACACTTGTTTGGGAGTGCCCCACAAGCAACGACAGTTATGATTCAAAAGATACATCGGGTGATTTTTATATTTATTTTTCGGATATTACACTTGTAAAATATCCTGTTGCATCGCCTGCACTTGTAAGCACCAATTCGGGCAGTGTTCAAAACCCGTGCGATAATGTTTTTGAGGCGGAATTTACGGTGCCTGTTGATGCGTCGTCCGTTAAAAAGGTTAATGTAAACGGAACGCAGCGCAGCGGAAGTTTGTTTGACATACAGGTACAAGACAATAAATTATTGCTTAAACCGTTTGGCGGATTTGCACCGAATAAGACATATAATATAAAAATTGATGAAATTTATGATATTTTTTCAAGAGCGTGCAAGGATAGTATTGACGCTCAAATTACAGTAAACGATTATATTACTGCCCGCTTTGACGGAATTGAGGACAATAAAGCGGTATTTAATGTAACAAATAATATGAATAAAAATGCCGATTTTGTTATTGCATTATTTTACTACACAGGCAATAATGTAAAACACACTTTTTATTCGGATAGTATAACAGGCGTTAAGCCCAATGAAACAGTTGAAGTACCTGTTTTTGTTTCGGGTGATTTAACGGGACTTAACGCAAAAATACAAATTTGGAATACAGCCGATATTGTTCCTATGCCACTTTGTGCGCAAACGGAGATTTTACAAGGAGAAACAGATGATTAAAAAAATCCTGGCAGTATTTGTTGTTTTAACATTTTTACCCATTACGCCTATATATGCGCAGCAAGATGAATATGACGCGTCCGTTTTTGCCTATAATGCCGAATACCTTTTGCAGGAGCATTTTTCCGGGACTTTTGCCGTTAAGGCGGGCGGAACAATGCAAAGCCGTCCTTCGGGCTGGGATATGGATTACCGCGGAGGAAAGGTGCTGGCAAGAAATCGGGGACTTGAAATACGCGACACATCACAAAAGTATAAAATAAGTTTAACCCACGGCATTTTGCCCGTAAACGAAGGCTCTTTTGTGTTTGAAACGGCGGTATTGTTTAATTCGTGTGCGGATATGAGTTTTTCGGCGGAGCTTTTGGGCGACGCGGCAAGCGCAATGACATTGCTCTTTTGCGACGGTAAAATTTATACCGTAAAAGACGGAATAAAAACAGCTGCTGCGGATTTTGAGGAAAGTCAAAAAATTTATGTAAAGGCACATGTTTATTTGGACGATAAAAAAATTAATTTGTATATCAACAACAAACTTGTGCAGATTGATATTGCGGACGAATGTACAAATGTAAACGGCGTATCGTTTTACACGGGAGATAAAGACGAGTGTAACGGTAATATTTACTTTGTAAACATATACAAAAATTACATTGTAAACGAAAAATTTATGACAGCGCCGGAGGGCAGTGTTCCGTACGATTTTGATTTAACAAATGCCGATACGGGTTCTATGATTTATTACGCACCCGGCTCGCCGTACAATGACGACAAAAACGGATTTAAGCTTATTAATACCGCACAAGATGCGGAGGTATCGCTTAAAAAAAGTTTTGCAAACAATAATTTAAAAACAACTATATCGTGGACTATGCTTATTCCGCAAAGGCAAGACGGAATTTGCGTAAAACTTATGCACGGCGGCACGGAAGAAATTGTGCTTTATACAAGTAATTCGGATATTTACGTTAAATCTTATACGGGCAGTAAAAAAATTATTTCAAATTATCGTGAAAATTTTTGGTACAACTTTACTGTTGATACAGACGCTCTTGCAAATTGCTTCAGTGTTTCGGTTAATTACAAAAATAATTGCGATAAAATAAAATACTCGGGCGGTATTGTTAACAATATAGTATTTTCAAAAGACGCGTCGGCGGTTGGGTATATAATGATAGATGACATAACGGTATGCAAAACTTTTGAAAAATATAACGATTATCCGTCGGAGCCGAATTGTGCACAGACGGACAACATAAACACGGGTATGGTTATGTACCCTATGTGGAGAGAGGGCACACATTTTGGCTGGGACGCCATATCTCCTTATGCTGACGAAAGAGAGCCGTTGCTTGGTTATTACACGGAGGGTCAGCGTGAGGTTTCGGATTGGCAGAATAAATGGATGGCGGAACACGGTATAGACTATGCGCTTTATCCGTTTGTGCGTCCGCCGTCGGACAGCGGAGAACCTGTAAAAAAACCTACGCGCGGAGAAGATTTAAACGACGGATATATGAATTCCGAGTATTCATCGAGTTTAAAATTTGCTATATATTTATCGGCATTTTCCGCAGAAAATTATCACGGTGCCGATGAACTTATAGAAAACGTTATACCGTATTTGTCGGAATATTATTTTACAAATCCGCGGTATATGACTGTAAATAATAAACTTCCCGTTTTTTGTTTTTCACTTGTAAATATGTCGGAGATACTTGGCGGTGCGTCGGAGGTAAAAAAAGTAATTAAAGCCATTAGGGCAGAGGCGCAAAGGCTGGGTTATGACGATATAATTTTCGGTGCGGACGCGGCAACGCCGAGCGGGTATGCATTGGCAGACCAAATTGACGAGGATATATACATATGGAGTTACGGAAGTGTAACGGATAATGTTGATTGCATAAAGCAAAAAATAGACGGACAATATGAATATTCGCAAAGATGTATACCGAGTATTTCTATGGGTTATGACCCAACACCTTGGAGAATATCGGAAACTGGAATGTTTACTCCCGAGGATATACGTTCAATTTGTACATATGTTAAACAAAAAAACGAGTTTAAAGCATCTGATGAAAAAATGGTTTTGTTTACGTGCTGGAACGAATACGGAGAAGGACATTATTTTGCACCGTCGGCAAAAAGCGGTTTTGATTATTTAAACGTAATACGCGATACGTTTACCGGCGACGGCATAAACGAAAACGAACAACTGCCGACAGAGGCCGCGTATGCAAGAATGAACGCACTTTATTTGCCAAAACGCGGAGCGCTTAAAACTATGCCCGACAGGCAATATACCGATGAAGATATGCAAAGCAGAGATGTACTGTACAGCTATAAGTTTAATGATGATAACTATTCTCTTTGGAAAACCAACAACTGCAAAACAACAGGTTTTTCGGACGGTGTTTTGGACTGCACCGCAACGGGAAACGACCCCCAGATTTATTGCAAAGTTGATACCAAAATTGATATTTCAAAAGTTAAGGCAATAAAAATAAGAGCAAAAATAAGCACGGGTTTGCATATGTATTATTCAACAACCGATAATCCGAATTACGGAGAGGGTAAAAAATTTATAACCGATATTCAGTCGAATACCGACGAGTATAAAGAATATGTACTTAATCCGTACGAGTTTGAGGAAGGTAAATATCCCGCAATATCGGGAAATATTACAAGCTTTAGAATAGACCCGGCAGATGATATTTATTTAAAAAACGCAAATTTCGGAGTGGATTGGTTTGAACTTTATTCCGACGAGGATATGAAAAGCGAAAATATGCTGTACAGATATGAATTTGACGCAGATAATTATTCTCTTTGGAAAAAGAACAACTGCACTGTTAAGTTTAGCGGCAGCTGCATTGAGTATAAGGCAACGGCAAACGACCCGCAGGTTTATTGCAATATAGATACGGGAATTGATATTGCAAATATTAAAGCAATTAAAATACGCGCAAAAGCGGGGACAGGATTGAGAATTTTTTATTCAACAACCGATAATCCCAATTTTGGCGACGGCAAAATGTTTTTAACGGACAGACTCTCAAAAGATGATGAATACACAGAGATGATACTGTATCCGCGGGATATTACAAGGGGGATTACATATCCTGCTCCTACGGGAACCGTTACGAATTTAAGAATAGACCCGTTGGACGATATTTATTTGGGTAACGGCAATTTTGGTATAGATTGGTTTGAGTTATACGGCGATAATACAAACGTAAAACTTTTTGCCGATAATGAACAGGCAGAACTTACGTGTGCTCCCGTTATAAAAAACGGGACGGTATATATTCCCGTTTACAGTGTTTTGATTAACGAAATGAATGCTTACGCATTATGGAATGAGGAAAGCAAAACGCTTTATACCGAAAGAGATGGTAATACGATAACCGTTACTGCAGACAGCAATACGGTAACGGTAAACGGACGGTGGAAAAAATTTAATAATGCACCGTTTTACGAAAAAGGCAATTTATTTGTACCTTATGACGAGTTTTTACCCCAAATAGGTTATGCGGTTGAGTATGACGAGGATCTAAATACAATAAGCTGTACAAGCAAAACCGTACAATTGTTCAGCATAGTGGCGGTTACGGACGAATACGACGAAAATATTGCACGCCGTTTTCAAAGTACAAATGTTAACGATTTTAGTTATTACCGCTTACCGCAGGAGCTCAATGTTGAGCAAGTCGACAACCGCGCCGCTTTAAAACTTGTTCCTGAACAGGCGGGGGCAGACTCGCTTTTCAGTATTGCATATGTAAACTATAACGGCAAAAGATGCAGACTTAACGAGGTAGTGGCTGACGGTAAAAAAATGAAACTTACTTTTTCGTGCAAGGGTGTGTGCGATAAGGTTGTTCTTGAAAACCGCGAGGGCAGCAAAAGACAGAGCGTCAACCCCGAAATAAATGATATTGATTGCGATATATGGAAAGATTATTCATTTGTTTTTGACAACAACGGAATTGAGGTTGCCGACGGAGATGTAAGATGGCTTACGTTTCGTATTAAGTCAAACACGGAACAAACACCGTATTTATATATTTCGGATTTAAAATTACAGTGCCTTGAGGAAACCGAAACGTCTAAATACGATACAAACATAAAATTACGTATAACGGCTCCCGTAAATTCAGCGGAGTCAATACCTTATAAATGTTATGTTGCGGAATATGCAAAAGACGGGTCAATGGTTTTATGCAAAAATATATTAAGCGGAGATACAAGCAATGAGGGTGATTATATTCGATATTATAATTATACTCCCAAAGCGGAGAATACCGTTAAAGTTTTTATGTGGAGCGGTATGTCACCGTTATGCACAGCAAGCACTGTAGTTCCTATGGATAAGAATTGAAAGGAGCAAGGAAGTTTATGAAAAAAATACTTACTTATTTTTTAATGGCTGCAATTCTTATATGTCCGTATTCGGCATTTGCGGCGGATGCGGATATATCGCTTGATGTTTCGGTTGATTATTTAAAAAATATAACAACCGTTACTGCCAATGTGGGAGAAATATATGCCGACAGAAGAGTAAATGTAATTATTTTAAACCCCGGATTTACAATTTCGGATTTAACCGCCAAGACCGACGGTGCGGTAAATTGGGCGGAACAAACGTATGTTGGAGACGACGGCAAATTTTTGACGAATTTATCTCTTACTCCCGCAGAGGACGGGAATAACCCCACATATACGGCAATTGCCGCCGTTGACACAATGAATAATGTTTTAAGCAAAACGTTTGAACTTTATAACAATAATTATGTTGACGGTGTGTTAAGCAAAATTAAAGACGCGCTGAAAGCTAAAGATAAAAATAAAATTACAGAGCTTACAACGCAGTATGCAGGGCTTTTAGGCATACAGCAAACGGCTGAATATGAAATTTATACAAATTATGATGAACAATTAAAGCTTCGTGCGGCAGAGGGACTTATATATGAAAACCCTCAAACGGTTGCGGAGTATAAAGATAGCTTTGTTTTGGTTGTAAAGACCATTCAATTGGGTAATATAACAGACAAAGACGAGTACGAAACCGAGTTTATGAAGCTTACAGACGATGCGGCGGCATCGGTAAAAGCAAAACTTAAAAGCTTGACTGACGATGAAAAATCAAAACTTATTGACGCATTTATGGCAGAGGATTTTGACAGTCCCCATAAGCTTATTGATAAGTTAAATGAGATTTTTGTGCTGGGCGGAATTAATTCGTCAAAACTTTGGACGGAAGTTGCCGCTGTGTATGAAGAATATAATGACGTATTAAACGTTAATATTGACGAATACAACGCATTAAAAGATAAGCAAACACCTATGGCAAGCCTTATAGGTAAAGATTATAAAACCGTTCAGACAGCAAAGGACGCATACAACAATGCTGTATCGGCACAAAAAGTCGCAGAGGCAAGCGGCTCCAAAAAAGGCGGCTCAAGCGGCGGTGGCGGCAAGGGCTCATCAACCGTAACGGGACCTGCCGAAAGTATTAATAATCAACCCAATACAAATTACGACAATACAATAAAGTTTACCGACCTTGCAGGATATGAATGGGCGCAGGACGATATAAATACACTTGTTGGTATGGGCATTATAAACGGATACCCCGATAATACTTTTGCACCCGGCAGGCAAATAACACGTGCGGAGTTTACAAAATTGTTTGTTGCCGCATTTGGCACAAACGGTAACACAGCACCGATAAACTTTACCGATGTTAAACCGAACGATTGGTTTTACGACAGCGTTAAAGCAGCATACGGATGCGGATATATACAAGGCATATCAAACGATACTTTTGCACCGAATGACTTTGTAACGCGTGAGGATATGGCGGTAATGATTTGCCGTTATTTGGGAATAAATTACGATAAAAAGGCGCAATTTGCCGATTTGTCCGATATTTCCGATTATGCTGAAGAGGCGGTATATACTCTTGCGCAGGCGGGAATAATGAACGGATTTGAGGATAATTCGTTCGGACCCCAAAAAAGCGCGCTCCGTGCAGAGGTGTCATCGGTTATTGTGAGAGCTTTAGCAAAAAAGGGGGTACAGTAATATGAAAAAAGTTATATCGCTTGTGTGCGTATTGCTTATTGTACTGTCAATTCTGCCTGCAAATGCGCAAAATAATGAGGCTGACATTGAATATACACCCGAGGCGGAATTTTTAACCAAACTCGGTATTATTACCGAAACCGATACTATTGCCGCCAAAATCGGAACCGATAAAATAACGCGCGGTGAGTTTGCCGTTTTGGTATATAATGCGCTCAACGGACGGATTGACTATAACGGAGAAGTTTATTTTACCGATACAGACGAAAATTCAAGTGCATATATTGCCGCAAATACGCTTGCACAGCTCGGTATTTTAAAGGGTACCGATAATAAAAGCTTTGAATCCGAAAGTGAAATTTATATGTACGACGCGGCGGCGATTATGCTTCGTTTAATGGGTTACAAAAACTTTAAAAATTTGAGTAATGATTTGTTTGTACCCGAAGTATGCAATAAATATGACCTTTTGGATAATTCGTATTTTAAAAGCAATACAAGCGAAAAAAATGCAATATTAAAAATATTTTGCGGTTTGCTTGGCGAAAACATTTTGGAGATAGACAGTATTAATTCTCAAGGTAAAGAGTCTACCGCCGATTACAGCAAAAGCAAAAAGACATTGCTGTCGGTATATTTTGATATTTATAAAGCTGAGGGAATACTCAACTCCAACGGCATTGTAAATATTACGGGCGCAAAAGCCGAACAAAATGAAATTTTGGTAGATGATTTGTCGATTAAAACAGATGAAAAAGTAGGTATCGCCGCCGGTATGAAAGTAAATGCGTATTATAAAAACGAAAATAACCCGCAGCTTTTTGCCATATATGAGAATGAAGAAAACTCAACCAAGCTTATAAAGGTAAACGGCGACGTAACATTTTCGGATTTTAAATATACGTACGAACAGGACGGCAAAACACATAAAATTACAACAAGTTCCGCAAAGACCACATTTATATACAACAACACTTTGCTTACGGTATCGGATATAAAATATCTTGTTCCGGAATACGGCACAATTACATTTATAGATAATGACAATGACGGCAATTATGAGATTGCGGATATTAAATCGTATTTAAGTTTTGTTGTTAAACGTGCGGCGGAGGAAGATGATATTTTTACGGTAAGAGGAGATACAACGGGTGCAATTTTACTTGACGGCGACACCGAACCGTACGTTATAAAAAATGCGGACGGAAGAATTGCCGATACCGAAAGTATAACCGACGGAATTGTTGCCTCGTGCGCCGTTATTGAAAAAAACAGCAAAACATACGCTAAAGAAATTATACTCTCGGATAAATACATTACCGGTACAATAGATAAAACCGAAAACGACGGGGATAAAGTTAAATCTGTTACCGTATCTTCGGTACAATATGATATATATCCCAAAAACGAAACATTGTATTCAACACTTAAACCGTCAAACTCGGCGGCTAAAATATATATTGACTTTCTCGGCAATATAATCGATATCGATTATTTATCCGCCCTCGGCGATGTTGCGGCAGGGTATGTGGTTAAAATAGGCGAAAACAATAAAACGTTAAGCAAAAAGGCGGCTCTTTACATTTATGACGAGCTTGGAAGACTCCGTGAGTTTTTGTGTGCCGACAGGGTAACGATTGACGGCAAAAGCGAAAAAGATAATATTTTATCTGTTCTTACATCAAAAAATATAACAGATAAGGTTATACTTTTTAAAGTAAACAAAGATGATGAAGTAAACTATATTGACACCGCCGCCGATTATTCGCCCGATTTATACGTAACGGCACAGGATAAGTTAATAAAAGGCGCAAGCGACAATAACGAAAACAACGGCAGAGGTCTTTTTTACAGCAGAAAAAATAAATCTTTTGCCGGCAGAGTAAATGTAACGGATAACACAATTATATTTAATGTTCCGTTAAATGCGCAAACGGCGGCACAAGAAGACTTTAGCATTGTAAAGACAGCGGATTTGGTTAGCGGCGGATATTACCTTGTACAAGGATATTTAACAAACCAGGATTCAAATTATTCGGATATTATTGTAATTAAAAGTACCGAAAAAGCCATTGCGTCAAAGAGAATGGCTGTGGTTACGGGTATTAACAAAGCGGTTGACAAAAGCGGAGAAGATGTTTACAGCGTTGACTTATACGATAATACGGGAGCGCGTACATATCTTACAAAAAATGCCGGGTTGATTGAAGCGGCGCTGATAGATATAACTTCTGTTGACAGAACGCCGCATAAAATTGAGGTTGGAGATTTGGTAAGGTATTATGCCGACTACACGGGTACAATAACAAGACTTATTCAAACTTACGATAAGAGCGAAAATGTTGTACGTACGGGTACAAAGCTTACAGGCACATACGGCTACGGAACAAGGGTATTTCCGGCTGTTGCGTACAGTGTAAACGACGGTTATCTTAAAATTGCGGACGCGTCAAAAACCGATTTATCGGCTATAGGAGCAAATGATTTGGAAAGCATTTCCACGGTAAGAATACAAAAGATTTACCGCGTGTCAAAATCAAGAAACAAAATTAAGGTTACCGAAATTAAGCCGGAGCAAATAAAAACCTACAAAACAAACGGCAACGGTTACGATAAGCTGATTTTAAGCATTATAGACCAGGGTGATACGGATATTGTTATATACGAGGAGGAAAGTTAATGAGAAGAATGTTTTGCATATGTTTAATAATTTGTCTTATCTTTGGCAGTATTGTTAATGTATCGGCTCTGGAAGAGGGCGCAATGCCCGGGGACTACGAGTATGTTAATGATGAAGAGAGAGATTTTGTGGAAAATGTTTTAAAAAATCCTTCTTACAACGAGTATAACGACACAGCTGTTTTTGAGGGACACAAAACATATTTGCTTCAGGAAAATTTTATTTCAGACTACAGCCCGTCGCATAAAGGGGCATCTGTTGACCAGGCGGCACCTGCCGGATGGAATGTTGACAGACGTGGCGGTGAAATAATAAGCGATGATTCATCGCTGAACGTATATGATTCGAGTGAAACCCACCGTATATATATGACTCACGATATTATGCCGACAAAAAGCGGCGACGTTACTTTTGAAACTGCTTTTAATATGAAATTATCTTATACCGACGGCTACTTTATGGAATTTAAAGGCGGGGGAAAAACGGTTTTGCGTTTAGAAACATTGGGTGAAAATTTATGTTATAAAGACAGTGACGGTAATTTGGTAAGCATAGCAAAATATGTGCCGAAAACCCGTTTCCCCGTTAAAGTAATTTTTCATTTGGACAGCAAAACGGCAGACGTAACGGCAGGGCAAACTTTAAAAACGGGTATTCCGTTTGAACAGGACGCAGGGCAAATAGACAATATTTCGATAGGTACAAGCGAAGCGGGACAAATGTATGTGCAAATTTCGTTTGTGCATATGTACATAAACTATATAGTAAACGAGCGTTTTTTAACAACCGATATAGGTAAAACACCGCTTGATTGGCAAATATCAAACAATCGTGACGGCGGTGCGGGCGTTGCCGCAACACAAGCTCAAAGAAGCGATACAAACAGCTACAGTTTAACTACATCGAGCGTTCTTGCAATACCGCGGCTTACAAAGCATTACCAAAACGATAACAGCAAACTTGTTACGGAATTTTATATGCTTGTTCCCGAAAAAAACGACGGCATAGGAGCAGCGCTTTTAAGTGATAAAGATGAGGTTATAGCGGTTGAAGTTAAAGGGAATGATTTTGTTTTAAAAGATAAAGATATAACGCTTTATAAAGATTTTTACAGTAATTTTTGGTACAGATTTAAAATTGTAACGGATACCGACGCAAAATGCGCCGATGTATATGTTAATTTTCAAAAATATGCCGAAAATGTACCGCTTAACACAGACGGCAAAATTAACGGAATAGAGTTTACATCGGGTAAGCGCAAAGGAAACAGCGTTTTAATAGATGATGTAAACGTATATGCCGATTTGCCGCTCCCCACAGGTTACCCGAGCGAACCGAGAACGGTTGTACCCGATAAAAATATTAAAGAAGTGGGAATGCTTATGTACTCTATGTGGCGTGAGGGTTTTCACTTTGGCTGGGACAGAATTTCGCCGCTTGAGGAACGTACACCCTACCAGGGATATTACACGGAGGGTGAGGGCGAAACCGCCGATTGGGCAATTAAATGGCAAAAAGAACACGGCATTACATATCAAATTTACACCTGGAGCGGAGTTGAAAGAACGGAAAATGTTCCCATTAAAAAACCAATACGTTCACAGGCTTGGCTTGAGGGTCTCGGCAATGCACAGTTTGATATGCAGTATTGCCTTATGTGGTCAACACCCACCGAAAAATCAATACGCGGTTTGGACGATTTTAAAAACAATATTTTGCCTTTCTGGGTTGAATATTGCTGGAAAAATCCGCGTTATAAACGCATTAACAATAAAATAATGCTTTATACTTACAGCGTAAACAAAATAAGAGATTTCCTCGGCGGAGATAAAGCTATGGGCGAAGCAATAGCAATGATGAATGAGGAAGCTAAAAAATTGGGCGCTGACGGAGTAACTTTTGTTGCGGTTGAAAATACAGATTTTTCGGATGAAGAGGCAAAACAGCTCGGTATGTACCGTTACCAATACGGTTGGGGCTGGGGACGCGCAAGTGACGGAGAATCCGTAAAAGGCGGTATTACGGACCGTATGGAAAAAGGCGATTTCCGCGATTATATTCCGTCGGTACCTATGGGTTACGAGGACTCGCCTTGGCGTACAAAAGCCGTTGGCGGTTTTATGACAGTTAAAGAAATAAACGATATTTTAACTTATATTAATGATAACTCCCAAAAGTGGAAAGAAATGGGAAATACAGCGTCTGACTCCGTTGTACTCACTTGCTGGGACGAATGGGGCGAGGGACATTTTTGGTGCCCGAGCAGAATTCACGGCTTTGGATATTTAAATGCTGTACGTAATTCGCTTACAACAAAAGGTGAGCTTAAAGATGAACAGCTTCCGTCAAAGCAGTCTTATGCAAGAATGGACGTACTTTATCCTATGGGCAGACAAGCGCTTAAACTTATGAAAGATATGCGTGAAACCGATCCCGAAAACAGTACGGATGTAAACGATATGACGCTTTTGCAAAAAATAGATTTTTCCGACCCGAACGATTTTGCACGGGTTGAGGCAGGACCGAGCGTAACCAATATAAGACAGGAAGACGGTATGCTTGCCTTTGATTGCAGCGGTTCGGACCCGCAGGTATTTGTAAACGATATTGAGGTGCCTGCAAAACAAATAAGATTTATTCGTGCAACATTAAATACTCCCGAATCGGGCAGCAACAGATTTTACTATCAAACAACCGATGACAAAGAAATGGGAGTTAAGGGAAAAAGATTTGAAACTACAATGAACGGCGGCAGTATGCTGACGCAGGTATTTTTGCCGGCAGACAGAAGTAAGCTTACGGGTGATATTACACGTTTGAGAATTGACCCGACGGATACCGCGGTAGGCACTATGTACGTTAAATCTATTGAAATATATGCAAAAGATATATATGAGATGTATCTCAATATTGACGGCGCACCGTATGCGCTCACATCACCGCTTCAAAAGAAAAACGACACGGTATTTATGCCGATATATCAATACTTTAACGGCAATTTGCTTGTTCCGTGTTATTGGTACAGAAGTGAGGGAAGACTGCATATTGAGTATAACGATAAATCAATTGAGCTTTATGACGGAAAATGCGATTACTTTATAGACGGTAAAAAATACAGTTTTTCTCAACCCGCATATTACTATGACGGCAATCTTTATGTACCGGTAATTGAATTCTTTAAATCCATAGGCTATGACGCACAGTGGAATGAAGATACTAAAACGGCAACTCTTATATCTCCAAAAGCGCCTGTTTCGGAAGATGTTACAGAGGACGCACCGGGTGTATGGAGCTTTAGCAATAACGGCAGCACGGGCGGCTGGAAAGTAGATAAAAATGCCGCGCTTTGCACGGTGAAAGACGGAAATATGAATTATTATATTATGACTAATGCAGTATCGATGTGGGTAGCAAACTTATCGATAAATGCAAGCGATTATAAAACGCTTACCATACGTGTTAAAAACACATCCGACGCAAATGCAATGAGATTTTTCTACAGAAGCGATACCGTTAAAGACTTTGGCTCGCCAAACAGATTTGATTTCCCCATTACATCGGGTGATAAAGATTACAAAGAATATAAAATAGACCTTACACAGGTTACGGGCTACGGCGGCACAATTAATTCGCTTCGCCTTGACTTTACGGGAGGAAACAGCGGTAAGGTTTATATAGATGAAATTTATCTTACACGATAATACGATGCAGGCATAAGAGGGCTTTGCCTAACCAGAGAACGCCCTGAATAAACATTGTGTGTTAAGTTCTCTTTTGCCGCAGCAAAATGTTTTTAAAAGTATGAAAGGATGATACATATGTGATGGCTAAATTAGACAATATGTGTACAACCCTTATATTGTATGCAGCAAGTTGTATAAAAAAATATTAAAATTCAGGAGCGTGAAAATTATGTTAAAAAACAGTAAAAAAGCTTTATTTTTGGTACTTATACTTGTAATGTTGTTCCCCGTTAATTCGCTTTGTGCGGCAATTACGTGGGACGCGGAGGATATGACGGACGAAAAAGTGATGTATGAAAATAATTTTGACGGCACGGTTACGGGACAGCCGGGTAAATTTTTGGATACAACAACTTTTGCGGCTACAGAGCATAAAACGGTTATTGCTACATCGAGCAGTATTCTTTATATAACCGATGACAGCATAAGCAAATATATATTGGCAGGAAAAACAATAAATGTTCAGTTTGATTACAATGCAAGCGCAGACGGTGTTTTGCGTTTTGAATTCAGAAATATAGCAAAGAATACATCAAATAATGAGCTTGCGCTTGCAAATGCAAATCAGCAAAAATATTGGACGGGCGATACAACCTATAAAGATGTTAAAAAAGACGGCAAATGGCACAGCTTTAACGGAACATTTGATACCGCAAGCTACCTTGCCGATTTAAAAAGCCGTTCGGATTTTGCACAGTTTGAAACAACGGGTGCGTCACTGTTTATTAAAGAAAAAGACGGTAAAACAGTATATATAGATAATCTTAAAGTAAGCGCGTCACCTGTTGCAATTCCCGTAAACAGCCCCAAAGTTAATGCGCAGAGCGGCTGGGAAAAACAATCGGACGCTGACGGACATACCGATATTTACAAATCAACTGTAAGCGTAAATGCCGCAGGCGTTAAATCTCACGCTTTTACGGGGTTTGCACCGGGATATTTTAAATCGGGTTCAAAGTACAAAGTATCTTTCAGCTTTAAAGAAGACGCAAATAATAAAAACAGTATGACGCGTATGTGGCGTATGTACAACAACGATAAAACAACAAATGCAGGTGCGGATACCGTTAAAATGAATTACAAACAAGATGAAACACAAAACAGCTTTTTGTTTCATAATCCCGATGGCATTCTTACAAGCGAGTTGGGTAAATGGTATACTGTAGACGAAACATTTACCGTAGGTAAAGACGGCAGCAATACCGACAAGCTGATAGGTGACGGCTTGTTTACAATATATTGGGAAAGCAGAGCGGCTGATACATCGGGCGAAAAATTTGTATACAGTGAAAGTTTAAACGGTGATTATACAATATATATTGCCGATTTTAAGGTGGAAAGAGTTTTGGGCGCGTCGGTAAACTCAAATACTGTGGAGTTTGGCGAAAAACAGGATGTACAGCGCGGCGGCGCTCTTTCGGTTGCGGTATCGGGATATTTTGATGAAAATATTGCACCCAAAATTGAAATTGACGGCAAAGCATACAGCGGCGAGTGGCAGTCTGTTGCAAAAGACGGTATGCTGCGCACGGCAACGGCGTATTTTGCTGATGTAAAATCGGGAGACGCATTTACCGATGACGTATACAGCGCAAAGCTAATTGTTACCGATATTTGGGAAAATGTTAAAACCAATTCCTTATTAATATATTTTGCAAAAAATCAAACACAGCAGGTTGAAATTACAGAGGGCGATTGGGTAAATATAAATATGGCATATACCGCACTTGATGTTGCCAAAGGAAAGGCAGGCTGGAATGGTATAAAGCAGAGCATACCCGACCTTATAAAAAACGGTACCGGGCTTGTTAAATTTTCGTTTGACGCACAGGGAGAAAGCGGTGTAACTTATACGGCAGATATAGCACCCGATTTGAGATATTCAAACAGTCCTGATTTAAAAATAACAATTCCCGCAAGCGATTTAAGCGACGGTAAGGTTCACAGTTACTCAAAAATTATGGATTTGGGAACATTAGGCCGTTACAGCCAAATATGGGATAATGGAATAGCCTCTGCGATTGACAGAACAAGTAACACTTTTAATAATAAAGCGGCTAATTATACTATGTATGCTCGTGCAAGCAAAGAGGGTGCTATTAAATATACAAATATAAAATTGCAGTATTTTAACCCGGACGCGGCAAATAAACAGTATGTTGCGGCACGTCTTAACATAACAAACAATGTTGAAGACAGATTTGCACCCGAAGGAGTACTTATATTTGCAAAATACAACGGCAGCACTCTTGAAAGTATTCAATATAAAGATATTGACTATAAAGATACGGTTACGGGTGACAAAGTAGCTCTTAACAATGCGCTCGGAAAAGACGAAACCAAAACGGTTTATATTACGGGTCACGATACCGAAGACGGTGCGGCGACCGAACTTGAGACAAATAACACAACCTATACGTATAAGGTATTTTATTGGAACAGCTTTGAGGGTATGAAACCTTTGGCAGATACGGATATGAAATAATTTTTTAAAAAGTATGCAGCATAAAATATGTCGTTTGCGGCTGTTTTATGCTGCATATAAAACTATAAAAGAGATAAAATTTACATATATATTTGAACATATTACGGAGGAGTATAAATGAATAATCTTACGGAGCGTTATCCCAATTTAAAACAGTGCGAAAAAGAAATAGCCAAAGCTATAGAATGTATTATAAATACATATAATGCAGGAGGTAAAATTTTACTTTGCGGCAACGGCGGAAGTGCAAGCGACTGCGACCATATAGTGGGCGAACTTATGAAAGGTTTTATGCAGTACCGTCACCTTAAAGGCGAAGATGAAAAAATTTTTTTGGCTGTTACGGGCGAAAGCGATTTGGCAAAAAGCCTTCAATACGCGGTACCGGCAATTTCACTGCCGTCGCAAAGTGCGGTGCTGTCGGCTTTTGCAAATGATGTAAATCCCGATATGGTATATGCACAGCTTATGTACGGATACGGTACCAAAGGCGACATAGCAATAGGTATTTCAACATCGGGCAATTCAAAAAACGTTGTAAATGCAATGAAAGCCGCAAAGGTAAAAGGTATGTATACAATAGCGCTGTGTGGAAAAAACAGCTGTAAGCTTGATGAAATATGCGATATATCGATTAAAGTTCCCGAAACCGAAACGTATAAAGTTCAGGAATTGCATCTTCCAGTTTATCATTACATATGTGCAAGTGTAGAAAAAAGGCTTTTTAATAATAATTGAGGTGAAAACAATGAAAAAAACAGTTAGCTTAAACGGTGAGTGGGAGTTATACTATTTTGAACAGGACAGTTTAAAAATAAATAATCCGTTTGAACTTGACAATAAAAACGCACCTAAAATAAAAGCGTATGTTCCGGGTAATGTTGAACTTGACCTTAAAAGAGCGGGAATAATAAAAGGCGATTTGTTTAAAGGTATGGCAACAAAGCAAAACGAGAAGTACGAGGAATATGAATGGTGGTATAAAAAAGAATTTACCGTACCCGATACAAAATGCGGCGAAAGGATTTATATTTGCTTTGGTGCGGTTGACTGCTTTGCACACTATTATATTAACGGAAAAGAAATTTTTACTTCCGAAAATGCATTTACGGAACAAAAAATAGATTTGACGGATTATATAAAAACAAATGAGGTTAACGTAATTCACGTAAACATAAAATCGGCGGTTATATATGCTTTAAACCAAGAATACAATCACATACTTGCAGAGCTTGACAGCGGTTTTCAGGCATATATAAGAAAGCCTGCCCATTCGTTTGGGTGGGATATTTTCCCAAGATGCGTGTCGGCAGGAATTTGGCGCGACACATACCTTGAAATACAAGATGAATATGAATTTACCGATTTTAGTTATTCGGTTATGTCGGCAGATAAGCAAAAAGCCGCCATAAAATTTCAGGCAGTGGTAAGAGCTCCCGCAAAAGAGTTTAAAAAAGACGTTCAAATACACGTTAAGGGAAAATGTAAAGACAGTGTTTTTGAATATACCGCAAGTATGAATAATTTTAAAACGGCACGTTTTCGCGTTAATGTAGACAATCCAAAGCTTTGGATGCCGTTTGGCTACGGAGAGGCAAATGTATACGATTTAATATACGAGCTTTTGATTGACGGTATTGTTAAAGCAACGGGAAAAATGAATGTTGGTATAAGAACAGTTACTTTGAGCAGAACAAAGTCGCTTACAGAACAAAATCCTTGCTTTAAGTTTAATGTAAACGGAATTGACATAATGTGCAAAGGGAGCAATTGGGTACCGCTTGACGCATATCACAGCCGTGACAGAGAAAAGTATGAAAAAGCTTTAAATCTTTTTTCGGATACATACTGCAATATGCTGCGTGTTTGGGGCGGCGGTGTATATGAACAGGAACAGTTTTACGATTATTGCGACAGGCACGGAATAATGGTGTGGCAGGATTTTATGATGGCGTGCAAAATGCCTTCGCAAGATGAAAAAACGGTAAACAACTTTAAAGCCGAAGCAAAATGGGCAATAAAAAAACTGCGTCATCACCCGTCAATTGTATTATGGTCGGGCGACAACGAAATAGACGGGGCAATTGTATGGAGCAGCGGTAAAAAACCGAGTATTAACAAAATTACAAGGCAAATTTTACCTGATTTAATTGCCGAAAACGATTCACGCAGACCATATCTGGAAAGTTCGCCTTGTATTGCCGACGAATACAGCGAAAACTATAAATTGAGGGAGGATATATTCCCCGAGCAGCACCTGTGGGGTTCGAGAGATTATTTTAAAGCGGGTTTTTATTCAAACTCAAAAGCGCTGTTTGTAAGCGAAACGGGCTACCACGGCTGTCCTGCCGTTTGCTCGATTAAAAAAATTGTAGATAATGACTGTATATGGCCGATTAACAACGAACAATGGGTTCTTCATTCATCGGACCAAAACCAAAATGATGCAAGAGTAAAACTAATGGCAGAGCAAATATCGCAGTTTTTTGATTTTGTACCCGATAATATTGATGATTTTTCGCTTGCGTCACAAATTTCACAGGCGGAAGCAAAAAAGTATTTTATTGAAAGAGTACGTATACAAAAAGGCGAAAAAAGCGGCATACTGTGGTGGAATATGTTAGACGGCTGGCCGCAGATGTCGGACGCGGTTGTGGATTACTTTTTTGAGAAAAAACTTGCATATGATTATATAAAGCGTTCGCAGACTCCCGTTGCAATAATGATTGACGAAATGAAAGATTGGTGTTATACTGTTATTGCAACCAATGACACACTTTCGGATATTACGGGTGAGTACAAAATTTACGATATAGATACAAACGAAGTTTTATTAAGCGGTGCCTTTGAGGTATTAAAAAACCAAAATGCGGTTTTGGGCAAAATAAGAATGATGTATCCCGAAAAGCGGTTTCTTGTAATAGAGTGGACAATTAATAACAAAAAATATTACAATCATTATTTATGCGGAACAATTCCGTTTGATTACCAAAAATACAAACAGCAAATTAATAAATTTAATAATATAGTTGCGCCAAACGGGCAGATTGGAGAATAACATGAAACTGTTTATTGATACCGCAAACGTAGATGAAATTAAAAAGGCAAACGAGCTTGGTGTTATTTGCGGAGTAACAACAAATCCGTCGCTCATTGCCAAAGAGGGAAGAGTTTTTAAAGACGTTGTACGCGAAATAACCTCAATAGTTGACGGACCGATATCCGCAGAGGTTATAAGCCTTGAAGCCGATAAAATGGTATCGGAGGCATTGGAAGTTGCCAAAATACATAAAAACATTGTAATTAAAATTCCTATGACGGCAGACGGCTTAAAAGCAGTAAAAAGGCTGTCGGCAAAAGGAATAAAAACAAATGTTACGCTTATTTTCAGCCCCGCACAGGCACTTCTTGCCGCAAAGGCGGGAGCAACATATGTAAGTCCTTTTATAGGCAGATTGGACGATATATCATCGGACGGAACGCTGCTTATAAAAACAATTGCTTCTATATTTAAAATACATTCAATAGACACCGAAATAATTGCGGCAAGTATAAGAGGCGTGCAGGATGTAACCGACGCGGCGCTTGCAGGCGCGCACATTGCAACAATACCGTATAAGGTAATTTGCCAAATGACAAAACATCCGCTTACCGACGCGGGAATTGAACGTTTTTTGAAAGATTGGGAAAGCGTGCCGCAAAATCAATAACAGGAGGAGCATATGAAATATATAGGTTTTGATATAGGCGGTACAAAATGTGCCGTTTGCATAGGCGAAGATGCAAATAACGGTATAAAAATTATAAACAAACAAATGGTTAAAACAGACCACAGCAAAGGTCCGTACGAAATGATAGATAAGATGTGCCGTATGGCAGAGAATATGACAGACGAATTTTCGTATACGGGAATAAGCTGCGGCGGTCCGCTTGACTCGGCAAACGGCATAATACTATCTCCGCCCAACCTTATGGGATGGGATAATGTAAAAATTACCGAGTTTATACAAAAACGCTGGAGAGGAAAAGCGTTTTTGCAAAACGATGCCAATGCCTGCGCCGTTGCGGAGTGGAAGTACGGTGCGGGTATGAACTGCGACAATATGGTTTTTTTAACATTTGGTACGGGAATGGGCGCAGGGCTTATATTAAACGGCAAATTATATTGCGGTAAATGCGATACGGCGGGCGAAATAGGGCATATAAGAATTTCGGATAACGGACCTGTAGGTTTTGGCAAAGCGGGTTCTTTTGAGGGATTTTGCTCGGGCGGCGGAATTGCTCAAATTGCAAAAATATGCGCTATGGAAAAATTTCAGGTTGGAAAGAAAGTATCGTATTGCGCGTCGGCATGCGAACTTGAAAGTATAAGCGCAAAGTCGGTTGCCGAATATGCAAAAAAAGGATTTGACGACGCAAAAGAGGTATACAAAATATGCGGTACAAATTTGGGCAAAGGAATTGCAATATTAATTGATATTTTAAATCCCGAAAGAATAGTTATAGGAAGCGTATTTGAAAGAAGCGGAGAACTTTTAAAAGAGTCTATGGAAAATGTATTAAAAAAAGAATGCCTTAAAATTGCGTATGACAATTGCAAAATTGTTCCCGCAAAGCTCGGCGACAGTATAGGCGACTATGCTGCTATTGCGGTTGCGGCAATGGGTGCCGATTTGGAGAAAGAAAAAAATGATTGAAAAATTACATAAAACCAACGATATATTAAATATAAACTATGCGGTTTATTATCCCGATAATTTGGATATTAACAACAACACACTGCCGCTTTTGGTATATTTGCACGGTGCGGGTGAAAGAGGCAATAATTTTAACCATATATACAGACACGCCATACCGCGTCTTATAAAAAGCGGAAATGAATATAATGCCGTTGTATTGTGTCCGCAGTGTCCCGCAAAATATGTGTGGACAAATATAGTTGATAAAATAAAGAGCATTATTGATATATGTGTTAAAGAATACAACGTATTAAATGACAGAATTTGTATAACGGGTTCAAGTATGGGAGGCTTTGGCACTTGGTCAATGGGGCTTACATACCCAAACTATTTTTCAGGTATTGCTCCCGTTGCGGGCGGCGAAATGTCGTGGCGTGCTTTAAATTTAAAAAGCACACCCGTATATGCCGTTCACGGAAACAAGGATAATGTTGTACCCTATATTTATTCGCGTCTTATGACAGACAGCGTTAATGCGGCGGGCGGAAATGCAGAGTTAAAAATATTGGACGGTTACGGTCATAATGACGGTATAGAGTTTGCTTACGAAAAAACCGATATTATAAATTGGCTGCTAAAGCAAAGAAGAACGGTTTTTGACTATGTACCCGAAACTATGGAGGAATTATTTTAGTTGTTTTGGCTTTTTTTACAATTTTAGGGAGATACGGATATGGTTAACTATAATCAATTTAATGTTACAAAAAATGTTGCGTTTAATATTATGACGGCATTAAACTATTGCAAAGAAAACGGCGAGGATATGCTGTGTTTTGATGAAGGCGTTTATGTTGCGGACAGCAAAATGGCATCCGAACATTATTTCAGTATTTCAAATCATACCGACCCCGGGCTTAAAAGGATATGTTTTTTGCTTGACGGTTTTAAAAATTTTACAGTAGACGGCAAAGGCAGCACGTTTATATTTAAAGATATAATGATTGCCGCGGCTTTGCATAACTGTAAAAATGTTACTTTGAAAAATTTTAAATTTGAGTCTTTAAATACTCAAAACTGTCAGGCAAAAATTACGGAGTCGGGCAGCGATTGGTTTAAAATGCGTGTAACGGCAGGCTGTGACTGTTTTGTAAAAGACGGTGCTCTTTATGCCGGTGAAAAAGACGGCGAAAACCAAAAACTGCGTTATTTTATTGAATGTGACGCGAATACGGGCAAACTTGTTTCAAATGCGGCCGATTATTTTTTTGAAAAACAAGAGTATGCTCTTAAATTCAGCGAAACGGCACATAACCATATTTGGGTTAAAGGATGCAAACGCAAAGTTGTTGAGGGCAACACAATTGTATTTGCTTCTCAAACAAGAAAAGCGTGCGGCATATTAATTGATGAAAGTTTAAATACCGCAATTGAAAACGTAACACTGTACAGCGGAATAGGAATGGGAGTAATTGCACAAAACAGCGATACCGTATCGGTTACAAATTTAAGTACAAAACTTAAAGACAACAGAGCATATTCCATAAATGCCGACGGAACGCATTTTGTGCATTGCAAGGGTAAAATTCATATAAAAAATTCATACTTTGAAGGTCAGCTTGACGACGCTTTAAATGTGCACAGTATTTATTTAAAAGTTGTATATAAAGCAAGCAATTTTGTAATAGCAGAGTTTGGACATTATCAAACCGTGGGTATTGAGTTTATAAAAAAAGGCAGTAAGGTAAATACCGTTGACGCGGCAACTCAACTGCCCAAACATCAATATACGGTAACCGATGTAAATTATATTAATTTAAATTTTGTAAAAATTACGTTTAAAGAAAGCACGGATAATATAAAAACGGGAGATTTACTTGATGAAGTTTCGTATAAGCCCGATGTTATTTTTGAAAATTGCATTGTAAAAAACAACCGCGCAAGGGGAATATTAATTGCTTCGGGAGGAAACACGTTAATAAAAAACAATTATTTTTCAACA
>OIXG01000858.1_pt1 | contig 33912 bp, 24 predicted proteins | sample 1587731 | NCBI WGS metagenome assembly OIXG01 (sample SAMEA3888908, study PRJEB22519) | human gut metagenome | biome: human gut; feature: human-associated habitat; material: faeces | place: Denmark | collected 2010 | reverse complement strand
TCAACTTTAATCAGGGAATGGCTTGTTAGAAGTCAACCAATTTTAGGAAAGGACAGCATATAGCTACAGAATAAAAAAGTTTTCGATAGAAACTCGTCACTCGTCACATCGACGGGTAAAGTGCTGACTGTCAGTTGAATATGGTGTGACGAGTTGTGTCCCTTGACTCGTCACACTTGCGTTGATTAACTGTGCCGTGACGAGTTGAGATTTTAACTCGTCACATCGTAACGGCTTGTTTGTCAATGAATTATGGCCGATTGTGACGAGTGACGAGTTTCTGCGAAAATTTATTATAAGTAAGATCCCGATTACGTAGAAGCTTGCTTACGGCCCTGCGAAACATGGCTTTTTGGCGTGCAATATGTATGCTTTTGCACGATGAAACATGGCTTTTTGTATCTAACAGAGGCTTCTGCCTGTATGGAGCTTGCCTGCTGTTTAAATTAGCATATTGATTTTAAATGGTCAGGATGTTATGTCGTCTTGCATTTTGTGCCTATATAAAAGTCTTGCAGAAACGTGGTGTCAAGTGGCGTTGCAAAGGCTTGTTAAGCCTTATTTTATCGGTAGTCGCAGTTTTGTGGTAGGTAATGTCAAATCTGTTTTGCATAATTTATAGCAGAAAACTTTATGATTATAAGTCATGATTTTGCTTGTCCGGAGCTACATATTGAAATAAATCCATATCTCATCGCGTCAAAAAGTTATTGATAATGTAATCTGTCTTTGCTGTTTTTTGCGCTATGAAACTAAAATTTCTGTATAGGAATGTGGCATGAAATGTGGCTGCCGAGTGTTTGAGGCAGTGCTAAAATACTATAATTTTAAACTTTATATAATACTTTTTGTTGACATTCTGCTCTGTGTTTGCGTTTACATTATGCCATATTGAATCGTTTTTGCTTACATTTTGTCAGTGCTTTATTTATATTTATGCAGAAAATATTGCATATTTATCCAATATTGTTATAATTAAGTTAATTACACCTTATTATATATACAATGAACCATAATTACTGCCTGCATTATTTGATGTATTGAAATAGTTTTGTGTCATAATGTCTTCCGGGCGATATTAAATATCAGTAAATAAGCAATTTACATGCATTTTGTGCATAATATCTTAAATATTTGCATGTCAACATAGACGAAACAGATATTAAGCATTATTTAAAGTGTAAAATTTTAACTCAAAAAATGTGCAAATAAACATAATGCAAGCATATAATTAATTATTTATGCATATAGATTTAAATTTATTTATATGAATGTTCAGGTGTAAATTGCCTTTATTTTGATGTATTCTAAAAGTCAAGAAGTGGTGTATATACACTTTATATACAAATCAAAATGAAGGTAAAATAACACTCAAAGTTTCATTTTACATGAATTTTTATGTGATTCTGTCAGATTTATGTTAAAAACCCGGCTTAAACCCACTTTTTTTTCTTTCATTTTTTGGACTTTATGAAATAATCTTTATTTTTGCATATTGTAACAAAAGTATAATTTATTTATTTAATTAGAGAGTATTTATGAAAAAAAGACTAACTATGATTTTGGCCTGCCTGATGCTCTGGATGAGTACAGTGATGGCCCAAACGGCAGTCACGGGTATAGTGGTGTCGCAAGAGGACGGAGAGCCTATTGTAGGAGCCACAGTCCGTGTTGACGGGTCAAATGCAGCCACAGTGACTGACATTGACGGAAAGTTCAGTATCAATGCAAAGGCTGGCGCGCAAATTACAGTTACCTATATAGGTATGAAGGATGCGCGCGTAAAAGCAAGCGGAAAAATGCGTATCGTCATGGAAAACGACCAGACATCGCTTGACGAGCTGGTTGTCACCGGTTACGGTTCTGCCCGTAAGCTTGGAACGATAGCCGGTTCTGTTACATCTGTTTCCAGCGAAGCTATCGAAAACCGCCCTGTAGCGAACGTCGGCGACGCATTACAAGGCCAGGTTGCAGGTCTTCAGGTGTTCACGTCATCTGGTGAGCCTTCTGCAACAACAAGTATGCGTATCCGTGGTGTCACATCATTGTATGCAAGCACTGAGCCTTTGTTTATATTGGACGGAAGCGAAATCTCACAGAACACGTTCGTTTCGCTCAATCCTAACGATATCGAGAACATCACGGTATTAAAGGATGCTTCGTCAACCGCAATCTATGGATCACGCGCGGCCAACGGCGTCGTAATCATCACATCAAAGAAAGGTAAATTTGGTGAAGCAGCCACAGTGACGGTTTCTGCTCAATATGGTGTATCAGAACTTGCCGCCGACAAACTCGACATGATGAATGCCGACCAATGGTTCGATTTCCAAGAAATGCTGACACCGACACTTGTTGACAACGCCAATTTCCAAGCCCAGAAAGAATACTACAAAAAATACAATGTAGGAACTGACTGGACAAAGATGCTCTTCGGTGACAGCAAGCCTACTTCACAGATTGACCTGAGCGTGCGCGGCGGTACACAGAACACTTCTTATCTTGTATCTTATGGACACTATAACGCAGAGGGTATAATGGACGACTCAGAAATGCGCCGTGAGACATTGCGAGCAAACCTTGAGATTAACGCCAACAAATGGCTGAAGATTGGAAACAATGCCAATCTCGCTTACGACAAGACAAAGACTGCCGGATACGCAAGCACCAGCGGATTTTCACTTCAGAACAAGCCTATGGCTGCCCGTGGTCTTCTGCCTACATATCCCTTCTATGAGATAAAAGGTCTTGTCTACAACCAGGACGGAAGCGTTGACTGGGCTAATAGTACATTCGAGGGCTACGGCGACCGCCTCGACATGGTCGGTGACGGTAACTACAACCCTTACTTCTGGATGGAATTCCAGCCGAGCCATACAACACGCGTACGTATCAACGAGAACGCTTATGTGAACATCAACCCAATAAAGGGACTTAACATCCGCTCTGCTTTGGGCCTTGATTGGAACGACTACCGTAGATCTTTTAAAATGGAAAGAAGACCTGAAATATCATTTGCACAGACAGGTTCTGTAAGCGAAAATTTCTCACGCTTCTACCGTTGGACTATAACAAACACTATCGAGTACAAATTCAACTTCCTGAAATACAACAACGTTACACTGCTTGCCGGCCAGGAGTCAATGAACAGCAAGACAGACGCATTCGGGGCATCAGCAGACGGATTCACAGACAACCGCCTCCTGATTTTGTCGGCAGCTCCCGCTACAGCTGACTTTATTCCCCAAGTAAGTCAAAGCATATCTGAAGAAGTACGCAACTCATGGTTCGGTATGTTAAACTATAACTACGCAGACCGCTACTTCCTTGACGCGTCAATCCGCCGCGACGGTTCTTCACTCTTCGCTCCTAATCATCGTTGGGGTACATTCGGTGCTGTAGCCGCGATGTGGAACATCACTAACGAGAAGTTTATGAGTTCTACAAAAAGATGGCTCAATGACCTTCAGCTGAAGGCAAGCTATGGTTCAACAGGTAACTCGGGCATCGACCCATACATGTACCTCGGTCTGGCAGGTGCAACAACGTCTTATGGCAGTGGCAGCGCTACGGCAATCGCCAACCCGTCAAACCCGAATCTGTCATGGGAGACGGTTAAGACAATGAATATCGGCTTGAGTGGTAGACTGTTCAACCGTGTATCATTCAACATTGAATATTACAACAAGGTAACATCAGACATGCTTGTCCAGATACCTTACTCTTATACAACAGGTTTCTCAGGAGGTTGGGGCAATGTCGCAGAGATGACAAACAACGGTGTTGACGTAAACATCAACGCAGACATCATCAGCACCAAGGATTGGCATTGGTCAGTGAACCTTAACTTCAACTACAACAAGAACGAGGTTACAAAACTGTTCAACGGTGTTGACAGCTACGACGTAACCAACCTTGTACATTTGGAGAAAGGACATCCTTACGGAGAATTCTACTATGTACGCTGGAGCCGCGTTGACCCGGCCGACGGACAGACTGTATGGCTTGACAAGAACGGCAACGAGACCAAGGTCTACTCAGAAGACAACCGCGTTATGACAGGCAAGAGCGCCATCGCACCATGGTCAGGCGGTCTTTCAACATCTCTGTCATGGAAGGGCCTCCAGCTCGACGTGCAGTTCTCTGGTATGTTCGACCGTTACATGATGAACAACGAGCGCTACTTCCTTGAAAACCCTGCATTTGCAACTCAGCTCAACCAGAGCACTGCGATGCTTGACATGTGGCAGAAACCGGGCGACATCACAAATATCGCCGCCGCAAACTGCCAACGTCAAATGGATACAAGCCTCCTTGAAAACGCCTCTTTCGTCAGACTGAAATTCTTGCAACTGTCTTACACATTCCCGGAGAAGTTGATGCAGTCAACAAACTTCATCAAAACAGCAAAGATATATTTTGTAGGACGTAACTTACTCACACTGACTTCATATAAGGGTTATGACCCTGAGATTGACAGTCTCGTATCGTTTGGAGACTATCCTAATACTCGTCAGTATTCAATTGGTATTCAACTCACTTTATAAAAATAAAAGGATTTAAGCAATGAAAAAGATATATTTGTTAATAAGTTTGGCTGTGGGACTCGTTTCTTCATGCGACATGGACACGGTTCCCTATGGTTCAATACCCGAATCGGATGCTCTAGTGACTCCGGAAGACTTCACCGGAATGCGCAATGGTCTTTACTCGGGACTGCGTTCTTCTGTGGGCGGAAGCGTCTTCTACATTACACCGGATGTACAAACAGACGAGTTTCACGCACTCATCGGTAACTCTAACACATATGGAGACATGTACCGCTGGGACTTCACTCCGCAGTCAGCAAACATTAGCGCAGCTTATGCCAACTACCAGGCAATCATCGCACGCTCCAACTTCATCATTGATGGTTACAACAAATGTGACTTCTCTGATGCGAGCATTTTCGATGAAGAAGGCATGAAAGCCGTAAAAGATGCTAAAGGCGACGCTTTCTTTACTCGCGCATACAGCATCTTCATGCTCTCACAGTTCTTCTGCGCCGACTACGAGGCTGCAACAGCCAACGAGCCTAACACAGGCGTTTCTTATCGCACGGACTACGCTCCGTCAGCAGACCCAGCAACATATCCCGCACGCAAGACTCTTGCCGAGACATACGCACAGGTAAAAGCCGACCTAGACAGCGCAGCCATATACATCACAACTAGAGGTGCCGTAAGAAACAATTATATTTCTGTAGACGCCATCACAGCACTCCGTGCACGTGTAGCATTAGCCATGGACGACTACAACAACGCAGCACAATACGCATCAAGCCTGGCTGACTCGCGTACATATTCTTTGGCTGGAAGTGCCAACGACCTTATAAATTTATGGACAAACGATAGTGGAAATGAAACAATCCTGCAGCTAATCATAGGTGCAGCCGACCAACTCGCATCAGGTTGCGGAACTGCTTATCAACCTGTAGACAGAGATCCTGATTTCATCCCAACTCAGGACTTGATCAACCTCTACAGCAACGACGACTACCGCAAGAGCGTTTATTTCAACACTATCAATGTTACAACAACAACCGGAGCAAGTGGCACTGTCTACGCATTCAATAAATTTCCGATTGAAACAAAGCTCTATCAGTCAATGCAAAGCCCTGAATCACGTTCTGTAATCGAGCCTAAAGTGTTCAGAATAGCAGAAATGTACCTCATCGCAGCTGAAGCATACGCACAAGCAGGAAACATTGAGAAAGGAACTTACTACCTGAACCAACTAGAATCAAAGCGTATAAAGAACTATCAGGCACAGACTTTCAGTTCTAAGCAGGATCTCATGAACGAGATAATGCGCGAGCGTCAGAGAGAGATGTTGGGCGAAGGATCACGCCTTATTGACATAAAGAGATGGCACATCTCAATGACAAGAGGTGCTGCACAGCAAGAAGACCTCTTGCTTACCCCCGGTCCGACCACAACCTATCTGTCACGCCCTGCTGATGCAGACAGACTAACATGGCCTATTCCGAAGAACGAAACTGACCTTACAGACAGAATTGTTCAGAACCCCGGCTATTAAAGAAAATGGCAAAACATAACAGCAAAAGCCACATCAAAACAATTAAAAAAAGTAAACACATGAAATATTTAAAATTATTCTTTCTCATGGCGGCTCTACTGCCATTCTTCACATCTTGTTCTGAAGATGACGATGTGAACACGACAGAATGCACAGTCGGATTTGAGAGCGATGCGATTAAAATAAACGAAACAGCAGGTATCACTCAGATACCCATTAATGTCAGCGGCTACAGAAACGGCCCTGTTAAAGTTGTCATTGAAACTGAACCTGTAGGAGAAAACGGAGCTATAGAAGGCACACATTACAGAATAACAGACAAAACTCTAAACCTGAACTCTGACACATTATCAACAGGTGTGATTAATGTAGAAGTGCAGATTGTTGACGACTCTGAAGTAAATGAAAATCGCCTGTTCAAGCTCAAAATAGTATCTGCTGAAGGCGCAAAAACAGCAATAGCAGAAACTACGGTTACAATTGTCGATAACGAGAGTAACCCATACAGCGCATTCGGAGGCCAATGGTATGTAAACGCAACTAGCAGTGATGGCAACAAAATAAAAGTTCCTATAACCATCACGGCTGCACAGGAAGGTGAATACGGATATGAAAGTATCCTCACCGGTACGACAGTAGGCTTATGCGGAGCTAATGAGGAACTCACCTGGACTTTTGAATGGCTCTATGATGACGCAGCAGGCGAAGGTGCACTAAGCTTAATTACAGCTGGAACTGACTCAAAAGTAGGCGATTACGATGCATACACGCTCCACTTCTTCTTATATCAGCCACCATTTGAAGGTTCAATCGGCACTGGTTCTCTTGACGCACCATGGACCATTACAGGAAATTCAATTCCGACAACGATAACCTTTGACTCAACATACGGATTATTTGTTGGAGCAGTTAATAATAGTGGCATCTATATATTTAACTACTTTGAGAACATAAGTCTGACCAGAGAATAATGTTAGACAGATAAATAACAATTAAAGGAAGTGTGTCAGAAACGGCGGTAAACCGCCGTTAAGGCACACTTTTTTAGCTTAAAAAACAAACACAATGAAAAAATTACTCAACACTATCATTTTAGGTCTGATAAGCTGTACAGTAATGGCCATTCCCGCAAAGCGCGGTGTATGGAAGACAGTGAAACTTACTGACGGCACAGAAGTTAAGATGCAACTTCAGGGTGATGAGTTTTGTCACTACTGGCAGGCAGAAGACGGACGAACCTTCATCAAAGACCAAGCAACAGACAAATATGTCATAGCAGACAAACAGAAACTTTTAGAGCAATCAAGATTAAAGAGGAATGAAACAACAGCCAACATCGAAAAGTGCTCGGCACCAGCCCGCATAACCATAGGAGGAAGCCATGAGCCTTTCATTGGAGAAAAGAAAGGACTGATAATACTTATTGAATTCCAAGACGTACATTTTCAGCCAGAACACAACGTTGAACTTTACAACCAAATTGCCAATGCCGAAAATTTCAGCAACAGCATGGGGTTCCGTGGCAGCGTACGCGACTATTTCCGCGACCAGAGTTACGGTCAATTTGTACTTGACCTTGACATTGCAGGCCCTGTACGCATGCCTCAAGGCTATGCCTACTACGGAGCGAACACCGTTAGTGGAAGCGATGACAGCAGAAGAATAGGACAAATGCTAAAAGATGCATGTCTGGAAATAGACCCTGATGTGAACTTCGCTGACTACGATTGGGACAACGACGGCGAAGTGGATCAGGTATTTTTCATCTATGCTGGATACGGCGAAGCAAATTCAGGCATTGAGGACGCAATATGGCCACACCAATTCAATCTGCAGTCTGCCACAGGCTCAGCAATAACTCTTGACGGCGTCAGAGTGAACAATTACGCCTGCGGAAACGAGATTAATGGCAGAGGTGCAATAGAAGGCATTGGCACTATATGCCATGAATTCTCACACTGTCTCGGACTTGCTGATTTATATGACACTGATGGCGGCAACAGCCAGGGCTTAGGACAATGGGACTTAATGGCAGGCGGTAACTACAACGAAAATAGCTTTGTCCCAGCAGGATATTCAGCATACGAAAAAATGTATGCAGGTTGGTTACAACCAGTAGAACTCAAAGAAGGTGTATTTGTAGACGGCATGAAGGGACTAAGCTCTGAGCCCGAAGCATACATAATCTATAACGAAGGAAATAATAACGAATACTACATGTTGGAAAACCGTGACGGTACAAGTTGGGACTCAGGCCTGCCCGGAAAAGGTTTGATGATAATGCATATAGACTTCAACAAGAACATTTGGGCAAGTAATGCAGTAAACAGTGTATTACGCCAAAATAGAATGGGAATTTCAAATGCACATGAGAGATGCACACTAATCCCCGCAGACAATACATTTTCTGGATCAGGCAATGCAGGCGATTTATGGCCATACGCAGGAAATAACGAATTGACAAACACATCCAGACCAGCAGCAGAACTGTATAATCGAAATAGTGACGGAACATACTACATGAACAAGCCTATCACAAATATAACACGAAATACAGACGGAACAATATCCTTTTCGTTCATTATTCAACAGTCGGCAAACCTATTCTATGAATCATTCGACAAGTGCGACGGCAAGGGAGGCAACGATGGAAACTTTAGCGGAACGGCTATGTCATCACCAGAATATGACAATGACGGTTGGACTGGAGAAACTCCTCGCGGAGCATACCAATGCGCAAGGTATGGAACAAGAACTGCCCCAGGATATGCCACAACGCCGACAATTACATTGACAGGGGAACACAAAATTAGTTTTCTGGCAGCTCCTTACACTGACGGAGGAACAAATCTAACTATTGAGGTGACAGAAGGAAACGCTACCTTAAGCCAATCCTCATTCACTCTGGAAGAAAACAAATGGACGCTCATTGAGACAAATATAAACGGCAACGGACCTGTGAAGATAACCGTCAGAACTGATTCAGGCATGATGTATCTAGATGAGTTCAGCATCAAAAATTCAACAAGTAGCATCGACAAGATAACATCAGTTCAAACAAACGCTACAAAAGACAACCGAATTTTCACAATAGACGGCCGTTATGTAGGCACAGACATCAATAACTTGTCAAAAGGCTTTTACATCAGCGGAGGAAAAAAGATAATAAAGAGATAACAATTAAAGGACATAAATAGCCAAAGCCTGTGAGGCTGTATCAAGACTGAAAACGTTCACTCACGAAGACTACTAGTTGCAGCTATAACACATAGAAAAGGGGCATGTCTAACTCATCAAAGAGTAACGACACGCCCCTCTTCTATGTTACATGAAAAGCAAGAATTACGAATTGGCTTACTAAGAATTTAGCCACCTCACTGACATACCTGTATAAACCAGACCTTCTATTACGGATATATAAAATCCATTGATCCGTAATGATCTTAAAAAATCATGTATTCTTGCTATAGAATATCCTGGTGTTATTATTTTCTATAATCGTTTGCAGACAATCATTAAATTCTTTACACATTCCGCCAAATATAAAGCAAGATACAAGATAGGATTAATGCCGATCGAGTATAAACAAAAAAATCCTGAAAGCCGGAATTAATGCTTTCAGGATTATTTATTATAGTTACCACAAATCGGCATAAGCCCTTATTGGGTAAGTTCAAAGTCAAAACATCTTGCTTACGCGCTTTATTCCTTCAACAAGAACGTCTATCTCCTCCTTTGTGTTATACATGGCAAACGAGGCTCTCACCGTGCCCTGTATGCCGAGACGTATCATGAGGGGCTGGGCGCAGTGGTGACCGGTGCGAACGGCTATGCCGAGACGGTCGAGCAGCGTGCCCATGTCGAGATGGTGAATGTCGCCTACGAGGAACGAAACCACAGCATCTTTATCATTGGCAGTGCCGAAGAGTCTGATGCCGTCTATCTCCTGCATCCGCTCCATACAATACTTTGTGAGTTCCTGCTCATGACGCGAGATGTTGTCGATGCCTATCGAACTGATATAGTCGATGGCGGTGGCAAGGCCGTGAGTGGCAACATAGTCGGGCGTGCCGGCCTCAAACTTAAACGGGAGATGCTCAAACACGGTCTTCTCAAAGCTTACGCTCTCTATCATCTCGCCTCCACCCTGATACGGCGGCATGCGGTCGAGCCAGTCTTCCTTTCCGTATAGCACGCCTACGCCTGTAGGACCATACATCTTATGCCCGCTGAAGGCAAAGAAGTCGCAGTCGATGTCTTGCACGTCAACGGCAAAGTGAGGAGTGCTCTGTGCACCGTCGACCATGACGGGAACACCGTGCTCATGGGCTATGCGCACAATCTCCTTAACAGGATTTACAGTTCCGAGGACATTGCTTACATGCGTAACGCTGACTATCTTAGTGCGCTCAGTAAACAGCTTTTCGTATTCGTCGAGCAGCAGTTCGCCTTTGTCGTTCATCGGTATCACGCGCAGCGATATGCCTTTGCGCGCAGCCTGAAGCTGCCACGGCACGATGTTGGAATGATGCTCCATGACGGACACGATAACCTCGTCGCCCTCGCTCATAAACCCGTCGCAGAACGACGAAACCACAAGGTTAAGGCTCTCGGTGGTTCCGCGCGTGAAGATTATTTCGTTAACCGAACCTGCATTGATAAACTTGCGCACCTTCTCGCGTGCCTGCTCGTGCAGGTCGGTTGCCTGCTGCGAAAGATAATGCACGCCGCGGTGTACGTTTGCATTGACATTGAGATACTCTTCGCGCATGGCATCGAGCACGCACAGCGGCTTCTGCGTTGTTGCGCCGTTGTCGAGATATACCAGCGGACGGTCGTAAACCTTACGGCTGAGTATCGGGAAGTCTTCTCTTATTTTGGTTACGTCGAACATACTTTTTTAGGAGTTAAAGTAGTTAAAGGAGTTAGAGTAGTTAAAGTCAATAGCCTAAATAATTTTATACAAAGTAACGTGGCCAAAGACTAACGAGAATATTCAGTAAATTACAGAAGTCAGAGCAGTTAAAGCAAACAAGCCTTGAAACTTTATATTGCAAAAGATGAAAACATGCAAGTATCCGAGCTTATTTTCAGAATTAGAGCAGCCAAAGCCAAATTCCAGTCAACATTGTTACATAAAGAATGACGACATCAACAAAGGTAATGACTTTAACTACTCTAACTCCTTTAACTACTTCTAACTACCGAATTTTATCTGCACAGCTTGCATCCCTCGCACTTGTTGAGTTCGCCGCGGAAGCGTTTCTCTACGAGATAATGCAGACGGTCGCGGAGCGGCTCGAGCTTTATGCCGTCTACGACCTCGTTGACGAAAGCAAACTCAAGCAGGAGCTTGGCCTCCTTAAGGCTGATGCCGCGCTGGCGCATGTAGAACAGGGCCGCGTCGTTGAGCTGACCTACGGTGCTGCCGTGGGCACACTTAACGTCGTCGGCATATATCTCCAGCATCGGCTGCGTGTACATACGCGCCTCCTTGGTAGAGCAGAGGTTCTGGTTACGCATCACCGAGTCGGTCTTCTGTGCGCCATGACGCACCAGCACTCGGCCGGCAAAGGCTCCCGTGGCGCTCTCGTCGAGAACGTATTTATACAGTTCGTTGCTCGTGCAGTGAGCTACGCGATGATCTATCAGCGTATTGTTGTCAACATGCTGTTTCTTGTCGGCTATAACACATCCGCTGAGGTTACACTCGGCACCCTCACCTGCAAACACGAGGTCAGTGCGGTTGCGTGTTATGCCGTTGTGCAGCGTTATTATGTTATGGTTAACTCTGCTGCTGCGCTGCTGCTCAATGAAAAGGTTGCTCACGCGAACGTTCTTTGCGTGAGTCTCCTCAAGACAGTAGAGGTCAAGTCCGGCATTGTCGCCCACATAAGCCTCGATAACCTGCGTGGTGAGGAAACGGCGGTCGTCGGCGGCATGGTCGCAGAAGAGCAGCTTGATTTCAGCCCCCTCCTCCACTATTATCAGCACACGGCGATTAACCATCAGGTCGACGTCAGAGCGCAGGATGTTGATTACCTGCACGGCCTTGCTTACCACAACGCCCTTGGGTACATAAACCAGCAGTCCGTCCTGTGCCAACATTGTGTTGAGAGCCGTTATGCCGTCTTCAGAAGTCTTTGCCAGCTTGGCATAATATTTCTCTATCAGTTCAGGCCTTTCGACAGCCACCTTACCCAGCGAGTCGACAATCACTCCTTCGGGAAGCGGCTGACCCTTAGGCGTAGACTTGCCATAGAAGCCGTCGTTCACTATGAAATAGAGCGATGTACTGAGGTTAGGCACGTCGCATCTGAATGCCTCATACGGGTCAACCGGAATGTTAAGGCGGTTGAGGTTAAGGCCGTAGTCGGGCTCAAATAGCGACGGAATGTCGGTGTATTTATATCTCTCGACCTTCTTTGTCGGGAATCCCATCCGCTTGAAGTCGTCGAACGCAGCATCGCGCACGGCGTTGAGCGGCGCTGAGCTGTGCGCGCATATCATGTCGCGGCACTGGTTGTAAAGGTCTATATATTGTTTTTCGCTATCCATCCGTATATTAATTATGAAACGAAGTTCGGCGTTAGCCAATTACGAATTAAGAATTGTGAATTATGAAACGAAGTTCAGCGCAATCCAATTATGAATTATGAATTGTGAATTGTGAATTATAAATTAAATTCAGTCCACCTCTTCTTTAATCCAGTCGTATCCGCGTGCCTCGATTTCCTTCGACAGTTCCGGACCGGCGGTCTTTACGATGCGTCCCTTGTAGAGCACGTGAACGATGTCGGGCTTGATGATGTCGAGCAGGCGCTCATAGTGAGTGATGACGATGCAGCTCGACTCCGGCGTGCGCAGCTTGTTGACGCCTTCGGCAACAATGCGCAGCGCGTCTACGTCGAGGCCAGAGTCTGTCTCATCCAGGATACTGAGCTTTGGCTCGAGCATTGCCATCTGGAAAATCTCGTTACGCTTCTTCTCGCCGCCGCTGAAACCTTCGTTCACAGAGCGGTTAGACAGCTTGCTGTCAAGCTCAACAATCTTTCTCTTCTCACGCATCAGCTTCAGGAAGTCGGCTGCGTTGAGCGGCTCCTTGCCCTCATACTTGCGCTTCTCGTTTATGGCGGCACGCATGAAGTTGGTCATCGACACGCCCGGAATCTCCACGGGATACTGGAACGAAAGGAAGAGCCCTTCGTGTGCCCTGTCCTCAGGCTTCATCTCGAGCAGGTCCTTGCCGTTGAAGGTTATCGAGCCTGACGTAACCTCATACAGCGGATTGCCAACCAGCACGGCGCTCAATGTACTCTTGCCCGAGCCGTTAGGTCCCATTATGGCATGTGTCTCACCGTTCTTTATGGTGAGGTTGATGCCCTTCAATATTTCCTTGTCGCCAATCTTGGCGTGTAAGTCTTTTATTTCTAACATAATTCTTGCTTATAATTTATTCCGGCCTTACGGCTTGCGCCTGCCGTGATTGTTTATTTCAGATATAGATATGTCAGCAGAGAGTCCAGCAGTCCGGTGACATCACTGTTTGTAAACTTGAACGGGAACGTAACTTTCAGTCCCACCGACAGCGCGTGGCGGTGCATCGGCGAGCGCATTGCATAGGGTGTTGTGTCCTTTCCGAATATCGTCTGCGACGATGTGTGTCCGTCGACAGCCATGCGGAAGCCGTAGTCAACTTCAAGAGCCACACACGAAAACAGATATATGTCGAGACCCACCACCGGCGCCACACTGAGCACAGGGCTGCTCACGCTGTATTTGCGCTCATAGCTGCCATACATTCCCGACGTGCTCACCGTGCCTGCATCCTTGCGCCCGGCAACGTTCCAGAAGGTGCTTGCACCGAGATAAGGCTGCAGCGGGCACGACTTTGACAGGAAATACCAGCGGCCGCCAAGCATAATCTGCGACAGATCGGCCGACACGTCGCCTGAATAGAAGTCCATCACTTCGTGGTCATAGCCGCCGACAACAGAGAAGCCTGTCTGCGGAATGAAATACTCTATGTGAGCAGAGAAGTTAGGACCGCCGCCTGCCTTCAAAGGGTCGTAATACTTGTCGGGAGTTTCGTTTAGCGACACAACCGGCTTTACAGGACTTAGCCTGAAGTCTATTGCCCATCGCCGCGAGTCATCGTCCTGAGCGTTTGCCACAAGTCTTGACAGACAAAGCAGCAAGACTAAAACAATCAATGGTCTTGTATTCATCATAACAACTTTTTTATATATATCGTTAATGAACCGATAAACCCCTACGGCACTACCCCGCCAATTTTTAATTTTTAATTCTTAATTTTTAATTTGAATTACTATCCCACAGTGCCTTCCAACGACACGCTGAGCAGCTTCTGAGCCTCAACGGCAAACTCCATAGGCAGCTTGTTCAAAACCTCCTTGGCGTATCCGTTGACGATAAGGCCCACGGCCTGCTCCGTAGGTATGCCTCGCTGATTGCAGTAGAACAGCTGGTCTTCGCTTATCTTGCTCGTCGTAGCCTCGTGCTCCACTATCGCCGAGTCGTTGTGTATGTCCATATACGGGAACGTGTGGGCACCGCAGTCGCTGCCCAGCAGCAGCGAGTCGCACGACGAATAGTTGCGGGCATTGTCGGCATTAGGCGACACGCGCACCAGTCCGCGGTAAGAGTTCTGGCTGTGTCCGGCGCTGATGCCCTTGCTTATTATAGTGCTCTTGGTGTTCTTTCCCAAGTGAATCATCTTCGTACCCGTGTCGGCCTCCTGATAGTTGTTGGTAACGGCTACGCTGTAGAACTCAGCCACAGAGTTGTCGCCGCGCAGGATGCACGAAGGATATTTCCACGTGATGGCCGAGCCTGTCTCCACCTGAGTCCACGACAGCTTTGAGTTAACTCCGCGCAGGTCGCCACGCTTTGTAACGAGGTTGAACACTCCGCCCTTGCCGTTCTCGTCGCCCGGATACCAGTTCTGCACCGTAGAATATTTCACTTCGGCGTTGTCCTTTACGATAATCTCGACGATGGCGGCGTGAAGCTGGTTCTCGTCGCGCATCGGGGCGGTGCAACCCTCAAGGTAAGACACGTAACTGTCGTCCTCGGCTATGATGAGCGTACGCTCAAACTGGCCCGTGTTCCTTGCGTTGATGCGGAAATAAGAGCTAAGCTCCATGGGGCTGCGCACGCCCTTGGGTATGTAGACGAACGAGCCGTCGCTGAACACGGCGCTGTTTAATGCTGCGAAGAAGTTGTCGCGGTAAGGCACAACCGTGCCGAGATACTCTCTTACCAAGTCAGGATGTTCCTTTATCGCCTCGCCGATAGAACAGAAGATGATGCCCTTCTCGGCCAGCTTCTCCTTATAAGTAGTCTTCACCGACACCGAGTCCATAATGGCGTCCACGGCCGTCTGGCCGCTAAGGATAAGGCGTTCTTCGAGCGGAATGCCCAGCTTGTCGAAAGTCTTCATCAGCTCGGGGTCAATCTCCTTCTTGCCCTCGTCCTTCTTCTTTGCCAGCGGGTCGGCATAATATGATATAGCCTGATAGTCTATCTCGGGCACATGAACATGTCCCCAGGTAGGCTGTTTCAGCGTCTTCCAATAGTTGTAGGCCTTCAGGCGGAAGTCGAGCATCCAGTCGGGCTCGCCCTTCTTTTGCGAAATCAGGCGCACCACGTCCTCGTTAAGGCCCACATCGATTATGTCCGTATGCACGTCGGTGGTGAAGCCGAACTCATATTTCTGCTCAGCCACCTGTCTTACGAACTCGTTGTTTTTATTTATTTCTTTATTATCCATCTCTATTTGTCGTAATTTTGCAGAAAAATAAAAATCTGCTGTGGTCTGCAAAGTTACGAAAAAATATAATACGGCAAGCACATTATTAATGGAGAATTGAGAATTAAGAACGGAAAAACAAAGTTCGGCGCAAGCCAATTATGATTTGTGAAATTAAGTTCAGCGCAGGCCTATTATGAATAGGCTGTTCAGCGCTTAGCTATTTATTGATTGTGAATCGTGAAATATGCAGTAAAAAGTCATGACAAAATATTTTTTCAATCTAGGAAAACAATATATAACGGATGTTAATTTAATGGTATTAACAGCGCAAGTTTATTAACACATATTTACATCTAAGATATTTTAAGAGCCTAAAATGGCTGATTTTTATATCTAAAAGCTGCACTTTCAGGCTGCAAAAACATAAGTATGATATCGTAAACGGGCCACTTTTGATGCAAAAGTGGCCCGGTAATTCAGAAGGAAGCGTAAATAGAAATTGCGGTTAAGCGAATAAATCACATTTATTGCCTAACCGCATCCTATAAACTAAGAACCCTCAAAATGAAGAACAATTACTTCATTTCATAATTTTTATTGTACGTCCATCAGAAAGTTTCACGATGCCAGGTTCCTTACAGATACCGACACCCTACATCCGTCAGCATCACAGCTTGTAATTTCTTTCACAATAACTTTTTCATGATTTATTTTTCAATAAACAAAACCATGAAAATATTAGAAGTTATAATCTATCAAGACCCTGAAAATGAAAAACAAGCTCATTTCATAATTTTCTCAGCACTGCTGGTGCCGTCGGCATATCTCGTCACCCTTATTATAAGCCCTTTGTAAGCATCGCTGACCCGACGCCCAGACAGGTCGAAATATTCCGTACCAACAATATTTCTGTCTGCCTTTACGTCTGATATATCTGCAGATAGTCCGCTTATGGTCATCCTTGCATATACCTGCGTTGCATAAAAGTCCGTACCGTTGTCTGAATACATATCCATCAAAGATATATTATCCTGCAATGAATGAGTGTCAGCCTCAGCGTCATATACGAACAGGCCTTCGGGCTGGTTGTAGTTCAACTCGTCTACAAATACAGCAGCCACGTCATCGCCAAGCACCTGATATGAAGGAATTTTTATATCTCCGTTCTCACCATACAGGCCAACCACCCACGAGTCGTCATATCCTCTCATAAGGCCCTTTATATAATAGCCGTCCTCTACCTTTATCACCTCGAGCGTCTTGCTTATGTTTCTGTCATAATTATCCACCGCTGTCAACCTGCACTGCACTGAGGCAGGAAACGCGCCGGCAGGAAGATAATTAAGCATGGCGCAATAAGAATAAAGATTTTCAGGGATAAGTTCATCTACATAAAGTCCCAGCAGCGTGTTCCCGTCTGTTTTCCAAATGCCGGTGGCAGGATCTTTTGTCAGCGTGAAAGCCTCATTTTTAGGACTTCCTGTCTCAGGGTCAACCTGAGACACATAATAGGTGTTCTCGCCTACTGTGCCTGCATTGTGCGCCCCGCTTACTGTTATTGTGTTGCCTGAAAGCGTACCCTCGATATATCCCGGAAGCTGAGACATGAAAAACATGTTGGGGATATACACCTTGCCGTCGTTGCCAAATATGAAGTCAGACTTCACGTGCGACCTCACGCATAAATTCTCAAAGCCGTAAACTCTGTCGTAATATTCAAGATAAAAAGTCTCAACATCTCCTGCAGGCGCCTTTGCCGGCTTGTCTGCCTGAGCCTTGACACTCATCATATCTGTACGAGGGCTGCATGCGGGCAATGTCCTGAAGGATTCAGAAACTCTTTTTACGTCAACCAGCCTTGTAATATTCTGTGCCGGCAGACAGAGCGAAATCATTACGGCAGCCAATAATAATATCTTTCTCATAGCATACAAATTATAACATCTACATTTATGAATAAGACAGAAAGAAAGCCGCTAAGGCCTTCTCTCCGCCTTACACTATATAATTTAATGCTTAACCATCACCTTGAAGCCTTTGTGCAGGCCCTTAGCCTCAACGTCGAGGATATACATGCCGGGCCTTACGTCTGTAACATCAATCTCATTGGTTGTGTTTTCCGTTTTCAGCGTCTTCACGGCACGTCCCTGAAGGTCGAACAACGTAACGGTTGTCTTAAGTCCTTCATAAGGCAGCGCCACATGCAGGATGTCTGACACCGGATTAGGATAAATCTCTGCCTTGCACTGTTCGATAATCTCCTGACCTATGCCGGTAGACTCGCCCTTTGTATCCATCATATAGGCATATTTACCCATGCCGGCCATACCCCAACCGCACAGATAGCGCCAGTTTGGCGATGCATCTACGCAACTTATCATCGAGAATTCGCTGTTTGTATAGTCGAGTCCGAGTTCTGCGGCATAATCATTAAGATCTTTATATCCATCTTTCTCTGTCCATATAAAGGCACTAAGTCCTGTTGCACCATAGCCGACAGCCATTGTTCCTTCATTGTTCACTCTTACAACCGTACCGCCGTCTATTCCAAGATCTTTAAACTCTCCTGTCTCTATGTTATAGAGCCATGCGTTCAAAGTATAATTTAGCGACGTGCCAGCACCTCCTATCCACTTTCCGTCAGGCGACACGGCATGGGCAGGACCGAAGCAATAACGCTTAGTGTCATCAAAATTATAAAAGTCAACATCTTTTACATCTACACCAGCCTTGAGTAGCATGTGCTGCGTGTAGCTTCCGTCGTCGTTGCGTGTCCAATAGCATCCGTTCCAAGGACCTACAAAGTCGTTCCATCCTGCAATTACACTTCCGTCATAACTTGTAGCATAGCTTTGAGTAGCACGATTGCTTTCTTCATCCAAAACTGGCAGAGTAACCAGACTGCCATCAACCCATGCAGCCGCCTGAGCACGACTCTGCGCATCGCCTCCTTCGCCTATCATCTGATAAGAATTACCTACCAGTACATGGCCGTCTCCAGATACGTTATATGAGCAACTATTAACATCCTGCGAGAAAACCCCACTACACTCCATTGGAGTCCAGGTGTCTGTTTCAACTTCATATTTTCCAGCTACATATCCAAAGCGTGAGTCTTCAAAGCCAAGACGGAAAACGCGGAAATCGTTAGCGCCTACGAGAATATATTTTCCGTCTGCCGAAAGAGTGGCTCGGTTAAGGTCATGGCCTTCAGCATCGTCTATATTCTCCTTTTTCCATTCTTTTCCATAGTTCTGCGAGCTGTATGCCATGCCGTTAGTTCCGAACACATACAGAGTGTTCTCTCTCCAGCAAGCATCGTTCCACACTGTTCCGGCCAGCGGATTCAGCTCCACGTCGTCAGATCCGACTTCACACCTTGTCCATGTCTCGCCTCCGTCAGTGGTTACATACACTGCGTCATCGGCCACGGCTACGCCGTTATCGCTGCCAGAGAAGTGGATACGCTTGAAAGAACCTTCTATCTCACAAACCGTTGTCCATGTAACGCCAAAATCAACAGACTTCTGTATAGCACCTTTACTGTTTACCAGCCACATAACGGCATCTGCCTCAGTACCTGTATAGCAGAAGTCGGTTGCGGCAGCATCTGCATAAGTTCCGTCGGCCTTGCTGTAAGTGTCGCCTCCGTCGGCTGTATACCAAACGCTGCACTCACCATCTTTAGCCTCGACGCTTAAAAGTCCATATTTAGCAGGATCATAAGTGTTTGAAGTAACCACAAAATCAACTGCCCAATATGTGTCCACTTCACCATCAAATCCATTTAATACAGGCGTTATTGCATGTATGTCATTTCCATTTGATCCAATATAATACATAGATGCATTACGGCCACACATATAACCTATTAACGAAGTAAATCTACATCCGTCGAGCATAACACCCTCAACACTTTCAACAGGAAAACCAGATACGATAATATTACCCGCTCTCCAACGGTCACCATTATTCATTGTCCAGCGTATGCGCATATCACTTCCGTCTGCCGTACTGGCTGTGGTGACAAGCAAACTGTTAGCTATGAAAAACACATTGCTCACATGATGTGGCTGCGGAGCATCTGCCGGTTCTTCAAACGCCGAACAATTCCATCCTTTTTGTATGACAATATTATCCCATGGAGTTGTACCAGTTACGAACTTTCCATCTTCTGTCCATTTAGCTTCACCTCCTATACCATTTCCTGCAGAAACACCACCAATTTCTGTAATGTCATTGATGTCGTTTTTAGGTTTCCAAATATTATAAGGAGAGCACTGATTTTCCATTATCAGCACCTCACCATCATTATTTACTCCTGTAGAAAAGAACTGCCCTTCGGTTACATACACCTGAGCTGTAACAGGACTTGCTAACGAAAGCCCCAATAAAGCAACGTACAAATATCTTTTTTTCATAATGCAAAACTTTTAGTGTGTTTTTACTTCAAAAAAATGTTGTGGCCAAATTTAGCTTAATTCATTTATACCACAACAGGGATAATACGGACAATAAACCGGACAATTATGTTAAATAATATTTAATAGGACGGACAAATAAGGACAGACATGTTTCTTAAAATAAAAAAATTGCTAATTTTGTAATCAGAGCAATATTCCATATTAACCATAAATAAATGAAAATCTTTATACGATATATCACTTTTCTGCTTACGCTCACCGTCCTGTTGTCCTGCGAAACCAAACACGAAAACGGACGGTCGATATTTGACCAGGCAATGATTGAATGGGAAAATCAGAACCTCCCTGTGGCATACCGGCAGTTTCACCGTGCTGCGGCTGCATTCAAAGAAGAAGGAGACAACGTCGGGGTGTTTGAGGCAAACTCGCATCTCGGAATTATATGCGGAATAATAGGACAGAAACGCGAAGGATATAAATTGCTGAAGTCTACAAAGTATTATCACGTTAAAAAAAAAGGTAACTACAGCTCACAATATTATTGGCGAATGATGGCGTATTATGCCTTTACCCTCGACAACGATTACCAAACAGCTCTTACGTGCATGAAAAATCTCCTTGAGCTGGACAAGAAAGACTTTCCGAGCAAAAAAACATGGCTGTATATGGACATGGCCAACATGGCAGAAATGTTCTATGTAACAGGACAAACCGCCAAAGCATGGGAAACTATAAAAAGGCTCGAGAACAATCCGCTGAAAGACGACAGATATCTGTCTCAAACCTACTATGTACACTCGATGCTGCTGGAAAAAGAGGGACAGACGGACAGCTCGCGGATATATGCAAAGATGAGCATGGAATACTCATCAAGATACGGCGAAATGGAAAACGAGGCCAATGCCCTGAAAATAATTATGCGCTCTGACAGCATCAACGGAAATCTGACAGAATACATACGCAACCGAGACAAATACGACAGCCTTGCGGGCGTGATTAAAAACGGAGAAACTGCACAGCGTATCGCCGTTATAAAAGAACAATATAAATATAACAGGATAATACGCGAAGCTGAAAAGACGCACATCATAAGAATACTGCTGTTCAGCGGACTCGCCTTGACGGCCATAGCCGCATGCATAATAATATTGCTGCTGTACAGACAAAATAAGATGCGGCTGAAAACAGAAGAGGAAGAGCACAAGCGGCTTGAAACAGAAGTGGAATACAAGAAACTGGAAAACGAGCTGATTTCGCTGAAGATGAACCAAACCATAAGTGAACTGGAAAAGACAAAAAACAAGAACGCTGAAACCGTGGCACAGATTGTCGGTGAAGCCACAGCACGGCAGACAGCCATGACACGCCTTGACATGCTCGAAGCCACTATAAATACAGACTTTGTGGAATATATCAAAAAGACATATCCGCAACTTACACATAACGACATCCTTATTCTCGGGTTTATGCGCATGAAGATACCTGTAAAAGAAACGGCAACAGCCTTAGGTATATCAACCGAAAGTCTTCAGAAAGCACGCTACAGACTGCGTAAGAAAATGAACATAGAAAGTGTTGAAGAACTATTTAATCTGGTAAACGACTGGAAGCCACAGGTTTAAGACACTTTAGTAATCTTACCTTAAAAAGGTTGTCAATGATAGTTTAGACCTGAATGTATGTGCTGACATAGGCATTGAATTATTGAGTAAATCAGACGGAGTATCAGAAATACGCTGTATACCGTGTTACACAGAGAATGGAAATCTACGATTAACTGCATAAATAGAAATTTATGACTTACAAAATCGGCAGTAAAAAGTCATGACAAAATATTTTTTCAATCTAGGAAAACAATATGTAACGGATGTTAATTTAATGGTATTAACAGCGCAAGTTTATTAACACATATTTACATCTAAGATATTTTAAGAGCCTGAAATGGCTGATTTTTATATCTAAAAGCTGCACTTTCAGGCTGCAAAAGCATAAGTATGATATCGTAAACGGGCCACTTTTGATGCAAAAGTGGCCCGGTAATATTTTTTAACTGTTATTGTTTCACTTCACAAACAGCATAAACCGCTGCTAATCAGCAGCTTATAAAAACCATGCAATTTTCGGCCATTTTCGCGCCAAACCACGCATCTGCGACGGGCACCGCCATTCTGAGAGCGTCAAACGTCCGGAATTTTTCGCTTTTATTTACAAATATGTCTATCGCCATGAGGACTTGACAGGCTATACTGGCATAACATACACAGCGTCAGACCATATCCTCGCCTGTCCTTACCACCGGCACGCGCACGGTCTTGTGGAACGGAATGAAGCGTGATATTATGGCTATTGCCAGCGTCACGGCAAGGAGCCAACCCAGGATATGCTTCAGCGCGAGCAGAGTGCCCTGCTGCTGCAGAATGGTGTTGAGCGTGTTAGTGGCCATCTGCACTGCCTCGTCGGCTCCGTGTCCCTGCGCCAGCGCACTGCTGAAGGCCGACTGCCAGCGCGACGCGGCAAGAGGGTCGGCGGCCGACATGGTCTCCGACAGCTCAACCATATAGCGCTGCTGCAGGCGATAGAGCGTGTTGCTGTAGAATGCCGAGGCTATGACCGGCGTAAGCACCGAGCGGAACGTTATGAGGAAGAAGGCGTTGGATAGAAGATACTTGGGTTGAAGGTCTTCTACGGCAAAAAGCGCGAAGGCTATTATCAGCGCAAGCATGCCCAGGCCTCGCAGGAACATCGGCAGATAAAGCATCTCGTAGGTGCTGTCGGGCGATATGCCGAAATAGAGCATGCCGAAGAACAGGGCAAAACACGACATGCCGCCGGCAATGAAGAAACGGAAACGCCAGCGCTGCCAGCGGAACCACCAGAAACAGATGAACGCGCCGAGGACATAGCCCGGCAGAAGCCAGATGTATATGGTGTAGGTGCGGGTGTTGTCGACATGCAATATTGTGGTCATATAACTTGTCAGCAGACTCGTGGACGTGCTGAAGAACATCACGAGCATCATATAGAAATAGCCGAGAATGGCTTTCCACTGGAACAGGGGCTTAAGGCTTACGAACGGACGGGGCGAATGAAACTGCTCCCAAAGGAACAGTGCCACGAGCAGAGGGGCTATGACGATGTAGATGCGTATGCGCGGAGAGGCCATCCAGTCGAGCGTCTTGCCGTAGGTTATCACATAGATGAGCATGAGCAGGCCGGTGGATATTATGAGCATCTCGCGCGGATGAAGCTCTTTCCAGGGTATGGGGCGCGCCTGACGGTCGATGCGGAAGAACATGATGACCGACAATATGGCCACGGCCAGAAGGAGCATCATGAAGTAGTACATATACTTCCAGTCGTAATGATAGGCCAGCAGGGCCGTGATGACCATCGAGAGCTGGCCGCCGCCGAACACGAGCGGATAGAAATAGGCATAAAACTCGCTGCGCACGTCTTTCGGACTGAATATGAACTTTATGCGGCGTATTATCCACAGCATGAGAAAGCCCTTGAGGAAGCCGATGATGAAACTTGCGGTTATCAGGAGGTCTATGTTGGCCTGACGGGCGCAAAACCAGCTCAAGAAGAACTGCAGCACGAGGTCGACAAGCAGAAGCGTCTTTGCCGGCAACGCGTTAAGAATCTTGGGCACTATGGGATAGGCCACAGCCATGCCGGCCGACGCGGCATAATAGCCTATGGTGATGTCCTCGGTGTATACGCCCAGCGTATTAGACACCTCCACCATGCTTCCGGTATAGGTGCCGTTGAGCATGGCTATGGGCAGCATGATAATAAACACGGCTGCCACGGCCAGACGGTCGGGCACCCACGACCTGACGGGTATGTCGAGCTCCTTGGCTGTTTTCATTTGCGTCTGAGTGCTTCTGTTTCAACCATCATGCCTGCACGCAGCAGCCTCATGCTTTCCTCGCCGGCGTCGTCGATGTCGATGCGCACGGGTATGCGCTGCTGCACCTTCACGAAGTTTCCTGCCGAATTGTCGGTAGGCACAAGCGAATATTTAGAGCCCGTGGCCTCTGATATGGCCGTAACATGGCCGTGGAACACGCGGCCGGGCACGCCGTCGACCTTTATGCGCACAGGCTGGCCTATATAGATGTTGGCTATCTGAGTTTCGCGATAGTTGGCCGTTATCCACTTGCCCGACTGTCTGACGATGTACGAGAGCGTCTGTCCGGCGCTGACATACTGGCCCGGCTCGAGCGTGCGGCGGCCCATGTAGCCGCTGTATGGCGCCGTTACCACGGTGTACGACAGGTTGAGGTTGGCCATGTCGAGAGCCGCCTCAGCACTGAGTATGCCAGCCTCAACGCCCACCTGCTTCTTGCTTGTCTCGTCATACTGCGAGCTGGCGGCCTCCTTCTGCCGCAGCAGAGCGTCATAGCGTGCCTTGGCAGCCTCATAGTTGGCCTTTGCCTGCTCAAACTGCTGCTCGGGCACCGACTCTTCATGCAGCAGGCGCTCGTATCGCTTGTAGTCCTGCTGCGCCTGCCACAGCTTTGCCTTTGCCTCGGCAAGGTTGGCATCCTGCTCAGCTATGCGCGTGTGCGACGTCTGTATGCCCGAAGCCAGCACCCCGCGCGAACCACGGGCGTTGAGCAGGGCGGCCTGTGCCTCCTTCTGCTTTATCAGATATTCGCGGTTGTCGAGCACAACAAGGGTGTCGCCCTGATGCACAAACTGATGCTCGCGGAAGCGCACTTCCTGGATATATCCGCCTACACGGACGTTTATCGGGGCTATATACTGGTCGACAAACGCGTCGTTGGTTATTTCGTAGCTGATGTATCGCCAGAAATAGTTTGCAGTCCAGGCCAGTCCAGAGCCGGCTATGATGACACACACTATGTTAAGAATGATATTACGGCGGCGCCGTTGCTTCAGGCGCTTATATTTCAGATGGATTATAGACATGTCGTTTATGTAGGTTACTTTAATAAAATGTTGTCCTTACTACAGTTCGCCGACAGCGCGCTGCAGTTCATAGTAGGTGTATGCCACCTGCGTGCGTGCCGTGGTAAGCTGCAGCTCGGCGTTAAGCCTTAGGTTGTCGGCGTCGAGCAGGTCTGTCAGTATTGCAAGCTGGTTCATATACCTGTTATACATTATGCGGTAGTTCTCAGATGCCTGCCTTACCGAAAGTTTCAGGGCCTCTACACGGCTGATGGCCTCACGGTGGCGCAGCAGGGCCGACTGCACGGCCATGCGTATCTGCTGCTGTTTCTGCTCCTCGGCGTTATGCATGAGCTGAACGTTCTGCCGTGCCTCGCGCAGCTGATGGCGGTCGGTATAGAGTGCCGACAGCGGATAAGACACCGACACGCCCACGTTCCATGCGTTGTTATACATGTCGGCCATAGTGCGCGAAACGGGACGCGCCAGCGTGTTAGACGCCGTGAGGGAAACAGAAGGGCGCAATGCCGACTGCTTTATGCACACGTTGTTTTCGGCTATCTCGGTCTGTTTGTGCAGCGCAAGCACCGAAGGGTCGGCAAGCGATGCGCGCTCAACATAGTATTCATAGCTGTCCACATGACGCTCGTCTGCCAGCAAAGCCGTGTCGGGCATGAGCAGCAGGCGCTCGTCGAGCCCGAGAAGGATGTCTATCTGCTGCGAGGCTATGCGTATGTCGTTGTCTGTCTCCTGCAGTGCCAGCCGGTCATCGGTGAGCTGCAGCTCGCTGCGCAGCACGTCGTTATTGGTTATTACGCCCTCGGCCTTCAGGCGGCGTATGTCCTTCAGCCTACGCTCCGACTCAGCAATCTTTCTGTCAAGCACCATGTGCTGCTTATACATGCTGAATAGTTCAAGGTAGCGGCTGAGCATGGCAAGCCTTATGTCGCCCTCGTCGGCAGCAGTCTGCAGCCGCGCAAGTTCCTGCTCAAGGTCGGCTTTGCGTATGGAATATTTTATCCGGCCGCCCTGATATACTGGCTGACTTACGTCTACCGTATAGTTCTGCTGCCAGTCGGGCGAGTCGGGCCTGGTGGCATGGCTCAGTCCGTTCTCCCACACTATCGGCTGGCCCAAATATCCGGCACGCAGCCCCACGCTGACCGAAGGCAGCCTCGACATGCGTGCCGTCTTGGCGCGCTCGGCAGCCATCTGCTCCTTCAGGCGGTCGGCTGCCACCTGAAGATGACTGCGCGACACCTTTGACAAAAGCTCCTCAACACTGAGATACAACGTGTCGCACGCTGTCTGCGCACATGCCGGCAGTGCCGCCGACGATGTCAGGAGCGCAACGATAAAAGTTCTAATATGTCTCGATTGCATGCTGCAGGTCTTTTAATAGTTTCTCCGTCTGCTTGATAACATCTTTGCCCAGTATCTCGTCAAGCCGCGTATAATATGCCGACAGCTTGGGAGATATCCATCGTCTGAAGGCCTCGCCCTCATCAGTAAGATAAACCAGCTTGTTGCGCTTGTCCTTAAGGTCTTCACGCCTGCAGACATAGCCTTTCTTCTCAAGATTCAGCATAAGATTAGTAAGACAGGCCTTATCCTTCGACGTCCTCACCGCCAGCGTCTGCTGCGATATGCCCTGTTCTGTCCACAGACAGCTCATTATCTGAAGCATCTCGAAAGTGATTCCTGCGCCCGAATCACGCAAAAGGCGCTGCATGGCCTGACGCGACGCCATACGCGTACTTATAAGTTGGATGATGCAGTCGCGCGATGAAAAATGTCCGTTGTTACCCTCCATAAAATTCTTCTTTTTCTTTTCGGCTGCAAAAGTACATCTTTTTATCGAGATAGTCAAATATTTAACTAATTTGATTGCTTTCATTCAAGCACGGCATATTATGTGCAACCATACCTAAAAAGAAATACTAAAGGAACTAATAGCCACGGAAAGGCAAGTAAAATAAACAAAAAGAAAGCAAAAGAAGAAACAGCAGGACACGACCCAAAGCCTCAACGGACAAAACTACAAAACGGATTTTTATCTTGCTGCGGCGTTATCCAAAATATTTCTTCTTTTGCTTCTGACGGCTTATAGCTCAAAAAACGGTGATTATGATTAAGCCCTTGCTCACTGTTTTACCCAGATAAGCTTAGTGGTGTCGTAGCCGCGACGACGCAAGTTGTCAAGAAGACCGGTCAGCACCGACTGCGGCAGGGCCTTTGTGCGGCTCATTATCCAGAGATATTTGTCTGAACTGCTGCCCACGAGCGCATAACTGTAGTCGGGCGCAATGTCGAGCACGTAATAGTCGGCATAGAACCACAGGAAGAAAGCCACCTTCAGCTTGCCCGGCTCAGACGCGTCGGGCAGCTTGCCCTTGCCGTTGGCCGTCTTCCGCTTGCCATCCTTCAGACCTTCGTTCACCACCTCTATCCTGCCGTTGTCGAGCAGGGTGTATGTAGCCGTCACGTTTGTCATTCCGCGCTCAAACTTATGGTCGTAGCGCGCTATCTCATACCAGCGGCCCATAAACCGCTTGAGGTCGAGCTGCCTAACGGTGGTGTTGTCAACAGTAACCGGCTCGTCGGCACATCCGCCCAGACACATAAGCGAAAGCAAAAATAGCATTATCTTTTTCATAGGCAAAGGTTTTATGGTCAGCAAATCTAAGTCTGACGATTAATTTGACAGCAAATATAACAAATAAACGTCAAAAAGACAAGATTTAAACGGATTTAGATAAAAATGCACGAAAACTTATGCCCGCATAATAAAAAAAAATCTGCATCATAATACTATCACTCCCAATTAGAATACCAACTTTAATCCAAGGAAATACCAGTTCGGTAAACGCTTTGCCCAGTTTGCCGCAAATCCATTGCCGCAGCATATTATATTATGTAACTTCGTAACGTAATCATCAAAATATTAGTATTATGAAAAAACTCCTACTATTGCTCGTCACTTTTATTGCAGGCATAACAGCATACGGCCAGGACGAGGGTAAAATAAAACTGACGCTGAACGTTGACAACCCCGAACGTGTCAGCATTGCCATCTTCGGCGAACCGCTTGAAGGACTGAAAGAGGGCGACAACGAACTTGAAGTCAGCCCGTGGACAAACATCGAAATCAGTGCGGCAAAAGGCTGCACGCTAAAGTCGGTGGTGAACTCTGCCGGAGAGAGCATCGCCATCAGCTCTAACACTGCCACCATACTACTAACCGACGAGAAGACGGAAGAGACCCTGACCATCACATCTGAAAAAGAAGGCGAAGTGGCATTCACCATCGAGGTGGACAAGCCTTCGGAGGTAAGCGTGCTCGACTGCAACTACAAGAGCATCAGCCTCAGCGAAGGAGTCAATGAGATGAGCATGCCGCAGAGCGAGCTGCCGCTCATAATAGGATCGGTGAACTACGGACAAGACCTTTACAGCGTTACGCTCGACGGCGTTGAGCAGACATATAACTACGGCTACAGCGTCATGCCGAAAGACGGCAGTAAAATTGTGATAATAGCAGAGTTTCCCGAAAAGGACTGCACGCTGACCTTTGAACAGGCTGAAAATATAGGGCGCTTCTTCACCGACATACAGGTGAACGGCCAGTCGGCAGGCGACTTCGGCAACGAACTGACCGTACGCTGCGGCGACAACGTAAGCCTATATTACAATCCGGCATGCTGGGAGGACGAACAAAGCGGCACGCCACTAACAGTTACGATAGACGGCAAGACCCCAGCGTGGTTCGGCCCGGGCTACAGCTTCGTGGTGAAACACGACACAAAAATAATAGTGGAACAGGCCGTCAGAAAGCCCGAAATAACAGTAAACGTAAACATCGACAACCCTGACAACGTAATCGTCTACCGCGTGAGCGAAAGCTATTATGACGTGCTGAAGCTTGAAGCAGGAGCCAACACTGTCACCGTTCCGGCCGACGAGCCGTCGATGGCAATAATGGCTGTAAGCGACGACTGCAGCATTGAGGGCGTAACCGTAAACGGACGGCCGCGCACGGTGGAATACTCCAACTACTTCAGTGCCGCAAGAACGTGATGAAGGTAACGGTGAAAGACGAGCTTGAAACGGTGTTCTGCTATCTTAAGATTGTGTCGCAACACTATGGCGACAACCTCGAAGTAAAGGTTACGGGCGACAGAGACACCGACATGATGATAGTGCCGTTCTCGATACAGCTGCTCATAGAAAACGTGCTGAAGCACAACGTGATATCGGCCACGATGCCTATGACAATAACAATAAGCATCAAGGAGGATGCCATAACCGTGAGCAACCCCTGCCACCCCAAAAGCACCGAAACAGGCAAAAGCACGGGGATGGGACTGAAATATCTGAGCAGCATGTATGCCGCCAGCGGCAAGAATACAGACGTAAGCAGATGCGGCAACATGTTCTCGGTAACGATACCGGCACTGTAGCCCATTAAAGAATATAATTAAAACACAGACGCTGATGAATTATGTTATAATAGAAAACGACTCTCTGAGCCTGCGGCGCATAAAGGCCATGTGCGAGAGGCTGCGGCCCGAATGGTACCTGGCGTTCACGGCATCAACCGTGGAAGAGGCGTGCAGGCTGTTTGAGCTTAATCCGGACATCGGACTTGCCCTGTGCGACATAGAGCTCGACGACGGCCTGTCGCTGAGCATATTCAGAAAGATACCGGCGGAGTTTCCCGTAATATTCATCACGGCTTTCGACGAATATACGCTCGACGCCTTCAAGCTCAACAGCATCGACTATCTGCTGAAGCCACTTGAGGCGGGCGCGCTCGAGAGAGCCTTCATAAAGTTTGAGAAGATAGAACGCCGCGTGCAGCGGCTAGCCGCCGAAACCCTCACAAGGCTCGAAGCCTCGCTTCAGCGCAAGAACTACATAAGCCGCCTGCTCATATCAATCAACGACCGCTTTGAGTCGGTAGACATCGGCACCGTGGCCTTCTTCCTGAGCGAAGACAAGTATGTATATGCCGTATGCACCAACGGCAAGGAGCACATAACATCGTTCAGAAGCCTCAACGAGATTGACGACCAGCTCGACCCGCAGCGCTTCTTCCGCGTGTCGAGAGATGTGATAACCTCGATAGAGGCTGTGACGAAGGTGTCGAGATGGTTCAAGGGCAAGCTGAAGGTGAAGATTGAATGTATGGGCAACGAGCGCGAGGTGTGCGTAAGTGCCGCCCGCCGCGCCGACTTTCTGTCGTGGCTGGGCCGATAATGCCAAAAGCCCCGGACAGCGTTGCCGCCCGGGACCTTTCTGACACGAAGCCCATGATTCGTCTTTACTAATCAAAATCCAAACATTTCTAAAGTGCTGTTATATCTGTCACTTAATCACAATTGCCGTATCTGATGGCCGTCTGTGCTGTCGGCCTATTGCTCTGAACTGAACTCATAGACAAACTTGCCGTTGTCGCAGTAGAATCCGTTGGTTGCGGCATTCGCAATGTCGAACTCCTTCCACACCTTGATTTCAGGACTTGTTGTGCAGCGGTTGCAGTAGAACAGCCAGATGTTCTTGCAGTCGCTTATGTCCACCTGCTTAAATTTATTCTCGCTCAGGTTCATGTAGCCCATGTTGGTGCAGCCCTTCACGTTTATCTCTGTCAGGCCGTTGCCCATGGCGTTGACCTCGTTAACGTCGGGATTGTTCGAAAGGTCGAGCCTGCTCAGCTTGGCATACTCGCAATATACGCCCTGCAGCTTGACACACTCAGAGAGATTTACCTCGGTTATGGAAGTGTTGTCGAAGCGCACGCTTGTAAGCAGCGGACATCCTGAAAGGTCGAGAGTCTTCAGATTGTTCTGTCCGCACTCAAGCCAGTCGAGCTTAGGACAGTTTGTCGGGTCGAACTCTGTCAGTCCGCAGGCGTTGACGTTAAGCAGCTCGAGCGTAGGTTTCACCTTAGTTACATCTATCGACCTTATGTTGCTGTTGGTATGTATGGCGAGCGTCTTAAGCGGTGAGTCGGGCAGCACGAGGTTTGAGAGGTTGTTGCACGAAGCCACGAACGATTCGAGCGAGGTGCATCCCGTGAGGTCTATATCCTGAAGCATGTTGGTGTCGCAGATAAGAGTCTTCAGCACGCTGTTGTTGCCCAGTTTGAGAGTTGTCAGGGCGTCGTGCGACAGACTGACTGTCTCAAGCTTGACAAGCTGCGAAAGGTCGAGCGTGGTGCATTTTGAGTTGTTCACAATCTTAAGATAAGTAAGGTTCTTAAGCGCCGCAACGTCAAAGTCGGGGAAGGTTACGTTCTCGCTGACAAGGCGCGTAAGCGACGTGAAGTGTTCAATGCCCGTTATGTCGGTTATGTCGGTCAGTCCGGTTATGTCTATCGTGCCGTCGTAAGCGGCAGCCTGGTCGAGCGAATAATATCCGCTGCCGTCGCCCAGGTTCTGGTCTATCCAGTTGCGGAAGGCCTCACACGGAACATACTTCTCGCTCAGAAGGTTGGTCTTGTCGACGGGCTTCTCTCCCTCGAAGACAATCTTCTCTACATCGCTCACTTTATATTTCACGGTTTCGCCGTTCTTCTGGAATACCGTAACTGTCTGTGACATGGCAGGCATGCATACAGCCGCCGTCAACAGGAATGCTGACATTATTCTGTTCATGGTGTTCATCTTAATATTATTTTATATGCGGTTTTACTTGTCTTTACTATAAGGGGCTGTCTGGGCAGCGTGCCGGCATCGATGGTGCAGCTGCCGCCGTTGTCGGCAACGGCACGGGCAACCATCTGTCCGCCATAGGTGTAGACGGCCACGGCCTCGCCGGCTGCAAGTCCTTCGACGCTTATTGCCGAAGAGCTGAACGAGAAGCGCACGTCGGGTGCGGTTACTGACTTGACGCCTGAGGCATCGACAAAATCAAAGGTCACTGTAGATGTCAGCGGATATTCCAGCGTGCTTTCGCCTGCCGTAACCACAAGTGCCGTCTCTGAGAACGTAACCGTGGGCTCGCTGTCGAAAGCCAATGTTATACTGTTGCTGCCGTCAGTGATGCGCAGCTCGCGCGGAGCCGCCGAGAGCTTACCTGCCGTGATGCACAGCATCATAAGCGTGATTGTGTAGGTTAACCTTAATTCCGCAACACTTTGATTTAAATTAATTTATAAGTTCCTGAGCAACAAAAAGTTGCCCAGGAACTTAAAAAGTTATATTTATAATAGTGTTGCGGAATTAAGGTATATAAGGCAAAGAGGATAATTTTTCTGTCACTGATTGAATAATATTATCTATCATACGAACACGCCCTTTATTTTATTTTGCATCCAATTTTCTAACCTCAGTTATCATGGGGCAAGCTATGGCAATGCCAATAATTAAAACACCTGATAGTAAAAACCAATGATTTACACCGATTCTATCAGCAAAGAACCCAGATAGAATTAACCCAATTGGCATAGCAAGTGACATGATACTTCCGGTCAAAGAAAATACACGTCCTAAATATTCAGGCTTAATTTTCTCCTGAAAAAGAGCTGTTTGCACACCGCTATAAAATGGCACCGAAAGCCCCATTATTGCACAGCAAACTACAAATATTACAAATCCATTTGGAGGAAGTATTCCCGAAACGGCTAAACTGGCCCCCATTATAAAAAAAGAACTTGTTATTAGTAATACACGCTTTTCGAAGCTCCCTAATCTTCCTAACAATAAGCCTCCTGCTAACATTCCAGATGCAAAGGAAATTTCCGTAATAGAAATATGCACAGGTGTTCCATTAAAGTAATCCATGCTTATTAAAGGAAATAGTGCATTAATTGGCATATAAACAAAAGTATATAGTGTTCCTAAGAGTAATAAGGCAAACAATCCTTTGTTTTGTCTCAGAACGACAATTCCTTCTTTCATTTCTCTTATGAAATTTGGTTCCAAACTTTGCACTCGATCACCCAGCTTAGGTATACGTACAATTGCTACCGTAATAGATGCAATCACAGCACCCAATACGTCGATGGCAATAATAGCATTTAAATCCCAAACGGAGTATAAGAGTGCTGCAACTGCCGGACTAACAATATAGCTTATAGACTGCAAAGACTGACTATAGCCTGCGCATTTCGTTAGCTGCTCTTCTGGTACTAAAAGTGGTGTAACCGAATTGAGTGCTGGGGTATGAAAAGCTGTTCCAATGCTACGGATAAACAATACTATCATAACCATCCAGACAGGTAGCTCCATATAGAATGCAACAATAGCAAGCACTGCACCAGCTGCTGCGATAATTAAATCAGCACCAATCATTATCTTCTTCCTATCATGACGATCCACTAGCACACCAATTGCAGGTCCAAAGACCGCATAGGGTAAAAAACCTACTAGTGAAGCCATAGACAAGACCATCGCAGATCCAGTTTTTTCTGTAAGGTAAAAAATAATCGCCATTTGCAGGATGGCACTAGTGATTAATGATACTGCCTGCCCTGCTCATATTGTATAAAACTTAAGTTTCCAATTGTTGTATTTTTCCATTTATATTATCTCCTAAATTCTTATTTGTATCAGCGTATATTTTAACACAACAAGTCGTTTTAAGCAACTTTAAAATTAAAAAAATCCAATATTAACCGCCAAAGGGTGCTAGCCCCTAATTGGCGGTTAATATTCTATATCCCTTAATTCCGCAACACTATTATAAATATAACTTTTTAAGTACCTGAGCAACAAA
>OIXG01000857.1_pt1 | contig 33917 bp, 34 predicted proteins | sample 1587731 | NCBI WGS metagenome assembly OIXG01 (sample SAMEA3888908, study PRJEB22519) | human gut metagenome | biome: human gut; feature: human-associated habitat; material: faeces | place: Denmark | collected 2010 | reverse complement strand
CTATCAAGGAGACATCTACTTAGGTTACGCAGGTGACGATATCTGCCTCTCTTTAACGACAACTCACGGCATACGTATTAACAAATACCTGTTTGCCGGAGCGGGAATCGGTATAGAATACGGCGACCTGTGGTTTTATCACGACAGATATAAAGATTGGCTATGTGAGACCTCCAATATACCTTTATTCATCAACTTAAAAGGATACTATCCAGTAGCTAAAAAGATAGAACCATACGTCAGTTTATCCCTCGGTTATGCATACAATATAGACGAATACTCCGGATTCTATTGCGATGCCAGTATAGGAATACGACTATGGAAATTTTGCGTGGGTATAGGATTCATACACCATGAATGCACAGGATTAACCGGTGAAGACTATTATAACAATACTTTTGAAGATGAACTATGGACAAGAAATAAGTTCCAAGTTAAAATAGGATTCCAGTGGTAGAACTCAACGAAAGTTAAAAAGTAGACGACTGTTTGAGTAAATTCAAACAGTCGTCTACTTTTCTATACATTTACCAAATAAAGACCCTTAATATGAACGGGCGAACAAAACCCGACGAGCCGAAGGTTTTCCGGTAACCATGCAAACACCCGGAGTCGTATCGCCATCGAACGGGATACAGCGAATCGTCGCTTTCGTCTCTTCTTTCACGCGCTCCTCGGTTTCTGTCGTTCCGTCCCAATGAGCAAGCACAAATCCCCCTGCTTCAATTTTTGCTTTAAATTCTTCATAGGAAATTGCTTCTGAAATATGCTCATCGCGGAATTTGCGGGCTTTTTCGTAAATATTTGCCTGTATTTCTTCCAACAAAGAAGCCACACGCTCGACGATACCTTCCAACGGCACAGTGTCCTTTTCGAGCGTATCGCGACGCATGATTTCCACAGTGCCATTTTCCAAATCGCGTGCGCCGAGAGCAAGACGAACGGGAACGCCTTTCAATTCATAATCGGCAAATTTGAATCCGGGGCGCTTATTGTCGGCATCATCGTATTTCACGCTAATTCCCTTCGCTTTCAAACCGTCGACAATGGCCGCAACCTTCTCGGAAACGGCAGAAAGTTGTTCTGCATTTTTATAAATTGGGACAATAACCACTTGTATCGGAGCAAGATGAGGCGGAAGCACCAATCCGTTGTCGTCGGAATGCGTCATAATCAATGCGCCCATCAAACGAGTCGACACGCCCCACGAAGTTGCCCACACATATTCCAATTGGTTTTCTTTGTTGATAAATTTCACGTCAAATGCCTTGGCAAAATTTTGGCCGAGGAAATGCGAAGTGCCCGACTGCAATGCCTTGCCATCTTGCATCATCGCCTCTATCGTGAACGTTTCCAACGCTCCGGCAAACCGTTCGTTGGCGGTTTTCACACCTTTTATAACCGGAACAGCCATATATTTTTCGGCAAAATCGGCATACACGTTCAGCATCTTCTTTGCCTCTTCCAATGCTTCTTCCTTTGTGGCATGAGCCGTATGGCCTTCCTGCCATAAAAATTCTGCCGTGCGCAGGAACATGCGCGTCCGCATTTCCCATCGGAACACATTCGCCCATTGGTTGCACAAGATAGGCAAATCGCGATAGGAATGAATCCAATTTTTATAAGTGTTCCAAATGATTGTCTCCGATGTCGGGCGAATGATCAATTCTTCTTCCAATTTAGCTTCAGGATCGACAACCACGCCGCTGCCGTCTTCTGCATTTTTCAAACGATAGTGCGTGACTACGGCACATTCTTTTGCAAAGCCTTCCACATGCTCGGCTTCCCTGCTCAAAAAAGATTTCGGAATCAACAACGGAAAATATGCATTCACATGCCCCGTTGCCTTAAACATATCGTCCAATTGGCGTTGCATCTTTTCCCAAATCGCATATCCATAGGGTTTTATGACCATACACCCTCTCACTGCCGATTGCTCTGCAAGATCCGCCTTTATTACCAAATCGTTATACCATTGCGAATAATTTTCGCTACGTTTTGTCAATTCCTTTAGCTCCTTTGCCATTTTTGTTGAATTTTCCGGCAAAGGTACAATGTTCAGCGCAATTTAGCAAGTATCGAAATTCCTTGCCGATTGCGTTTTCGACCCGTCGCGCGGAGCACATTCCGTCAGTCCGGAAGTTTGCCTTCGGAAGCCGATTGAATCATGGCGCGCCCCGGCACCAAATAGATTTCCAATCGCCGATTCTTGCTGCGGTTTTCCACCGAATTGTTTGTATACAACGGCTCGGAAGCTCCCATCGCATAAGGAATGACATAATCGGTTTCTGCCGCATGCTGCTGGAACCATTCCAAAACGGCAAGCACGCGCGCGCTCGTCAGATTGTCGGTATATGCTGCCGACCCCGTATCATCGCTATGCATTGCAAGCAGCATCCTGTACATGTCGCGTTCTTTCAAGAATCCCACATACGGTTTCAAATATTTTGCCGCCGTCGGCTTCAACACCGTATCATTGGGCAAAAACAATTCGTTGCATTCTATGGTGGCAATGATCACTTCCCCGTTTCGCATCGTTTCGACCTGCTCTCCGGCAGCAACCAATTTCTTTGCCTGCCTCAATTGATATGCGCGAATTGCCTCTTTTTGGTCTAAAAGCTTCGGGATTCTGACATTGTCGTCCAGCGAACTGTCGTAAAGCAACTCCAATTCTTCCGCTGCCGTCATGGAATTATCGGTCACCGGATCAACTACATTTTCATCCTCTTCCCGACATTCGGCCGCGTCGGCATTATCTTGCTTGCCGCCAGTGAAAAATTCCTTGACAGCCGATGCGCTGCGTTTGAAAAAATTATCTTTTGCATCGAGAGGTTCCGATGCAAAAGCAGCGATTACTGCCATTGCGATACCGCATCTTGCAATTTTATATATCGTTTTTCGCAAATCCATGCTTGTCCTACCTATTTAAAGTATCTTCATACGCCAATTCCAATCGAACAATCTCTGCAATTTCATCAAAGGAAAGCTCCCTGCCCTTCATCCGTTTCGCCACGGCAGCAACAACGTCGCGCTCGTCCGGCTCGCGATCGACATCGCTCAAACTAAGAAAGCCCGCCGATTCGTAATAGTCAAAAATCAAATCGATAATTTCAAGAATTTGGTTTTTAGTCAAGCTTCCTGACAAGTTTTCGGGCAATCTGTCCTTTATGAAACGAACAGCATCCTCTTCATCATATATGGGAAAATCAATTTCTTGGCTCATTCGCGTTAGAATTTGTTTGCTAAGGTAAGAAATTCAGGCAAACAGACAAATTCTCAAAACAGTAAATGGGATATTTTAGGGAATATTTAATCAATTTGGACATCAATCATGCCTTGCGGCAAATCCATCACCAAAGTTTTTGAATCTTCTCGTATCTCTACGATAAAGTCGTCCGTGATGGGTATATAAAAATTTCGACCGTCTCTTTCCATCACGAAAAGCGCGTTTTCCGTCGAAAAGTCCACATCTGTGATCTCGCCTATCTTCGCGCCATCTTGGTCAATCATGGAATAGCCTATCAAAAAATCGCCTCTTACTTCTTCCACATCCGAAAACTCTTCGCGCAAGGCGTAAATTTTCTTGTTCACGAAGCGGCGCGCATATTCTTCCGTATCGACGCCATCCATCTTCAACAGCACGGAACTGCGTCCTTTCGTGCGGATTCCCGACACGAAAAACGGGACAAATATGCCGTCCATCGACACAATCAACGCTGAAAACGATTCAATGTCTTCCGGATCGCACACCACCGTTGCCGACATCTCTCCGCCAATGCCATGCGCCTTGTTGAATTGCCCGATTTCGACTAACTCTTCCGCAGTAATCATGCCTGTGTCATTTCCGCTTTTTGGACTTCTTTCCGCTATTTTGATTGGATGGTTGAATCAACTCCTTAAAATCACGCAAATGATGGGTTGCAGGGTCCAGCACGATTCGGCCACGGGAATATTCCGCCAAATCCTTGAACACCTTTTCGTCCTCCACGCCTTCATTATTCACTTGCAACAGCAGTTTTTTCATGTGTTGCGCAATCAGCATCGACAAATTTTCGCGCTCCTCTCCTTCCGGCATCTCCGACGCGATGTCGATCAACCGTTCGATGATTTTCCCATAATGGCGATAGCGAATCGGCGTCAATTTATAAGGAACTTTTTCAGGCTTCGATTGCAGGCTTTCTTTCGGGATAACTTCGCAAGGATAATCTATATCCAGCTTGAAATCCGACATAATCGCCAATTGATTCCACAATTTCTTATTAAAGTCGTCCACATCGCGGCGATCAGAAAACAAATTGCTCATGATTTCGACAATGGCTTTCGCGCAACGCGTCCGCTCTTCCCGTTCCGGTATAGTCAGGCAATAATCCACCATCTGCTGGATATTGCGCCCATATTCCGGTAAAATCAATTTCTCTTTTTTAGTATTGTATTCCAACATCGTTTCTCTCACTTTAATACATTTTTCTTTGGCACTGTCGCATAAAACTTTTTCAGATAATTCGGCGTGGAATATGCCAAATCGAGAAAATCCTGTTCCCGATATGCCTTTTCCGACAACGCAATCATGTCGGCCGCATTCGGACGCACGCCAAGTATGAATTCCGCATTTTTATGCTTGATCACTTCCGACACTTTATCCGCGCCGTTGCCCATGAACAGCAACCGCCGTTCGGCCAACAAGCCGGCAAACGAGTTTTCATCGACAATCATTGCCTGATTGCCAACTATTTCATTTAACGCCAAGTCGTAAACGCCGGTAAAAACTTCCATCCGGCGCGCATCTATCATTGGCACGAAATATTCGTCAGGCTCCACGTGCTTCGAAAACATGACCGACACGCTCAGCAATTTCAGCGTGTTCACGCCAATCAACGGCACGCCAAGGCCGAAACAAAGGCCTTTCGCCTCCGACAAGCCGATGCGCAATCCCGTATAAGATCCCGGTCCGATGCTCACTGCAACCGCATCAAGCGCCAACTCGCACTGACGGGCATAATCCAAAGCATTCTTTACAAACGGGCCCAAAACCACTGCATGATTCCGCCCTTTGTAATCGGCATCATGAAATTTCATTTCCCCTTCGTGCGACAAACACACGGAGCAGACATCGGTCGAAGTTTCTATATTTAAAATTGTTGCCATCCTTTAACAGCCTTGAAACGCGTGCAAAGTTAGCACCTTTTCCACTAAAAATAAAGCAATGCGAAAGAATCCGATTCGGAGATAAAAGCTACTACGCGATTTTTCCGTAAATTTGTCGCAAAATAAATCATTCACTTCTTATCGATTTCTATATGATCAACTTCTTCAAAACTACGACAGGCTCAATTATCGCATTAGAATCCGACCACAAGTTGGACAACAACGAAATTGAAAAACTTCAATGGCTGTTCAGCGGAGCTTCGCTATTAAACACCGGTTCGCTCGACGGCAAATTCATTGGTCCGAGAAAGGAAATGATCACCCCGTGGAGCACCAACGCCGTGGAAATCACACAAAACATGGGATTGTCGGGAATTTCTCGAATTGAAGAGTATTTTCCCGTAAAAACAAAAAATCCGACATTCGACAAAATGTTGCAACGCCTATACGACGGAATCGGGGAAAACATTTTCGAAGTCGACAAGAAGCCGGACGACATCATTCATATTTCCGACATTGAAGCATACAACGATGAAGAAGGGCTGGCGCTTAGTCCGGAAGAAATCGATTACTTGAAATCCCTGTCGAAAAAATTAGGACGCCCGCTGACCGACAGCGAAGTGTTCGGATTCTCGCAAGTCAATTCCGAGCATTGCCGCCATAAAATATTCAATGGCGTGTTTATCATCGACGGAGAAGAAAAGCCGTCGTCGCTTTTCAAGCTGATTAAAAAGACATCCCAAACAAATCCCAACAAATTGGTGTCTGCATATAAAGACAATGTGGCATTTGTCGAAGGACCCGTCATAAAGCAATTCGCACCAAAAAATCCACACCAGCCGGACTATTTCGAGGTGAAGGACATCGAAACGGTGCTGTCGCTGAAAGCCGAAACCCACAACTTCCCGACAACGGTGGAACCGTTCAATGGCGCAGCCACAGGCACAGGCGGCGAAATTCGCGACCGTCTCGGAGGCGGAAAAGCCAGCCTTCCGCTTGCAGGAACGGCGGTCTACATGACATCCTATCCGCGCACCGAGTCCGGACGTCCGTGGGAAGCATCGGCTCCGGCTCCACGCAAATGGCTCTACCAAACGCCGGAAGAAATTCTCATCAAGGCTTCCAACGGCGCTTCCGATTTCGGAAACAAATTCGGGCAACCGCTCATCTGCGGCTCCGTCCTGACGTTTGAACACAAAGAAAAAGATGAAGAATTTGCCTACGATAAAGTAATCATGCTTGCCGGCGGCGTCGGATTCGCAGCAAAAAGAGATGCAATCAAAGGCGTGCCCGAACCGCATGAAAATGTCGTGCTGATGGGAGGCGACAACTACCGCATCGGCATGGGCGGCGGCGCTGTGTCGTCGGTCAACACAGGGCAATACGCCAATGCCATCGAGCTTAATGCCGTGCAACGCGCCAATCCGGAAATGCAAAAACGCGTGTCGAATGTGATTCGCGCCCTTGCCGAATCCGACTCAAACCCCATTGTTTCCATCCACGACCATGGAGCCGGCGGACACCTCAACGCGCTTTCCGAGCTTGTCGAAGCCACCGGAGGAAAAATCGAAATCGACGCGCTGCCAATAGGCGACCCCACGCTTTCCTCCAAAGAAATAATCGGAAACGAATCGCAGGAACGCATGGGCATGGTTGTCAAAAAAGAAGACATCGACAGAGTGCGGACAATTGCCGAACGCGAACGCGCACCGTTCTACGTAATCGGAGAAACGACCGGCGACCATCGTTTTGTATTCGAGCAAAAAGATGGCATTCGACCCATCGATCTGGCAATGACCGACATGTTCGGAAGTTCGCCGAAAACCTACATGACCGACACGACCCGCCGCCGGCTGCTCGCGCCTGTCAAATACAAGACATCAAAACTCAACGATTACATAGAAGAAGTGCTCCGGTTGGAAGCCGTCGCATGCAAAGATTGGTTGACCAACAAAGTCGACCGTTCCGTGACGGGCAAAATTGCCCGCCAGCAATGTCAAGGAGAAATCCAGTTGCCATTGAGCGACTGCGGAGTCGTGGCATTGGACTATACCGGCACGAAAGGCATTGCCACGTCTATCGGACATGCGCCGCAAATTGCGATTGCCGATGCAGCACAAGGCTCCATCGCCTCGATTGCCGAAGCATTGACCAACATTGCCGGAGCAACGCTTACCGACGGTCTGAAAAGCGTATCGCTCAGCGCCAATTGGATGTGGCCATGCCGCAACGAAGGCGAAGATGCCGCGCTCTATCGCGCCGTGGAAGCATGCAGCGATTTTGCTTGCGCGCTCGGCATCAACATCCCCACCGGCAAAGACAGCCTCTCAATGACGCAAAAATACGGCAACAAGAAAGTCAAAGCGCCGGGCACAGTCATTATTTCTGCCGCCGGAGAAGTGGGCGATGTGAAAAAAGTGGCCGGCCCTGTGGTGCAGAACAAAAAAGGCACCTCGCTGCTCTACGTGGATTTCAGCAATTCTCCGTTGGCGCTTGGCGGTTCTGCTTTCGCCCAATCACAAAACAGCATCGATGCCGACGTGCCGCGCATCGCTTCCGCCGAATACTTTGCAAACGCGTTCAACGCCGTGCAGCAACTTGTCGACAAAGGCATGGTTCTTGCCCTCCACGATGTCTCGGCAGGAGGCTTGATCACGACATTGCTGGAAATGACTTTTGCCAACGTCAAAGGCGGGTTGACCATCGACCTGAATGGCTTTGCCGACAACGACATCGTGAAAATCCTATTTGCCGAAAACAGCGCCATCGTCATGCAAATCGACGACAAGGACATGCAAAAAGCAACCGGCGTGCTCGACAGCTACGGCATCCGCCACTTGTGCATCGGCAAGCCGCAAGACGAACGGGCGTTGCTCCTCACCCACCAAGACAAGGACTACCTGCTGTTTATCGACTACTTGCGCGACATTTGGTTTGAATCGTCCTATTTGCTCGACCGCAAGCAGAGCGGAGAGGCATGCGCAAAAAAACGTTTCTTGAACTACAAAAAGCAACCCATCCGATATCGTTTCCCGAAAGAATTCAAAGGCACGCTCAATTCCTACGGGCTGGAAGCCGACAGGAGGAAGCCGACAGGCATCAAGGCCGCCATCATCCGAGAAAAAGGAGTCAATGGCGATCGCGAAATGGCCTATTCCCTCTACCTTGCAGGATTCGATGTGAAAGACGTGCACATGACCGATTTGACATCCGGACGCGAAACGCTCGACGACGTGAACATGATTGTGTTCTGCGGCGGATTTTCCAACTCCGACGTGCTTGGCTCCGCAAAAGGATGGGCAGGCGGATTCCTTTGGAACAACAAAGCAAAAGCCGCGTTGAAAAAATTCTATGCACGACCCGACACGCTCAGCCTCGGCATTTGCAACGGTTGCCAATTGATGATTGAACTGAACCTCATCAATCCGGAACACCGCCAAAAAGCCACGATGCTCCACAACGATTCGCACAAATTCGAATCGCAATTCATCGGACTGACCATTCCGGAAAACAATTCCGTCATGTTCAAATCCCTGTCGGGTTCGAAATTAGGCATCTGGGTTGCCCATGGCGAAGGAAAATTCAATTTGCCGGAAGGCATGGAAAACTACAACGTCGTGGCACGATATGCCTATCGCTCCTATCCGGCCAACCCGAACGGTTCGCCGGACGGCGTTGCAGGCATCGCCTCTGCCGACGGTCGCCACTTGGCAATGATGCCCCACCTCGAACGGGCCATTTTCCCGTGGCAATGCGGCTACTATCCCGAAAATCGCCGTTCCGCCGACGAAGTAACGCCGTGGATAGAAGCATTTGTCAATGCCCGCCGCTGGACCGAGCAACACAAAAAATAACTTGACCTGCACAATAAAAAAACGGACGGAGACGCTATATGCAGCCTCCGTTCGTTTTTGTTTAAAAATACCCCTGAAACCGACTTGGAAATCAAAACCGTAATTTTATTCAGTTTTGAGCAGCTTTTTGCTTTTGGAGCAACAATTCTCCAATCTTGCCATTCAACATGCCATCAAAAAAAAGATTATAAAAAGGTTGTACCTATACAACCATATTCAAAACTTTTTGTATATTCGCATCGTTGACAATAAATGTTCAGGCGCATGAAATACCTAAATATCAAAAAAGCATTGGCTACGTGGCAGGAGTTACAACCATTATCCGATAAGGATAGGGAAAGGCTTAGCCGTCGTTTTACAGTGGACTTCAACTACAACAGCAACCACATTGAGGGTAATACATTAACCTATGGCCAAACGGAAATTTTGTTGCTCTTTGGGAAAGTGATTGGCGAGGCAGATGTGCGTGATGTACAAGAAATGACAGCAAGCAACGTTGGCCTTCGCATGACGACTGAGCAAGCGAGAGTGAAAGAAACTCCCTTGACTCAGAATTTTATCAGAACTTTACATAAGACTCTACTTCGTGAAGATTACACAGTATATCGTAATCTCCCTAATGGCGTGCAGACAAGTTACGTAATACACGCCGGTCAGTATAAGACTAGACGAAATAGTGTCATTACACGATACGGCGATAGATTTGAGTATGCTTCGCCAGAAGAGACGCCCGGACTAATGGCGGACTTGGTGGATTGGTATAACAAGACCGAGCAAGAAGGAAAACTTTCTCCTGTGGAGTTAGCAGCGTTATTCCATTACCGCTATATACGCATTCACCCCTTCGAGGATGGGAATGGTCGCATTGCCCGACTGATGGTAAACTTTATTCTAATTCGCCATAATTACCCGATGGTCGTTGTTCGCAGCCGCAAAAAGAGTGAATATCTGGAAGCTCTGCATCAAGCCGATCTCGAAGTAGGTCCTGACCCTAATGATGGTGCTCACGCAGAAATTAAGGATATTCGCCCGTTTTTGAAATATTTCAATAATCTAGTCGCAACAGAAGTTTATAACAATGTATTGTTTGTAAGTGAAAAGAATGAAAATGTGTGGTGGTATGATGGAGAACGCATTGCATTCCGAACCCCCAATTATACAAAGATTCTGAATGCTATGCGAACTGAACCGACACTTACTTTGGCCGATATGAAAGAAATCACGGGAATCAGCATCGCAGCTATCCAAAAACTGCTCGATCAGCTCATACAGAAAAAATACGTTGAGCGAGGCGAGAAGGATGGCAGTTGGAGAGTATTTGTGACGCAGTAACAATATATGTTATGCTCCACAATAGATATCTTTTTACAATCATTGTGGAGCATCTGTGTAACAACCATATTAAAGCTAACACAACGCTCGTCAAACATAAACAACGTGAGTTCGATATAATTCAAAACAAAGTTAGTTGCCCGCCGCTGGATCGAGCAACACAAAAAATAATTCGTCATTTGCAACAACCTAATATAGCAATGCCTTTGCATTCATTTATTGCAAAGGCATTGTTGCATTAATAACCATAAACTGTTCTCTACCTTAAAATTTCATCAACACTTTTATCTTGAAATTAATAAAAAATGTGTACTTTTGCAAAAACAGACTTAACATCCATCTCAATGAACACTTTATCCAAAGCAATCTCCATTCTATCTATCTTGATGATTATTAGCACACAGGGAATAGAAGCTATTGCACAAACCCAATGTTTCACAACAAATTACAATAAAGCCGAACAACTCTACAGACAAGGGAGCTACGCCGAAGCCAAGCGCTATTATAAAGCAGCATCCGCCTGCCCCGACAAGCCCAAGCAAAACAACATCGCCGCCCGCATCTCCGATTGCGACAACGCCATGCGCGAAGACCGGCGGCGACAGGAAGCAGAACAACAAGAGAGCGAACGCAAAAGAGAAGCAGCACGCAACGGATATATCCAACCATTCAATATCCAATTTGGAAATACCGATTTTGACGGGAATATAATATCCGATTATGGATCTACTTTATACGCATCCGACATTCGTTACCTGAAACCTCGAATTTCCTACAACGGGCTATGCGACACATCCTTAGTAGAAACATTCCATTACAAAATTTATAAGCCAAACGGAATCTTAGAAACCAACATGTCCTCCCCTGCCGGTTTCACGTCGTCCTTTCAAATAACCGTTTCCCCGGGAAATAACAACATAGCGTATGGAAACGGTTGGGGGACAATCGAAGGAGGTTATTTCTATCCCGGAAATTGGCAATATGAACTATGGCACGACGGAAAGTGCTTGTATTCTACATCTGTCTCGCTGCTTCCCAAACCGGAAGAAATTCAAGCAGCGGAGAATGCCGGATATATCCGTGTTTCTAATATCCAATTCGGCAACACCGACTACGATGGAAACTTACTATCCGATTACGGCTCCACATTATACGCATCCGATATCCGCTACCTGAAACCTCGAATTTACTATGACGGGCTATGCAACACTCAACAGACTGTAACATTTTTCTACAAAATATACAAACCAAACGGAGAATTGGAAAGCAGCGCATCTTCTCCTGCCGGCTATACTTCTTCTTTTCAACGGACTGTATATCCCGGCAAAAACCAAATGATGATTGCCAGCGGATGGGGCAACAACAATGGCGGAAGCTATACGACCGGAACTTACCGATACGAACTGTGGCACGATGGAAACTTAGTTTATTCCACGCCTGTCACATTGCTTTCGAAACAGGGTCCACGCTATGCTGAAATTGAATCTATTTGGGTAGACCTCAATCAAATGTGGGATGGAGTCAAAGGCATGTTGATCCATGTGAAATTTACTGTCCACAACATGTTGAATCGTTCCGGCCAATGCATCGCCTATTTCTATTACAACGACGCATCCGACACACCGTTGCAAGACATCAACAATTCCTACTGCACGGTCGGTGGAGATGTTTCCATAGGAAAAAATTTCACACCAAACTACGAATCATCGAGATATGACGATTTCACGCTATTCATGCCAAATTCGGAATTGCACGTGACAGGCAAGCGGTGGTTAAAATTCTACATAAGAATCTACGACAATGATTCCAAAGAATGGCTGTGCGACAACTCCGCTTGGCAATACTTCACGTATGGATACTAAACGGGAATGCCGTTGCAGCATTCCCGACCAATACAGAAGCTATAAACAAATCACTATTTGCCGAGTTTGTCGTATTCTTCGTCGGTGACAGACTCCAACCATTCGTTGGAAGCGTTTTCGCCCGAGATTTCAAAGGCGAGATGCGCAAACCAACTGTCGGCTGCCGCCCCATGCCAATGCTTCACGTTGGCAGGAATGTGAACGACATCGCCCGGAAGCAATTGCACGGCTGCTTTGCCTTCTTCCTGATACCATCCGCGACCGGCCACGCACACCAGCATCTGCCCGCCGCCTTTCGTGGCATGGTGTATGTGCCAATTGTTGCGGCAACGAGGTTCGAAAGTCACATTGTTGAACGCAACCTGTTCGCCGGAAATAGGAGCAAGGTAGCTATTACCGATGAAATATTTGGCGTATGCCGTATTCGGCTCGCCAATCGGGAAAATCATTTCGCGCTGAAATGCCGCTTTGCCGTTGTCGTCGGCTGCATCATCCGCCCACACGTCCTTTGCCAAGCGGAAAGCGCCCCATGCGTTGGGCCAACCGGCATAAAAGGCGATATGCGTAAGCATTTCCGAAATCTCGGTGCGCGTCACGCCGTTGCTTTTGGCAAATTGCAAATGATGGGTGAGCGACGAATCAATGATGCCTTTTCCCACAAGCGTGGCAATCGTGATCATGCTGCGTTCGCGAGGGTTCAACCCCGGCCGGTTCCACACTTCTCCAAACAAGACATCATCGTTCAATTCCGCGAATGTGGGAGCGAACTCCCCCAACTGCACGCGGCCGGCAGTTTGTGTAATTTTTTCTTGCGCCATAACAAATTGGAAATTAGTTGCAAAGACTAATAAAGAAACAACTGATAAAAGCACTTTTTTCATAGTCGTAACAGTTTATCTTACTTATTATTCTGATTAACATTGCAAAATTAACCGATTGGCAACCAAAGACCTATACCGATTTTACAGATAGTTGTACCTATCTTACAGATTCCTATATTTCCCAATCCGCGTAAGCAACACGGACATCCATGCATCTTTCGCTCATATTATCAAACAAATCCAATATATTCAATAAGAGTTTTAAGACCTTTCAAAAGCAGCAATGTAGCTGTTTATGATTGAGAATTTGAAGTTGAGAGTTTGTTCCTTCTCAACCGCCACAGATTCCTTCTCGCGTGTTGTTTTTATATTCCGGCGAACACGTTATCTTTGCAATCAATTTCATCGGAACAAGAATGTACTACGTCAAAAAGAAATTGGAAATAGCGGGTTGCCACCGATTGACGCTCGACTACGAAAGCCCCTGCAGCAAAAGGCACGGACACAATTGGCTCGTCACCATATATTGCCGCTCGAAAGAATTGAATGCCAATGGAATGGTGTGCGACTTCTCCAAAATAAAAAAAGACATCCATGGCTATCTCGACCATGGGGATTTCAACGAATTGTTGCCCTTCAACCCGACGGCGGAGAACATCGCCCGCTGGATTTGCGAACGCATCCCGGAATGCTACAAAGTGGTCGTGCAAGAATCCGAAAGCAATATTGCCGCTTATGCCATCGACGATGCAGACTTTTAAAATCAACGAAATATTCTACAGCCTTCAAGGGGAAGGCTATTTCACAGGCACTCCCGCCGTTTTCGTCCGGTTCTCCGGTTGCAATCTGCATTGCCCGTTTTGCGACACAAACCATCAATCCGGACATTTGATGACAGCCGAAGAAATCGTTGCAGAAACAAACAAATTTCCGGCCTCACACATTGTGCTGACCGGAGGCGAGCCGTCGCTTTTCGTCACACCCGAACTTGTCGACATGCTCCATGCCAACGGACAACGACGCATCGCGATAGAAACCAACGGCACCCATTCCATCCCCGACAACATAGATTGGATTACATTGTCGCCCAAAGCGCCCGAATACGCTGGCAACGAGCGTATCGTCCTGTCCAGATGCGATGAGTTGAAGGTGGTCTACGAAGGCCAGAATTTGGCACAATACGACCGTTTCGCCGCCCGTCATCGCTTCCTGCAACCATGCGACTACGGCGACAAGCAAAAAAATGCCGAAAATACAGCCGCGACAATCCGCGCCTGCCTGAGCAATCCGCAATGGAGGCTGTCATTGCAAACCCACAAATTCTTAAATATACGGTGACAACCATACCATAAGAAATAAATTCAGGAAAAAGAGCACAACAATTATTATCAATTTTTTTATTGTACCGACACTCTTTTTCGTACTTTTGTGCCAATAACCGTAAAAAATGGATTTTGAAATAATCTTCGTATTGCTCGGCCTGATAGGAATGCTGGTCGCCCTCATACTGGACAAAATGCGTCCCGGCATTGTCTTATTGTCTCTGGTAGTGGTGTTTATGGCGGCAGGCATTATCACTCCGAAGCAAATGGTAGCCGGATTCAGCAACCGTGGCATGATCACAGTCGCGTTGCTCTTCCTCGTCAGCGAAGGAATTAGGCAAAGCGGCGCGCTAAGCACCATCGTCAAAAAACTGTTGCCGGAGGAGAAAACCACAGTTGCGAAAGCCCAATTGCGGCTTCTACCCATCGTGAGCGCATTCTCTGCATTTCTCAACAACACGCCGGTGGTGGTCATTTTTGCGCCCATTGTAAAGAACTGGGCAAAGAAAATCGGCCTGTCGTGCACCAAATTCTTGATTCCGTTGTCGTATGCCACCATCCTCGGCGGATTGTGCACGCTTATCGGGACCTCTACCAATCTGGTTGTCCACGGCATGATGATAGAAAAAGGCCTGCCCGGCATGAAAATGTTCGACCTCGCCTTTATCGGCATACCGATAACCGTTGCCGGCTTGGCGTTCATCATACTGACATCGAAAAAACTTCTTCCGGCAGAGCGTCCCGATGCCTTCGAGGATGAAGAACCTGATGCCACTACGGAAAAAGGACAGCATATCGTGGAAGTAGTGCTTGCGTCTCGCTTTCCCGGCTTGAAACGCAAACTGAACAATTTCGACTTCAAGAGAAAATATGGGGCAGAAGTAAAGGAAATACGCCAAGGCGGTCAAGTCATCACCAAGAATCTCGGAGAAGTGACATTGCAACAGGGCGACACGCTGGTCTTGCTCGCCGACGACGCGTTCACCAAAACATGGGGAGACTCATCGGTATTCCTTATGATGACCAACGGAAAGGAAATCCCCACCCGCACTGTTCCTGCATGGAAGAAATGGACGGCATTGGCGTTGCTCCTCATCATGATTATTGGAGCGACAATCGGCGAACTTCCCTACTTTCAAGAACGCTTCCCGAACGTGAAGATGGACATGTTTTTCTTTGCCGCCGTAACTGCGGTAGTAATGGCATGGCTCAAAATATACCCCCCGAAGAAATACACCAAATACATCAGTTGGGACATTCTGATTACAATCGCCTGCGCATTCGCCATCAGTGCGGCGATGGAAGAATCCGGATTGGCAGCACTGATAGCCAACTTCATCAAAGATGTTTCCGGATCGTTAGGCGCATGGGGAGCGCTTGCTCTGCTTTATTTCGTCACGCTCGTAATCACCGAGCTCATCACCAACAATGCAGCCGCCGCGCTCGCGTTCCCGCTCGCGTTGGAAACAGCCCAACAGTTCGGAGTCGACCCCATGCCGTTCTTCATTGCCATCTGCATCGCGGCATCGGCAGGCTTCGCCACCCCAATAGGCTATCAAACAAATCTGATTGTACAGGGCGCCGGAAATTACAAGTTCACGGATTTCACGAAAATCGGAATTCCTATGGACTTGATTGTCATGGCAATATCCATTACACTCATCCCCTTAATCTGGCCTTTTGTCCCTGCTTAAGAAAATAAAATACATTATGGAACATATCTACCCCATTTTCGACAAAATGATGTCGCGCAGCGACAAAGAAAATTTGTTGCATCAAAAAGGATTGATGGTTTGGTTCACAGGGCTTAGCGGTTCCGGAAAAAGCACCATCGCCATCGCGCTCGAACGCGAATTGCACCAAAGAGGCCTGTTGTGCCGAATTTTAGACGGCGACAATATCCGATGCGGAATCAACAACAATCTCGGATTCTCCGCAGAGGACCGCGTAGAAAATATTCGCCGGATCGCCGAAGTGGGCAAACTTTTTGTCGACACCGGCATCATCACCATTGCCGCATTCATCAGCCCGAACAACAATTTGCGCGAAATGGCGGCTCGCATCATCGGCAAAAAAGACTTTGTCGAAGTTTTTGTCAGCACGCCGCTTGAAGAATGCGAGCGTCGCGACGTCAAAGGCCTATATGCCAAAGCAAGGCGGGGCGAAATCAAAGAATTCACCGGCATCTCCGCGCCATTTGAAACGCCCGACCATCCCGACATCGAACTCGACACGTCGGTCATATCGTTGGAAGAATCCGTAAATCGGTTGCTGTCTCTCATCCTCCCAAAAGTTGAAATCAAAAATTAAACACAAATATGTCAAACTATAAATTAAGCCACCTCCAAGAACTCGAAGCTGAATCAATCTACATCATTCGGGAAGCCGCAGCGGAATTTGAAAATCCCGTCATGCTGTTTTCCATCGGCAAAGATTCATGCGTGATGACCCATTTGGCGGAAAAAGCTTTTTACCCCGGGAAAGTGCCTTTCCCCCTCATGCACATCGATTCAAAATGGAAATTCAAGGAAATGCTTGAATTCCGCGACAAATACGCCAAAGAGCATGGCTGGAAACTCATCGTGGAATCAAACATGGAAGCCTTCAACGCCGGAGTAGGCCCATTCACACACGGAAGCAAAGTGCATACCGACTTGATGAAAACACAAGCCTTGCTCCACGCGCTCGAAAAATACAAATTCGATGCCGCTTTTGGCGGTGCACGGCGCGACGAAGAAAAAAGCCGCGCGAAAGAACGCATATTCTCATTCCGCGACAAGTTCCAGCAATGGGACCCCAAAAACCAACGTCCCGAACTTTGGGACATCTACAACACGCGCGTCCATAAAGGAGAAAGCGTCCGCGTCTTTCCTTTGTCCAATTGGACAGAACTCGACATTTGGCAATATATCCGATTGGAAAAAATACCCATCGTACCCTTGTATTTCGCAAAAGAACGCCCGATCGTCGAAATCGACGGCAATCTGATCATGCCCGACGACGACCGTTTGCCGGAAGAATACCGCGACAAAATCCAAATGCGCAAAGTGAGATTCCGCACGCTCGGATGCTGGCCGCTGACAGGCGCTGTGGAAAGCGAAGCCGACACCATTGAAAAAATCGTGGAAGAAATGATGACCACGACCAAGAGCGAGCGCACCACGCGAGTGATCGACTTCGACCAAGATTCGAGCATGGAACAAAAGAAACGTGAAGGATATTTCTAAAAACAAAACGGCTATGGATACCAATTCGAAACTCAACATAAAAGAATTTCTCGACAAAGACGAACAAAAAGATTTGTTGCGTTTTCTGACAGCCGGCTCCGTCGACGATGGAAAATCCACATTGATAGGACGTTTGCTGTTCGACAGCAAGAAAATATACGAAGACCAGCTGGATGCGCTCGAACGCGACAGCAAACGCATGGGAAACGCCGGCGACCATATCGACTATGCGTTGCTGCTCGACGGCTTGAAAGCCGAACGCGAACAAGGCATCACCATCGACGTGGCATATCGCTATTTCAGCACCAACAACCGCAAATTCATCATCGCCGACACGCCGGGACACGAACAATACACCCGCAACATGATCACAGGCGGTTCGACTGCCAATGCCGCAGTGATTCTCGTGGATGCGCGAACCGGCGTCATCACCCAAACACGCCGCCACACGTATTTGATCTCCCTTCTCGGAATCAAGCATCTTGTGCTCGCCGTGAACAAAATGGATTTGGTGGGATTCGACAAAGGTGTTTTTGACAAAATCGTTTCCGATTTCCAAGAATTTGTCGCTCCGCTCGGCATTCCAGACATCACATGCATCCCTCTTTCCGCGCTCGACGGCGACAACGTAGTGACGAAAAGCGACCGCACTCCGTGGTATGAAGGGAAATGTTTGCTCGACTATTTGGAAACAGTGCCTATCGACCTCGACCGCAACTACACCGACTTCCGCTTCCCCGTGCAATACGTATTGCGCCCGAATCTCGATTTTCGCGGATTCAGCGGAAAAGTAGCCTCAGGCATCATTCGCAAAGGCGACACCGTCATGGCCTTGCCGTCGCGAAAAACCTCGAAAGTGAAAAGCATCGTCACCTACGATGGCGATCTTGACGAAGCCTTTCCCCCACTGTGCGTGACTCTGACGTTGGAGGACGAAATCGACATTTCCCGCGGCGAAATGCTTGTGAAACCGGACAACCTTCCGACAGAAGACCGGAATTTCGAAGCGATGCTCGTGTGGATGGACGAAGAAGAAATGGACGTAAACAAGCAATTCTACTTAAAGCAAACCACCAACACAACTCGCGCCCGCATCGACAACATCAAATACAAAGTGGATGTCAACACGATGGAGCAGTCGCAAGTCGACAAATTGTCGCTCAACGAAATAGGCCGTGTCGTATTTACAACGGGAAAAGAATTGTTTTTCGATTCATACCACGCCAACAAGCAAACAGGCTCATTCGTACTCATCGACCCGATAACCAACAACACCTCTGCCGTAGGCATGATTATCGACCGAGTGGATGCAAAAGACATGATGCACGACGACGCGCTTGCCACAATCTGCATGAGCGACCTCGGTATAGATGCATCTCATTATGACGCCATCGTGCGCGTATGCGACGAATTGCGCAAACAAGGCATTTCCATCAAAGTAAAAAAATAATCCGCATGGGACTCACATTCGACAAACTCCCCGTCAACACACTCGTCGGAGCCGATTGGCAGACGTTCAAAGCGTTGACAAAAGACCAACAAATCGACAAACGGTATAAAGGAAAATACCGTCTCACGAAAGCCGTCAGCCGCTTGCTCAGCACGTTAACGCCGCTCCAACGCGCCCGTTACGAAAAATTATTGGCCGGACGGCCTCTCGAACACGACCCGCTATTCATCCTCGGGCATTGGCGTAGCGGCACAACGTTTGTCCACAACGTATTTGCCTGCGACAAGCAATTCGGCTACACCACCACATACCAGACGGTTTTTCCCCATCTCGTGTTGCGATGCCAACCGCTATTCAAGAAAAGCATGGGCGCGCTCATGCCCGACCATCGCCCGACCGACAACATGGAATTAAATCCGGAACTCCCGCAAGAAGAGGAGTTTGCGTTGTCAAACATGATGCCCTACACGTTCTACAATTTCTGGTTTTTCCCCCAACGTTGGATGGAATATTGCGACCGCTTCCTCACATTCGAGAAAATCACGGAAGAAGAACGCGCCGTATTTAAAGACACGTTCATGCGTCTTGTCAAAATATCGCTCGCCAATACCGGCGGCACGCGCTATTTAAGCAAAAATCCGCCACACACGGGGCGCATTCGCACGCTTTTGGAAATGTTTCCGAATGCAAAATTCATCTATTTGATGCGCAACCCCTACACTGTGTTTGAAAGCACGCGCAGCTTCTTCACAAACACAATCAGGCCGTTGCAATTGCAAGAAATTTCGAAAGAACAAATTGTCGACAACATCGTAGAAACCTACAAACGCCTGTACCACCGCTATGAAGCCGACAAGCACCTGATCCCCGAAGGCAATCTCTACGAAATGAAATTTGAAGATTTCGAGAAGAATGCTTTCGACATGACAAAGGACATCTACGCGAAACTGAATCTCTCCGGATTTGAAGAGGCAGAAAGCGAAATCCGCAAATACCTCGACAAGAAAAAAGGCTACAAGAAAAACAAATACAGCTACGAAGAAGCCACAGTGAAAATTGTCGAAAACAATTGGGACGAAGCACTGCGCGATTGGGGATATTCGTTGTAGATTCAAGCATTGGCGTTGCAATCATAAAAAAATGCCGCATATCTTTATGATGCGGCATTTTTTTATGATTCAATATCTCGCGCAGCCCAAAAGGAGTCGCGATGACTCCGGCTTAACGCCCTATCGCTTCTTCAAGCAAGACAAAGCGATAGCCTTTTCCAAGCAAATCGGCAAGCAGCCGGTCAAGGCAATTGTCGAAAAATTTATCCGTTCGGGCCGGATCCGTGCCTAAATGCAAAAGCAAGATATGTCCATTCAGCCCGTTTTTTTCTTCTTCATCCATGATATGCCGGTAAATTTCTTCGCTCGAACGGTAGTAGGGCAAATCGGGAGTCGTATAGTCCATGGCGCTGCCCGTTCCCGGCGTATAATTCACCACCGTCAATCCCAGCATGTTCGCCCAAGACGCCACCGTCGCATTGTATTCCTCAAAAGGAGGCAGAAAATACCGCGCCTTTTCCGGCGTAATGCCATAACGCCCCATCGCTTCATAGCTTTTTCGCAAATCGGCCGTAAATTCGTCGCGCGAAACCAAAGTGGTATCCGGTCGTTTCACGTCGATATACTGCAAATGCCCATAACTATGCGAACCGAGATAGTCGCCCCTTTCCAAAAGACGCTTCACGACGTTTTCGCCATGCTCGTACAAATAGCCCGTGAAAAAGAAATTGGCATTGATTCCATATTTATCGAGCGTCCGGATAACTTTATCAGCTCCTTCCGCGTCTGTATGGGCTGAAAACGCCAAAGCAATTGTCTTTTCTTTCGTATCCGTGCGGACAATCCCTCCGCTAATCTTTTCATTGCGTTTCGCAGCCGAGCGGCGATCTGCCTGCATCATCCCTTCCCGTTGCAACGACGACAAGAAATAAGTCATGCTCGCCGTTCCGTCCATGGTGGGTTCGTTGGTCGAATAATCGCCAATCGCGTCGTGATAAACCATGTCGCCGGGTTGGAAACGCTCGTACGGTTCGCCTTTTTGCCATGGAAGTCCGTCGAGATTCACCCCGCGCAAACTCTCAAAGATGCTTGCATACACAGGGCCGTCGACCAATCCGCCCGTCGCGTTTCCCACATGTTCCGACACATAAGCGGAATGGGGTTGCGACGGATAGTCGCCGCCATAAGGCAATTCCACCACCATGCTCGTCCCCCACGGATTGCAGCCAAACAACCAGTCGCGCAAAGCTGCTTCCATTTCGACATAAGTGGAATCGCCCGTAAGTTCCCGATAAAGCATGCACTGCGTCACCATCGCCGTTGTCAAATTGTTTGAACACCAAATTGCCGGTATGCCAAACAAATAAGGATTCTCTTTTGCTTTCTCATACGTGCGGCTGATCCCGCTTCGCAGATTGCGGGCAAACTCTGCCATCACCCGCGCATCGCCCATCGCCGCAACACGGTAATGCCCGACATTCATAAACGGATACCATTGATAATGGCGAGCGCTGTCGGCGCCCATCCAAGGAGTTATCGGCTCGCGACGCCCATATTCGATGGCGTCTTGCAAATATTTCGAATCGCCTGTCAGCCGATACAATTCCGCCGCGCCAAGCTCCATATCGTCGACCCAATTGGCTTCTTCGTAAATATATGGGGATACGACCGAAGCCGTTTGGCACACGCCGGGCTTCTTCACGCCTTCTTGATAGGCCGGTATCGCCTTTTCACGAATCTTTGCAGCAAACTCCGGATAATAGTCGGCCAAAATATTGGAACCCATAGCAAAGCATGAAGCGAATTTTCCGGCAGTGCTCGCCACGCCGGTCGTGGCATTCATGAACTTGCCGCGCTGTTGAGGCTCTCCGCTGCAAAAATACACAGGCCGCCCCGTTCCCGCGCCGTAGCCGTAATCGACTGCATCCGACGTCGGCAGCCGAAAAGATGCATGGTCGCGATCGTCGGCAATTTGATTGTACAATTCGCCCGGCTCGGGATTCATGCGATCGAGCCAATCAAGTCCCCATTTTATTTCATCGACAATGTCGGGAATGCCGTTTGCCCCTTTCCTGCCCATTGCATCGTAGGCATCGCCAAAAGCTTCCGGATTTGCTTCGTAGGCCAACATCATTTGATAAATGGCATTGGCCGAAGTGGTCGTGTACTGCAAATAGTCGCCGGCATCATGCCAGCCGCCCCTCACGTCGAGATGCTGCCCTGTTTTCGTCGAATGGTATTCGATATATCCGTCGTAGCGATGGCAGCTGTCGCGCAAAAATGGATTGTAGCCACATCGTTGCTGGCGCATGTAATTGAGCACGAAATCGGCCGTGCCGTCGTACACGTCCGTGCCGATCCGAAAAGCGGGAGAATACGTGTCGCCTACTTTCAGGCAATAGCTTCCTTGCTGCTCAAAACTTGTGAAATTCAGCCGGCAAGTGCTTTCCATCGTCCCATATTTTCCTGTATTCGCGACCGTTTGGAATTTTGCCACCGGACGCATCGTCAATGCCTCGACAAGCTCAAATTCTCCGACATCGGTTTTTTCTTCACTGATAAACACAGCCGTTTTTACCGATTTCGGCAAATACCCCAGCTGGTTGATACGAATCCAACTCTCTCCGAATGCCGGCATCGACAATGGCAATGCAAGGCACACCGTAAAAAATACTCTTTTCAAAGCAATCACCATAACTCAATATAATTATGTCATAAAGATATGCATTTCTTCCCACTCCGCCCCCATTTCCCATCAAAAAAACAAACGATCTATTTAACCATATCGACGCAGACGACTCTGTCATGAATCCTACAACCGTCATATAACTTCTTTTCGACAGCCTATAAAATGAATATTTTTACGTATGTTTGCAATCAGATTGGGATTTCCCAATCTGCAATACATATTTGTAAAAGCGTTTTTGCTTTATCCTTTGTTAGAAATTCGCCAAATTTTTTATACGGAAGGATGAAGCAGTCCGAAGACGCTCATGCTTGCCATGTCACCCCTGCAAATGGGGCGATACATATCGGCACGGCGTGGGATGGACTGTTTATTTCCGTATGGGCGTTTGGCGATGCCTCTAACAAGATAGACAGAACATTGTCCACGCTTTTTTGTACAATTTTTAGAGCTAAATGAGGGACACATGGAGCACTACCCTGCAAAGGGCATTGAATCGTGCATATAGGAAATTGCATCAGGGAAAAACTCAGGGAAGAGCGTCGCAGTGCCGCTTGGCTTGCCGCGCAGATTTGCTGCACGCGTACCAACGTTTATAAAATTCTCAAAAAACACAGCATCGACACCGCGCTTCTGGAACGCATCAGCCGTGTGCTCGGTCACGACTTTTTCAAAGACATTTCCAACGAATTGGCAAAAAGCGATCATGATGATTCCTAAAAATTGCCACTATCCGAAAGTATACGGAAATAAGCCCATTGAAAGTGGCACTCTTGTGCAATGCCTCCCCTGTGTCGCCGCGCCGTCGGCGATAGGGGAAGTGGCTCGACAGAGCCGAAGGGGTTGACCCACAGCCGCAAAGCGGCTTAATTTAGTTGAGGAATGAGAGTTGAGAAACCGAAAAACGCACGGTTATGTGCAACTCAACCCTAAACTCTCAACCATAGACCATTATTGAACCCCTCTGTTTTTCCTGCGGAAAAACTTTCTCCCCTATCCGCGCTCCGCGCGGCAGAGGAGGACATTGCGTGTTTTTCCAACTCTCCTCCCTCTCAACCCTCAATCCCAAACTCGTATCCAAATCGGATACAATTTGTAGCCATATCAGACACATGATTAATAAATTGCAAACATTTTCATCTTCTATATTTGCAAAACCAACATAAAATCAATTAAAATTTAAATACAATGTTAACAATGAAGATTAAATTACCACATTTTCGTGGAAGAGCAGTATTTGGACTTCTACCATTGATTCTCGCGCTGTTATGCTGTCAAGAAGTATCAGCCCAGACTGATAACGAAAAGTTTACCACAACGTTTATAAATAAGTTTTTTAAGAACGCAAAAGCCCCGAATCAGTTTGACGGGCTTGTCCCCGGAGCGACTGTATCCGATTTTATGAGCAAGTCGCAGTATGCTCCATATTTGAATGTTTCAGATGATTATTGGATAATGCCTATCCGTGGTGGCAATCATACCACTGGTCGTATAGATCCATATCCGGAAATTCCTATTATGGACGGAGTGACTCTGTATATGATTGCATTAGAATTCCTGCCGAATGAATTTTTCCCGGAGCGACCATTGACTACCCAGATCAACGCCATAGACTATCGATTCCGTTTCACTGGAGAAGCCGAAGACATGGTAATATTGGCATCATCTGCTATTACAAATAAAATAGCAGAATTATATGGAATTACTCTCACTCGTGATAGGAGACGTGATTTCTTCTATGGATGGAAAAATGGCATCGGGTTTATCGTAAATAGTAATTATGGTGTGGATGAGGTAAGGGTCTCTGTCATATTGAATGTAAAAACTAAAGAAGATATGGAGCATGCCGCCGATTTATTCCAATATAGGTTGGATGTTACTGTGTATTAATGCTGTAAGGTCAAAGTTGGTATGCCAATCGCAATGATGAATAGCTTTAATCAAAAAAAGAAAGCATTATTAACATATTAAAACATTAAATTATGGCACAGTTCAACGGTAAATTTGAATTGAATGCATACGACAAGAATTGTTGCGTGAGCAATGTCGGTGATGCTTTTGCGATATTCGACACCAAAGCCCCGAGAAAAGGTTCTGCTCCCGTTCCCGGATTAAGGGACGTGGAAGTATATTGCCCGAAAGAAGACAACGATCTTGGATGGGCAAACGAATTGAATCCGGATTACTCTGTATTTAAAGAATATTATGCAGGTGTCGAAGGCGACTCTTCAGAATTCATTGAAGAAAAACGCAATGAGCATGTGAAAAGATACGTAGAGCACCCCATTGTCAGAATCACTTTCATGCGCCTCAAGGGACAAGACTGCTATCAATTCATTGGCGTTTATACATTAAACATAGAAAAATCCATAAAGGAAAATGCCCTAATATGGGAACGTGTTACGCATTATTGCGATTTGCGCCGTGTGTATGAATTGATGATATTGCTGAAACGTTACGAAAAATAGATGAATTACGAACAGTTCGCTATTTAAATTATCAACTATGAAGAAACTTATCATTACGGTTTCCGGGAAACAAGACTCGGGAAAAACCCATACGATTAAAAAGCTTATCAGCCTGCTTGGCTTGGAGCGTTTGGTCACGCCTTACACAAGAAAGCGAACTGAAGAATGGACTGTGATAACTTACTATAACGGAGTGAAAATCGGATTGTGCAGTTTGGGTGATCCGAACCATCCGCGTGCGCAACAGTGGTTTAACCAAGCCGTTAAAGCGCATTGCGACATCATAGTCATTGCTTCGCGCACAAGCGGCTCTACCGTGACGAATTTGTGCAACGTGAATTATGCTGTATTGCAAGTGAATATGTTTACAATCAATAACCCTTGCGGATTCGCTTGTATCGACAATTTATCAAACGATATTTATGAATATGATGAGTGCTTGAATGCGACAGAGATAGCCAAACTCATCAATCTGTATATCGCAAATTCAAAAGTATGTCTTTCCCTTTCAGGCAAGGACAATGGTTGCGAAAAAATAGAAAACGCTGAATATAATATTAACAATAAAATTCAAAAAAAATGTTAGGAGACAAATACGTTGCGTCAAGATTATCTGATGGCAATAAATTGTTTCCACCTCATATTGTCGTGGAAATAAATGGATTGAAAGTGAAAATCCCCGGTTTTTGGAAAGGAAAGGAAATTTTCATTCCATACGATGAAATAGCCTCAGTGTCAGTCAATTCAAGACTTATTGGCTTCTCTACCTTGAGGTTCTATACACGTGGAACAGAGGTGGTTGTTCATGGATTTACCAAAAGTCAGGTAGAAGACATAAAAAGAGATATCGAGAGCGGACAAAGTGGCTATTTTAAACGTAATAAGACACATAGCTATTCTAAAGAAGATTACGACGAAGATGAATATGATGAGGAGGACGAAGATGAAGATGAATATGATGAGGAGGACGAAGATGAAGATGAAGATGAATATGATGAGGAGGACGAAGAGTATGATGATAGAAAATCAAATCGTTCACGTTCCATGCCTTCTGCGCCCGTTCAACAGAGTGCTGCCAATAGCAATGACGGCAGTTTCTATGACCCAAAATTAGAAAAACTAATTGATTTTGCCCTTGCCGATGGTGAACTTACAGAAAAAGAACGGCAAGTGCTGTATGCTAAGGCTATGAGTATGGGCATTGATCTTGACGAGTTTAAGATGGTGCTGGAAGCAAAATTGTATGAAAAGAAAAATAAACAATAATTAAATTATATTTATTATGTACGATCCTAAAATAGAAGAATTAATAAACGCCGCACTTGCAGATGGAGTGTTGACAGAAAAGGAAAAGCAAGTTCTTTTTAAAAGAGCAGAAAGCATGGGTATTGATCTTGATGAATTCGAGATGGTACTTCAATCGAAACTTTACGACAAGCAAAAGGAAATCGACAAAGCAAAAGCGGAATCGACGGCTTCGCCGCAATCCAACAAAATGGGAGATATAAAGAAATGTCCTGTTTGCGGAGCGATAGTTAGTAGCTATCAAGCTACATGTAAAGAATGCGGCTATGAATTTTCAGATCTTAAAGCAAACTCTTCATCGCAGTTGTTAGCTAATAAACTGGAAGAGGCAAGAAATAAAATCGATCGTTCCATGTTTGATGATTCAGTTGCATATGATAATGCAGTAGGTGATCTACAAGAAGAAATAATAGAAACATTCCCTATTCCAAATACAAAAGCTGATTTATTCGAGTTTCTGACATCTTTGGAACCTCGTTTACGGGTTTATGTATATAAACAAAAATTTCAAGAATGTGCTAGAAAAGCTGAGCTTTTGTTCCCGGATGATCCTATGTTCGCACCGTTTATTGAAAAAATGAGAGAATTGGAAAAGAAGAAAAAAGGTTGTTTTGGCGTGATAATAGGTTTCGTGGTGGTTGGCGGTGCTTCTTTGGCGAGCCTGCTCATACCATAGATTAAAGATTAAAAAATATGGGATTATTCGGTTTCGGAAAGAATGAAGGCGGATTGATGGACGTGATCCGCTGCGACGAGCAAGAATACCTTGTTTGGAAATGGCGTCCGGCAGGCGCAGATGTCAATTCCACGCGCAAAGAGAACTCCATACGCTATGGCAGCAGTCTCCGCGTGAAAGATGGCGAAGTGGCTGTATTCGTTTACAAACAGAAAGACGGCACGATGCAGGACTTTATAGAAGGTCCGTACGATGACATTTTAAAGACTGCCAATTTTCCGGTGCTTGCCAACCTTGTGGGAGCTGCATGGGGCGGTTCTTCTCCGTTTCAGGCTGAAGTCTATTTCATTAATTTAGCCGGAAACGTGTCAATTAAATTTGCTGTGCCATATTTCGATGTGTTTGACCCGCGATTCTCAGATTTTGCCGTTCCAATGGCCGTGAGAGGCTCAATAATGTTTAACATTACTGATTATAAGTCGTTTATTAAGCTTCACAGACTTGTTAATTTTGACCTTGAGCAATTCAAGTCAGAGATTAAAAATGCAGTAATTAAATATGTCAAAAGTTTCGTCACAAATACGCCTTCGGATAATGGAATTCCGGTTTTGCAAATAGAACGGAAGGTAGCCGAAATTAACGATTTGATAAAAGCGCGTCTTGCTCCCGAATTCGTTGAGGATTTTGGCGTAAACTTAAAACGACTGGACATATCAGCCATAGAACCCGACAAAGAGAGCGACGGCTACCGGGATTTGCGCAAGGTGACAGCTGAACAACAAACGAAAACGATTGAAGCGCAAACAAATATCGGCATTAGGAATTTGGATGACACACAGAAAATTAATGCTGAAAACATGGCTGAAACGCTTCGCATCCAGCGCGAAGAAGCGCAGAGAGCTCAAAAATTGCAAACGGAGACCAATTTTATCGGAGCGCATGCGCTTAACCAGCAAACTGACGTGCTCAAAACCGGTGCGGCGAGCCTTGGACAGATGGGCAGCTTCGGCATGGGCGGCGACTCTATGAACCCGGCAGGAATGATGGCAGGAATGATGATGGGCGGAGCATTGGGAAACCAGATGGCCGGAATGATGAACCAAATGGGTGGCGCGATGCAAGGCCAGATGAACACGCCTCCGCCAATGCCGCAAGTGCAGTATATGGTTTCTGCCAATGGACAACAGAGCGGACCGTTCAATATGCAACAGATGCAGCAGTTAGTGCAAAACGGACAGCTTAGCCGCAACACCTATGTGTGGAAACAAGGCATGGCTCAGTGGGAGATGGCAGGCAACGTCGCAGAGTTGTCGGCGCTGTTTGCGCCAGCGTCGCAGATGGCTCCACCACCGCCTCCAATGCCATAATCCGGCAAATGCGCATTTAATCATAATTAAAAGATCCGAGCCGGATGTCAGCTTATTGATAGCCGGCTCTTTTTAGAAAATATATTATGGATGATAACAGTTTTTCTTCAATTGACCGTCTTGTGGAATTCGGCATGGGAATGGCTATTGCCAATCAGATGATTTCCACAATGAATACGTGCATCGCGGGAATGAGAGTTCCCGGCGCGGGAAATCCGATTGTGTCGACAAAGAGGCTTTATTATTTTGTGGTCAACGGCAACGCGCAAGTCGGACCATGTGAGGAATCGGAACTTGCCGATTACGTGAAAATTGGCAGTTTGCGGCAAGATTCGCTAATGTGGAGACAAGGACTGAGCGGATGGGTGTTTGCAAGAGATTTGCCCGAAATCAACAAATTGTTTATGCTTATTAAGCCGTAGTATGAAAATCGATTATTTTAGACTTGTTTTGGTCGCGGCTATTTCAGCGCTGATAGCGTGGGGATGTTATGAAATAGCCGATGAAGAACCGTATGCTACCATATCGGCAATTGCAGTAGGCGCATACACATTCGTCACTTGCGGGGCATCTGTCGCCATTAACTATAAAGAAGGACGAACAGGAGTAAGCATTAAGCTCCTTTCCGGATTGTTCTGTACGGGTGGAATCATAATGAATATAGTATTCGCATTTTTTGAATACAACATACCACTGTTTGCTATTTGCAACGGATTGTTGCTGGTGGTTTTCTTGCTAATAGCACAATCTTTATATAAGACACGGCAATAATTGTTTCCAAGTGTGATTATATGAAGCGGATGGCAGAATGTTGTTTTTGCCATCCGCTTTTTTATAATGTGTATCAATTCCGATGCAAATCCTTTGTTTTTTAAATCCAATTTCTTTATTTTGCATTCGTTTCATTGGGTGTGGATTTTGGATGTTATACAATGGTTATTACTATCGAACTTTTTAATATTCAAATTTACACCTTTTTCCTTTTTGAAACAAACATAGTATCTTTCGATAAAATAAGCTGCGCCTCGGCAAAGGGAAAATGAATGAATTCTTTTTCCTCTGCGCTCGGCTTGAATTATCTTTCCATAAGATAAGCTGCGCCTCGGCAAAGAGAAAATGAATGAATTCTTTTTCCTCTGCGCTCGGCTTGCATTATCTTTGTCCCTTGAAAATTTAAAACCATGCAACGCAACAACGCCATATCCATAGCAAAAGGAATTGCTATCATTTTAGTAGTCATAGCCCATGCAGAAATGCCGGGAATGCTCAATCGCGCCATCTACCTTTTCCACATGCCGCTATTTTTCATCACCGCCGGCTATTTTTTCAAAGCATCGACAGCCGACAACCCTTGGCCATTTATCGTAAAACGTTTCAAAGGATTATATATCCCATTCCTAAAATGGAGCCTGTTTTTCTTATTGATACACAACCTGCTGTTTAAAATCGGCATTTTAAACGAAGTTTATGGCAATTGGACGGGAGGCGTCACGCATCCCTACTCCATCCACCAATTTTGGCAACGGTTTGTCAACATCGTATTTTCAATGGGCGGATATGACGAATTTCTCGCCGGTGCATTTTGGTTTTTCAGAGGATTGTTTGTCGCCAGCATTGCATTCGTGATTCTCTATTGCCTGCTCAACAGCACGAAACTATTGCGCGATCGTGTCACTGCCCTGCCGCTTGCAATCTGCCTGCTCGCTTTCGGTTTTGCTCTATTCAAAGCCGGAGAAGGCATTCGAATAGCAACGCTTTTCCAAGGTGGCTACCGCGATACGATGGGCGTATTGTTTTTCGGCGTCGGAGTGCTTTACCGCCAATATGAAGACCGTATCGGGCACAGCCTTTGGCTCGCAGCCATCGGAGCTGCAATCGTGCTTGGAGGCGCAGCACTAAGATGTACAGGCATGATTCTAAATCCGACTATCCGCGACGTGTTCACGCTGCCCATAACCGGAATCGCCGGTTGGATTATGACATACAACATCTCTTTCCATTTGGCAAAACTGAAAAACATCGCAACGCGATTTCTCGTTTATTGCGGCGAGCATACGCTCTACGTGTTTATCTGGCACGTTTCGGCATACAAATTAGTCAGCTTGCTGAAAATCTGGTGGTACGACCTTGATCCCCGACAAATCGGATGCCACATGGTCATCCACGATTATGCTGCCACCGATGGATTTTGGATTCTTTACACTATTGTCGGCGTGGGACTTCCTCTATACGGATACTACCTGTACTCCACGAAAGTTCGTCCGTTCCTGCAATCGAAAATGCGCCGCCACTAACGCGACAGGTCCAAAAAACGAGCCCAATCGAATTGGTCGTAATATCGCCTCCCGAAACATCCGCGGAACGCGATAATCTGCCCCAATGCCTCTCCCTCCAATGTGCCACGAACAACATAGGCGCATCGTATTTCCGGATATTCCTTATGCACTAACGCCACTTTGCGCTTAATCGGAAGCCGATCGAAGTTCTGCAAATCTTCGTAAGTGCATCCATCCCTTTCCACCAATACGGCATAAATATTGTCGTAATCGACCCGCTTTGCCCGATGCTTCCACGCTGCTTTGACTTTATCGAATGAAGCGTAATGATGAAAAAACAACTGTATTCGCCCGCCCAGCAAGCCTACCGGACAACGATTGCCATTGGTGATGTCTTCCATGTCGGCTTGCATGTATGCACCGAGATGCGACAACATTTCAACAAAGTCCTTGGGATGGATGAGCAAATTGACGGTTGGAGCGTCGAAGCGCAAGCCATAGTCGTGAAGCACCAACGCCCCCACGCAATTGTTGCAAAACAACGAACGGCCTTCATTCGCCTTTCTGTGCCTGTTAAACACGACAAAGCGCAATTTGCGGAAGCAGACATTTGACATTTATCCCCAACTTTGCCGCTTCTCCCACACGCTTGATACATATCCTCATATCCATTTCTGCAACAATCGCCGAATTGCGGATGCAAGCAAGTTCACACGTCAAGAAAGCATCCGCCAAACAAATATTTTTCCGACGACATTCGTGGAATAGCCCTGCCGGCAAGCCTCAACTGCCGGCTATTGCCTACAACTGCTTCAAAATGCCGATTCGTCCTCGCGGATCATCTGCTTTAAACACATAGTTGCCGGCAACAAGGATATCAGCGCCGACTTCTTTCAATTGCCGGCCGGTTTCTTCGTTTACGCCTCCGTCGACTTCGATCAACGCATTCGAATTGCGAAGTTCTATCAAGTCGCGCAATTGATGCACTTTTTTCAATGTGTTTTGAATGAATTTCTGCCCTCCGAACCCCGGATTGACCGACATAATCAAGGCAAGGTCGATTTCGCCGATGATATCGTCCAGCACAGAGACCGGCGTTGCCGGATTAATAGTCACGCCGGCTTTCATTCCGGCCTCTTTTATCTGTTGCACCACACGCGACAAATGCGTGCATGCTTCGTAATGGACATTCATGTATGTTGCGCCAAGCTCCTTCACTTCGCGAATGAACTTCTGCGGCTCGACAATCATCAAATGCACGTCCAATGGCTTTTTGCATATATTTTTCAAGTCTTTCAACACGGGGAATCCGAAAGATATGTTTGGCACAAAGACGCCATCCATGATGTCCAAATGCAGCAAATCCGCCTCACTGCCGTTAATCATGTCTATGTCTTTCGACAAATTGCAAAAATCCGCTGATAAAAGAGATGGTGCTACTAACATTTCGATTTGCCTTTTTTCTTCAACAAATTATATGCGATAAACACTACAACTATCACACCGAGCCCATATCCTGCCCAAGTCAAATATTCATTGCAATGCTCTATCTCTGCAAACAATTCATCATGCTTGATAAACGTGCTGAGCCACCAGCCAAGAGCTGCCAAAATGCAATTCCATATCCCTGCGCCAAGGGTCGTGAACAAAACGAATTTTCCCAAATGCATCCGAGCCAATCCGGCCGGAATGGAAATAAGCTGGCGCACAGCCGGAATCAAACGCCCGATAAACGTGGAAATCGCACCGTGCTTGTCAAAATATTTCTCTGCGCGAACCACGCTGCTTTCATCAATCAGGCAAATATGTCCCAATCGGCTGTTTGCAAATTTGTAAACAATCGGACGTCCGAGCCAAACTGCCAAATAATAGTTCACCAATGCGCCAAGAATCGCACCGACAGTGGCACAGACGACAACCATTGCCAGATTCATTTGTCCGCCTTCGATCGAAGCATAATAGGCAGCAGGAGGCACTACTACTTCCGAAGGGAATGGGATAAACGAACTCTCAATCGTCATGAACACAATAATCATCGCATAAGCAATCAGAGGATCCCCCAACAGAAAGCTATCTACATATTGAAATATTTCAGATATCATAAGAAAAATTTTTGCAAAAATAACATTCAATTTTCACTTCAACCCTATTTGTCTAAATAATTTATCGTAAGCTTCTGCTTTCTTTTCCACTGCAAGGGGATAAGCGCGAGACGACGACACCATGCGGTGATGGAAATAACGCTCGCCATTCATGTCAAAACATACGGCATCGTTCGTCGCAGGCACTTTCGTGCCGGTCAAGCCGGCAATAATTCCGGCCGCTTTTTCGCCTGTCGTCACCACATTGCGACAATCCGGGAGCTGCGACAATATGCCATTCAAATCCACCGGCTTCACCACTTCCAAGAACTTATCGGAAGCATTTCCTTTCCCTCGCCGGATTTCAACAGCAGAATCATACAGAGCAATTCCGAAATCGCTCGCAAAACGGCGTATGGCCGCTTCGTCGTATCCCGATGTTGTCAGAAACTTTCCTTTGTCGCCAAAAAACACAATGCCCAAAATACGCCACATGTCGTTCGTCTTGTTCGGGTAATAAAACTCCATTGCCCAACGGTTTCTCGGCGGCGGGAAAGATCCGAGCATCAACACTTTCGCATGCCTCGGCAAAAAAGGCTCAAACGGATGCGACTCTATATCCAATTTATCCATTCCCCCTTGCGTTATATGCACGAAAAACAATCATTAAAGCCAATGTGGCTAAAACACTGGCAATGGCCGCATAAGGCACGCCGCTCTCCGCCACGCCCACCGAATCAATCGCTCCTTGCTCTTTCAGCCATGTCAACACCACGACGGCCGTATTGTTGATTGCATGCCCTACGACAGGAACCCACAGCGAACCGCTCCACAAATACATATATCCAAAAAACGCACCCAAAACAAGCCGAGGTACAAATCCATAAAATTGGAAGTGCATCGCACTGAATATCAACGCCGAAATCCAAACAGCCAAATGTCCTTTTTTCGTTCCGCAAATAAAAATCTGCTGCAACGCGCCACGAAAAAAAGTCT
>OIXG01000853.1_pt1 | contig 34057 bp, 53 predicted proteins | sample 1587731 | NCBI WGS metagenome assembly OIXG01 (sample SAMEA3888908, study PRJEB22519) | human gut metagenome | biome: human gut; feature: human-associated habitat; material: faeces | place: Denmark | collected 2010 | reverse complement strand
TACGAGCCGACCTGAAGAAATAATCAGATGCGGGAATCCGAAAGGGTTCCCGTTTCTTATTTTGAAAAACTTCCGATTCTCGCTTCAATTCCCACGTTATAGGTGTATACTATAAGCATCAAAGGGAAAGGGAAAGGAACCCCGAAATGATGAGCAAGAAGCAGGCAATCGCATACGGAAAGCGCAACGGCGTCAAGTACTACGTCAAGAACAGCCTTGGCGGCCTTTTCGGCGGGACGAAGACTTACGAACAGGCGGTCGAGATGAAGGCTAGGTGTGAAAAGGAAGTAGCAAACGACCCGTTCGCGCCCAGCGACCTCAAGGTGTTCATCGTAGAGGCATAGAAGCGATGAAGAGAGAAATGGCGCACGGAATGTGGTGGAAGGTATGGGGCAACGACGAGATGGAGTGCATCATCGTGAGAGCTGAAACGGGCGATGAAGCTATTAGGAAGGGAAGGAAGTACGACCAACGTTTCAGTAGTTTCCAACGGTTCGACCCAAGCTGGGACGTTGAGCGCTTGAAGATGGAAGGTAAACGGAAACACTGAATGCAGGCCCCCAGAAATGGGGGCTTTTTTATTTTCAAAAACTTCCATTTCTTGCTTGCAATGATTGTGTATAGGTGTATACTATAAGTGTCAAAAGGGAAGGGCAAGAGAAAGGAACCCTAAAATGAAAAAGGTAAACTACGAACAGCTCACCAACGACGCAGTGAAGGCCCTCATTAAAAACCACCTCGCATGGAGCGGAAGCGACAAGGAAATGCCCAGCAGGGACATGGACAACGTCCGTGGGCGCTTCATCCAGGCTTGCTGGAAAGGACGCTATACTGTAGACGAATGGGACTTGATGAACGAAGACGAACAGGAGGAATGCGTCGCCTACTGGGGCCGTAAGTTCGACAAGGCTGCGGCTGAAGCAGACCGCAAGTGGGAAGCGGTCAAGGTCATGCTCGACCTGTAGAGTGCAAAAGGCCACTGGAAACGGTGGCCTTTTTCATCGTTCCCGCAATTCCCGCTCAGCGTGTCGTATAATCTTGGGAGTGTAAAAAACCAATCGGGAAAGAGCGGCATTGCAAGGATTCTGTGAGAAACTTCTTTGGGTTAGCATCCCGTGCGTGCTGGCGGCTACCGCCACGTTCGTTTCCAATCCAAGGCTAGATTCCCAGCTCGCAATCTACTCTGCGGCGGCGGTTGTCGCTCTTCTAGGCGTGATGCTTTCGAACAGGCGCGCAGAGAAGGAGAAGGCCGACGAGGAAAGCGAGCTTGTCAAATCGGCCTTGCGGGCGCTGCTTAGGAGCGAGCTTATGCGAACCCACCACCAGGCCGTGCGCGACGGCTACGCTTCGACGGTCGATAAGGAAGTCATGGAGCGCACCTATTACAGCTACCACCAATTGGGCGGAAACGGCATCGCGACGAACCTCCACGACGAGATGCTTGCGTTGCCGACCAAGGAAAAGTAGAAAGGCGAAAGCATGAAAGATTATCTAATCCCGAACGGCCTTTACCAGGTTTTGAAATGGGTAGGCTTGATTGCGTGCCCTGCCGTGGCTACTTTCGTCGGCGCTGTGTTACCTGCGTGGGGCATCCCGAACGTCGATGCCGTCGTGCTCACGCTCAACTCGGCGGGGGTGCTAATCGGCGCTCTCATCGGCGTTAGCGCGGCCACATCGCGGCAGGTTGACGAAGGGAATGAGCAATAATGACAATGCGGGGAATTGATTGCGCATCGTATCAGGCGGGCATCGACCCGAGCGTCGTTCCGTGCGATTTCGTGATTGTGAAGAGCACACAGGGCACGACCTACGTGAACCCAGACTTCAAGCGCTTGGCAGAAGCGACCCTCGCGGCAGGAAAGGCTCTGGGCATCTACCACTATGCGAGCGGCGGCAATGCGACCGCAGAAGCGAACCACATGCTAGACGTGGCGGGCGGCTACATCGGGCGGGCTATCTTCTGCCTTGACTGGGAGGGCGTGCAGAACAAGCTCTTCGAATCTGGGAATGATTCTGCGTGGATTGACGAATTCTGCGGGGCCATTGAAAACCGCGTCGGGTCTGATTGCCTTGTCTACATCTCCAAATCGGTCATGGGCTACGCAAGCGGCCACAAGCTCTGGGTGGCGCAGTACGCGAACATGAACCGCACGGGCTACCAAGACAGCCCGTGGAACGAGGGCGCTTACGACTGCGCCATCCGCCAATACACCTCGATGGGCCGCTTGGACGGCTGGGGAGGTGACCTCGACCTCGACAAGGCCTATATGTCCCGCGAGGAATGGGACGCATGGGCGGCAGGCAACGGCGCGCCCGCTTCCGAGCCGAAGGAACATCCAAGCGTCGCGAACGCAGGAATCTCTGAGGTTCAGGCATGGCTCGGATGCACGCAGGATGGAATCTACGGGCCTGACACGAAACGCCACCTGGTGCGCACTCTGCAACACGAGCTTAACGTCCAGTTCGGCGCTGGCCTTTCCGAGGACGGAATCTGGGGGCCGAAGACCAGGGCGGCATGCGTGAACGTTCGCCGAGGGGCGAAGGGCAACATCACCAAGGTTCTTCAAGGCGCGTTGATTTGCAACGGCTACGACACCAACGGATTCGACGGCATCTTCGGCGGCGGCACCGAGAGCGCAGTGTGCAGCTACCAGTCCGACCACGGGCTGAGCGCAGACGGCATCGCAGGGAAGGCAACCTTCGCAAGCCTTCTTGGCTAGCACAACGCAAATCTATCACTAAAAACTTTGAGTGATACAAAGATTCTTTTTAGTGAGCTGTTGCGGCTTCCGTTAGCGCGGGGGCCGCTTGCATATACAGGGGGAGACGGCATGGGAGCGTACAGGGCTTGCAGCAGGTGCGGGAAGATGCATAGGTACGACGAACCTTGCCCGAGGAAGAAACCAGCCTACAGGTACGAGAGGACTGGCGCGGACAGGCTCAGGTTCACATCTAGGTGGAAGAGGAAGAGCCTACAGGTCAGGGAGGACGCGCACTGGATGTGCGAGGTATGCAGGGACCAGGGGAAGGCTACGACCGAAGGGCTTGAGGTTCACCACATAGAGAAGCTGAGGGAAGACCCAGACGGGTTGATAGAGGACGATAACTTAGTGTGTCTATGCAGGATTCACCACATGATGGCAGACGATGGCGAGCTGACGAAGGACTACCTACGCGGGCTTGCGGCAAAGAGGATTGAGGGCCGCTAATGCTGGCTATCGTCCTAGGTTGATAACCTGTGGGAAACGCTGTGGGAAACCTGGGGAAAACTAATCCCCCCTTACCTAGTGGGAATTCGGGCGCTCCGCCGCGCTATCTGACCGCCCAGGAGAAAATACTAAATTTCCAATCCGCTGGGCTTTTTTGGAAAACGGCGGTTTATCGGCCAAAAACTGCGATTATCATCCAAATAGGTCAATTAACGGCAGATTTTTGATAGGGGCCGCTCATAGCGGCCTATGAGAAAGGAGAAACACGCATGAACAAGACCAAAGTCACCTACATGGACGTCGATTCGCTGATTCCGTATGCCAACAACCCGAGGTTGAACGACAACGCGGTCGATGCCGTGGCCGCGAGCATCAAGGAGTTCGGCTTCAAGGTTCCCATCGTGGTTGACGGCGAGAACGTCATCATAAACGGCCACACGCGCCTGAAGGCGGCGCACAAGCTGGGGATGAAGCAGGTGCCAGTAATCGTGGCGGACGATTTGACGCCCGAGCAGGTGAAGGCGTTCCGTCTGGCCGACAACAAGACCAGCGAGCTTGCCGAATGGGATTTGGGCAAGCTTGACATTGAGCTTGAGGGCATAGAGGACATCGACATGTCTGACTTCGGGTTCGACATCGAAATTGATGATATAGAGGAAAACACGGAAGTAAAAGAGGATGAAGCGCCAGAAGTAAAAGACGGAGAACCAAAAGCGAAGAGGGGCGATATATATCAGCTCGGGCGGCATCGGCTAATGTGCGGAGATAGTACAAATCAAGAAGATGTTGATAAATTAATGAATGGCGTAAAAGCTGACATGGTGTTTACAGACCCGCCTTATGGCATGAATCTTGATACTGACTATAGCGGCATGATTAATAATTTAGATTTTGCAAAAGAAAAAAATTTTACTGGTGGCAAAAAATATAGACAAGGTATTGTGGACGATTTTAAACCACAAATGATAGATGCTGTTTTAAGCATGAATGCAAAAGAAACGTTTATATGGGGGGCAAATTATTTTGCCGAGTTAATACCAAATAGAAATGATGGGTCATGGGTTGTATGGGATAAAAGAAGCAACAATAATGATGATATTGATGCCGATTACTCTAGTGATAAAATGTATGGTTCTTGTTTCGAATTGTGCTGGTCTAAAAATAGACATAAGCAAGATATTGCACGCATTAAATGGGCTGGTGTGTTTGGCACTGAACAAGAATTTGACCATAAAAGGTATCATCCAACGCAGAAGCCAATAAAACTCGTTACATGGTTTTTGAATAGATACAGCAAAGAAAATGAAAATATATGTGATTTATTTGGCGGTAGTGGTAGCACATTAATCTCATGTGAACAGCTAAACAGAAAATGTTGCGTGATGGAGCTAGACCCTCATTACGTGGATGTGATTATAGAGCGTTGGGAAAACTTCACTGGACAAACGGCTAAATTGTTAAACGAGGTGTAAAACATGGAGAAGAAACTATCGCTAAACGAGCAGGCAGTCGAGATTCTGCGCATTGCGGAAGAGACTGGCGTGCAGACGAATTTCTTCTTCGTGACCACTTTTAAGCGCTATCAGGTCCAGCTAAGCAACCTTACAGAGCTTGAGAAGGCAATCAAGGAGACTGGAACGCTCGTGACGAAGGAGTACGTCAAGGGTCGCGCCAACATCTACGTGAACCCCGCCGTTACCGAATACAACAGGACAACGGACAGCGCCAACCGCACGGTGACCACTCTGATGAAAATCATCAAGGGCTTCGCCAAAGAGGACGAGGAACGCGACGCGGACTATGACCCGCTCATGGCGATAATCAACGGTGACAGCGATGGCGGGGAATAAGGGCTACGAGTACTGCAAGCGTGCGATAGACGCTGACACCACACCGCGCTACGTAAAAAAGCAGATGCGCCTGTGGATGGACGTTTGTGAAGGCAAGAGCGAGAAGTATTTCGTAAGCGACGCGAAGATTCGTCAGGTCGAATCAATCCTGAAGCTGCTAATCATGCCGAAGGGCCTGAAGGCCGAGCAGACGCTCTACGATTGCACCACTGGCTACCAATGGCTGCTTTACATCGCCGTCCTCTGCACCGTCTACCGCGACAATCCCGAGAAGCGGCGCTATGAAATCGGGTTGCTCGAAATCGCCCGCAAGAATTTTAAAACGTACACGGTCGCGACCATATTTATTATCCTCATGTTGACCGAGCCGAGATTCGCCGAGTTCTTTTCCGTCGCGCCAGACGGGGCGCTTTCGAAGCAGATTAGAGAAGCCATCTCGCAAACCCTGCGCTCGTCCCCGCTGGTCTACGAGCACAAGGGCAACAAAAGATTCAAAATCATCAACCCGTCCATCACGTTCCTGCCGAAAAGCTCGAAGTATGTTCCCCTGAGCTATTCGACCTCGCGAATGGATGGACGACTTCCCAGCGCGTTCTGCGCGGACGAGGTAGGCGCTCTCCCCACGAGTTACGCGGTCGAAGCGATGAAGTCTGGCCAGCTCAACATCCTCAACAAGCTCGGCTTCATCATTAGCACCAAATACCCGACCATCGACAATCCTTTCGAGGACGAGGTTGCATATGCGAAGAAGGTTCTCGACGGCATCGCCGAGGACGATACGCTTTTCGCGCTGCTCTACGAGCCAGACGAAACCAAGGACTGGGCTACCAACGATTTGGTCATGCGCCACGCCAACCCCGTCTCGCTCGAAATTCCCGAAATCTGGGAAGACCTACTGAAGAAACGCGCCTATGCAATCGCGGTCGAATCAGCACGCGAGAACTTCCTCACGAAGCACTGCAACATCATCTATCAGGGTCAGGGAACGGAGACGTTCATCGACGTTGCCGACGTGCAGGCTTGCAAGGTCGCGAACATAGACTGGAAGGGCCGCGTCGTGTATCTGGGGCTAGACCTTTCCGAGACGAACGACAACACGGCGGTTGCAATGGTGGCGGCAGACGATGACGGAAACATCCTCGCCGACGTTTTTGCTTTCGTTCCAGAGGGCCGCATTCCCGAGAAGAACGCATACGAGAAAATCGACTACAACGAGTTCGTCCGCGCTGGCAAGTGCGTCGCCTGCGGTGACAGGGTTATCGACTACAAGGTGGTCGAGGACTTCATTCTCGGCATCGAGGAAAAGTACGGCGTGCAGGTGCAGGCAATCGGCTACGACCGATGGAACGCGCTCAGCACAGCGCAGAAGCTTGAAGGCGCGGGATACAACACCGTCGAAATCAGGCAGCATTCGAGCGTGCTCCATAGCCCTGCAAAACTTCTGAAGGAAAAGGTTCTGAACGTCGAGTTCGAGTACACCGACAACAAATTGCTCGAAATCAACTTCCAGAACGCGCGTTGCTCGTACGACACCAACAAGAACATGTACGTACACAAGAAGAAGAGCAAGGGCAAGGTCGATATGGTCGTTGCCCTGATAAACGCGATATATTTATTGCAGCAGGACGTGGTATTCGGGCAGATGCCAGACTTCACCGTGCAGGTAATTTAGGAGGTAATCGGATGGGATGGATTAGAGACAGACGGGAGCGCAAGCGCTCCACCGAGAACGTCATCGGCAACGACGGCACGGTGAACGACGTTCTTCTGAGGGCATTGCTTGCAAACGAGCCTATCGACCGCGACAAGGCCATGATGCTTCCAGCAGTATCTGGAGCGGTTGACTTCATCACGAGCGCCGTGGCCTGCATGCCCGTGCGCTTGTACCGCACCAAGAAGGGCGTTGTCGAAGAGATGGAAAACGACCCTCGCCCGAAGATGCTCAACGGGGACACGGGGGATACGCTGGACGGTTTCCAGCTCAAGAAGGCGATGGTCGAAGATTATTTGATGGGCAAGGGCGGCTATTGCTACATCGAGCGCAGCCGCAACGACGTGACGGGCCTTTATTACGTGGCGTGCGACGCGGTGAGCGTCAACATCAACAGCGACCCGATTCACAAGTCTTACGACATTATTGTCGGTGACGGAGTGTACAAGCCTTTCGAGTTCGTCAAGATTCTGAGGAACACGAAGGACGGCGCTTCAGGGGTCGGGCTTACCGTCGAGGTCGCGAAGGCCTTGGAGACGGCATACCAAACTCTCATGTACCAGCTGGGGCTGGTGAAGGCGGGCGGAAACAAGCGCGGTTTCCTGAAGAGCCAACGCAAGCTGGGGCAGGAGGAAATCGACGCGCTCAAAAGCGCATGGTCGAACCTTTACGGCAACTCTGAGGAAAACGTCGTGGTGCTCAACAACGGCTTGGAATTCCAGGAAGCGTCGAGCACTTCCACCGAGATGCAGCTTGACGAGAACAAGCGGACGATGGCGGATGAAATCAACGGCATCTTCCACATCAAGGACAATTTCGAGGAAACGTACAAGTTCGCCATCTACCCCATCGTGCGGGCGTTTGAAACGGCCCTCAACCGCGACCTGCTGCTTGAAAAGGAGAAGCGCAATTACTTCTTTGCGTTTGATAGCCGCGAAATAATCAAGGCCAGCTTGAAGGAGCGATACGAGACGTACCAGCTTGCAAAAGAATGTGGCATAATGACGATTAACGAAATGCGCCGCAACGAGAATATGAACGAGGTTCAGGGGCTTGACATCATCGACCTCGGCCTTGGCTCGGTTCTCTTCGACACCGCGACTGGTGAGACGTACACCCCGAACACGGACACCACGAAGGCGGAAGGCATTTCGGATTCTGGCGGCGCACTTCAAGCGCAAGGGGGTGAATCAAATGCAGATTAACATTCGCGAGGACAGCGTAGAGATTGAGGGCTACGTCAACGCTGTGGAGCGCAACAGCAAGCCGCTGCTTTCGCGCATGGGCAAGTTCATCGAGCGCATCAAGAAGGGCGCGTTCGCGCGTGCCCTGAAGCGAAACGACGATGTGCACGTCCTGCTCAACCACGACTGGCAGCGCGATTTGGGCAGCACCAAGCAAGGCAACCTCGAACTTACTGAGGACAACATCGGGCTTCATGCTAAATGCACCATTTCCGACAAGGAAGTCATGGAGATGGCGAAGCGCGGTGACCTGGTGGGCTGGTCTTTCGGCTTCTACGACCGCGACGTGACGAACGGCGTTGAGAATGGGATGCTCACGCGCGAGGTGAAAGACCTCGACCTCGAAGAGGTTTCCATCCTCGACCGCTCCAAAGTGCCAGCCTACGACGGCACGCTCATCATGGCACGCAGCGAGGATTCAGAGAACGACATGTTCCTGTCTGAATCCTTCGACGCGGACGGCGAACCGCCCGAGACGCGGGATGCCGAACCTAAGCAGGAAACGAAGCAAGAAACGAAGCAGGAAATCGACTATAGCAAGTACAAGGAAATAATTTCCGAAATGAAGGAGGGCTAACATGCCGATTTATCACACCCGCTCCCTGAGCTACAAGAACCTCGTGGAGCTGAAGAACGACAAGATTAACCGGGCCGAGAAGATTCTGGCCGATGCCGAGGTAAACAAGCGAGAGCTTACGCCCGACGAAGCCGCCGAGCTTGCCGAGATTCGCGACGATGTTAAGCGCATCAAGGAAGCGCTGAAAATCGGTGACGAGCTGGACGATTCCAAAGACAAGCAGCCGAAGAAGGAGCCGATGCCCGCTGGCGGCGAGCCGAAGCCGACGCAGCAGGAGCAGGACACCCGCGCTTTCGAGAACTTCATTCGCGGCCAAGTGATGCACGAACGCGCTGGCGAGCTGACCAAGACCGACAACGGGGCCGTCATCCCCACCACCATCGCGCAGCAAATCATTAAAAAGGTCTACGACGTTTCCCCCGTGCTTCAGCGCTCGCAGAAGTACAACGTAAAGGGAAAGCTTCAGATTCCGTACTACGACACCACGACCGGTGGCATCACCGTCGCGTATGCCGAGGAATTCAAGCCGCTGACTTCATCGAACGGGAAGTTCAAGACCATCGAGCTTGACGGCTTCCTGGCTGGCGCGCTTTCCAAGATTAGCAACTCGCTCATCAACAATAGCCAGTTCGACATCGTTTCCTTCGTCGTGAATCAGATGGGCGAGGACATCGCTCGCTTTGTCGAGCACGAGCTGCTCATCGGCACGAGCCAAAAGGCTACTGGCCTTTCCACCGTGCAGACCAAGGTGACCGCAGCTGCCGCCAACGCTATCACCGCCGACGAGGTTGTGAAGCTGAAGGACAGCATCAAGGACGTTTACCAGAACAACGCTATCTGGATTATGTCCCACGCGACCCGCACCGCGCTCCGACTTCTGAAGGGTTCGGACGGCCACTACATGCTCCAGGACGATATCACTGCTGATTTCGGCTCCACGCTGCTCGGCAAGCCCGTGTTCGTGTCCGACAACATGCCCGAAATCGGTGCTTCGACTGCCCCGATTTACTACGGCGATATGACCGGACTTGCCACCAAGTTCTCGGAAAACATCACCACGCAGGTCTTGCGCGAGAAGTACGCCGACGAGCACGCAACGGGCGTGGTCGCGTGGTTCGAATTCGACGCGAAGGTGCAGGACGAGCAGAAGCTTGCCAAGCTGGTGATGGCGAGTGCATAAGGCGCTGAAATCTTTCAGCGGCGTTATCTCGATGCACGAGGGCGAGACGCGAGAGATTGACAACGCCGCAATCGTTGCCGACCTCACCAAGGCTGGCTACATCGAAGAGGTCAAGCCCAAGCGCGGCAGGAGCGTCAAGAAATCTGGGGAGCCGAATCCCCAAGAGTAAGGGGGTAGAGGAATGAACCAGATTGCGAAAGTATCGGAAGTCACAGCCGCCGACCTTGCTGAATACCTGCGGGTCGGCGAGGTGACCGAATCCGAGGAAGGGTTCCTGAGCACGATTATCGGCGCGGCCAAATCGTACATGTGCAAGTACACTGGGCTTACTGCGGAACAGCTGGACGAATCCAGCGACCTCGTCATCGCCCTGCTCGTGCTCTGCCAGGACATGTACGACAACCGCGCCCTGTACGTCGATTCCGCGAACGTCAACCTGACCGTGCAGAGCATCCTCGACATGCACTCGGTCAACCTTCTCCCATCGGCGGTGAAGAACGATGATTAACGCGGGGAAGTACAAGCATAGAATCCAAATCGTCAGGCCAAAGGTATCGCACGACGCGGAGGGTTTTCCCACGCCGATTGACGAGCCAGTGCTGGAAGCATGGGCGAGCGTGCGAACCACCAGCGGCTACACGCTTGTGAAGAGCGGCACCGACTTCGAAGCGGCAACCACTAATTTCACGATTCGCTACCCGCTGGCAGCCAAAATCGACCGAGACATGGTCGTGATTTTCGACGGTAGGCGATACGAGATTCAATACATCAACAACGTCAACTATGCGAACGTAGAGCTTGAGGTGCAGGCAAGGGAGGTGACTCACTGATGGCATCATTCGAAGAGCAGTTACCGACCGAGCTTGTCGAGCAGTTCGAGTTTCTCGACAAGAACACCGAAACGATGTTGAAGCAGATGACGCGCGAGGGAGCCAAGAAGGTTCTGGCTAATGTCAAAGCGAACGTCCCGCAGGGCTTCCACGGCTCCGACATTATGAAGTGCCTGAAGCTGACCCGATCTTACAAGACGCCGTCCGACGATGGCGTTGCAACAAAGGTCGCTTTCTACGGCTACTTCACCAACGAGGACGGTAAGAAAACGCCCGCGCCTTTGGTGTGCAATTTGTTCGAGTACGGGCGCAGCAATTCGCCGTACCCTCGGCACCCGTTCATGCGCCGCAGCTTCGTTGCCAACGAAATCGAAGCGGCCATGAAAAAGGTGCAGGACAAGTACCTGCCGAAGGGGTGAGCCGATGAACGCTGAAATCGTCAAGATTTTCGACGGCTTCACCGTCGGCGGTAAAGAGATTCCCGTGCGCTTCATGACTTACGAGGGCCACGGCGAGCCTTACGTAATTTTCAGCCGCGAGTACGACGATAGCTCTTACGCTGGGGACGATTCGCTGCTTGGATACGTCACTTACTACGACTTCGACGTGTACAGCAAGGGCAACCACACCGCACTCGTTGAAGCGGTCAAGAAGGTTCTCGAAGATGCGGGATGGACTTGGCAACCGTCCCGCTCTTCTGGGGACATGTATGAGAGCGACACGGGATACTTTCATGTGACGCTCAGTTTTGCAAAGGAAAGAGGGGTTTAGATGGCTAAAATCGGCCTTACTAACATCTGGTGGGGAAAGCTCACCGAATCGTCTGACGGCACTCCGTCCTATGACGGCGCGAAGTCTTTCGGAAAGGCAGTGTCGTGCAAGGTTTCCGTGACCAACAACGACGCGACCTTGTACGCCGAGGACGCTCTTGCCGAATCAGACAAGAGCTTCAACAGCGCGTCCGTGACGCTCGGCGTTGCAGACGACGACGATACGGTTTTCGCGCCCATCCTCGGCCACACCGTCAAGAACGGCGATTCGGGCAAGGGCGAGATGGTGCGCAACGCCAACGACGTTGCCCCCTACATCGGCCTGGGCCGCGTCATCACCAAGATGGTGAACGGCTCTCTGAAGTACAAGGGAGAATTCCTGTACAAGGTCAAATTCAGCGAGCCGTCGCAGGAAGACCAGACGAAGGGCGAGAAGGTGGACTTCAAGACGCCCGAAATCGAGGGGTCTGCGGCTAGCCTTGCGAACGGCAATTGGAGCGCGGCGCAGACTTTCGACACCAAGGACGCGGCAGTCTCTTGGGTCAAGGACAAGCTCAAAGCGTCATCGCCAGCAGCCTAGCGGCCAGAACATATGTGCGATAATGGGTCATGGCAATCGCCGTGGCCCATCGTTTTAAGGAGGAAGGAACGCATGAAAAGCAAGTTGCAGGAAATCGAGTACAGGGACAAGACGTACAAGCTCGCATTCGACCTCAACGTGATGGAAGCCATCCAAGACGAGTACGGTAGCATCGAAGCGTGGGGCAAGCTGGTGGAGCCTGAAGATGGCGAGCCTAACATCAAGGCGCTGGTTTTCGGCGCTACGCAGATGATTAACGAGGGCATTGAAATCGCCAACGACGAGGACGGCACAGACGAGAAGCCGCTTACGCATCGCAATGTGGCCCGAATCCTCACCGAGGTGGGGCTTGAATCCGTGACGGGCAAGGTGCAGCAGACGGTGGTCGATTCAACGGCGGATGATTCAAAAAACGCATAATCCACGACGAAGACGAGATTTTCGACTACGACCCGACCATCAACTTCTCGTGGTATTACTTCATCGGTCGGGCAAGGCTTGGGCTTTCGTCCGACAAGGAAGTCGGAAGGCTCACGCTCAGGCGGTTTCGGGCGCTTTACCAAGCGTACAAGGACACCTTCGATGCCGAAACGCTTCTGAGGGCGAGCGGGAGCACTTATGCAAAGGCCGACGCGCAGGCGCGGCAAGAAGAAGAATGGTTCTAACCAAGGGGGTGGTCATATGGCAAGTTTCGGTGGCGCGGTCAAGCTCACAGGCGAGAGCGAGTATCGCGCCGCATTGCGCAACATAACGCAAAACCTCAAAGAGGTTTCGTCCGAACTCAAGCTCGTGTCCTCGCAGTACGTGAATAACAACACGAGCGTCGAAGCGCTGACCGCTAAGCAGACGGTGCTGACCCATCGGCTCGAAGAGCAGAAGTCGAAGCTCTCGGTGCTGCGCGAGCAATACGAGAAGATGGGCAGCGAGTACCAGCAGAACAAGGAAAAGCACGAGCAGCTAGTCTCTTCGTACAACAAAGAGAAATCCGAGCTGGAGCGCATCGGGCGCGAGCTGGGGACGTCATCTTCGGAGTACAAGCAGCAAGCCGCAGTGGTCGATAACCTGAAGGAGCAGGTCGAGAAATCGACGCTCGCCAACGACCAGAACGAGCGGTCGATGTCCCGTATGCGCACGCAGATGAACAACGCGCAGACGGACGTCAACAAGACCAAGACCGAAATCAAAGAACTAGAATCGCAGATGGGCAAATCCGCCGATTCTGGTGACAAGCTGGGGAAATCGGTCGAGGACGCTGGCGAGAAGGCACGCAGGGCCGAGGGCGGTTTCACGGTCTTGAAGGGCGCTATCGCCAACCTCGCGGGGAACATCCTCACGTCGGCAATCAGCGGCATCCAAAACCTTGCGGGAGAAGCAATCAATTCCGCCGACGCTCTGAAAAAGTTCGAATCGACAATGAGCTTCGCGGGCTACGACGATGCGGCAATCTCCAAAGCAAAAGACGATATGAAGACGTACGCCGACCAGACGGTGTACGACCTCGACACGGTTGCGAACACGACCGCGCAGCTGGCGGCCAACGGCATCCAGGACTACACGGGTCTGACGCAGGCCGCAGGCAACCTGAACGCCGTCGCAGGCGGAAACGCGGAAACCTTCAAGTCGGTTGCAATGGTTATGACGCAGACCGCTGGCGCGGGAAAGTTGACCACGGAGAACTGGAACCAGCTTGCGGACGCAATCCCTGGCGCGTCTGGACAGCTCCAGGAAGCGATGCTCAAGAACGGCGCGTACACTGGCAACTTCAGAGACGCGATGGAGAAAGGCCAAATCAGCGCCGACGAGTTCAACCAAGCTATCATGGACCTCGGATTCACCGACGCGGCGCAGCAGGCCGCAACGTCAACCGAAACCTTCGAGGGCGCGATGGGCAACATGCAGGCGGCTGTCACCGACGGTTTGATGCAGATTTACGACGCAATCGGCAGCGAGAACGTAACTGGCTTCATCAACGGAATCTCCGAAGCGGTTTCAACGGTCATCCCGCCTATCAAGGAAGGTATCTCGTGGCTGAAGGACAACCTTCCGACAATCGCGCCGATGCTTGCTGTAATCTCCGCAGCGTTTGGCGGAATCATGGTTGCGCAGAAGGTCGAAGCGATGGTCACCGCGTTCAATAGCTGGAAGACCGCGACCGAGGGCCTTACCGTGGCCCAGCGGCTTCTCAACGTCGCGCAACTTTCGTCCCCTATGGGGCTTGTGCTCGCGCTGGTCGCTGGTCTGGTCGCTGCGCTGGTCGTGCTTTGGAACACGAACGACGGCTTCCGAGACGCGGTCATGAGCGCGTGGCAGGGCATTCAGGACTTCGTTGGCGGCGCAATCCAGGCAATCGGTGACTTCTTCACCAACCTCGGCACCAACATTTCGCAGTTGCCGCAGATGTTCGCCGACTGGCTCAACAACGTAATAACTACGGTTGCGGGCTGGGTTTCGAACATGGCGGCGAACGCAGCGAGCGCGGGCAGCCAATTCGTGTCGAACGTCGTGAGCTTCGTCCAGAACCTTCCGTACAACATCGGCTACCTGCTCGGCACGGTCATCGGTTCGGTCATCTCTTGGGTAGGCCAGATGGCATCGAACGCCGCTTCGGCTGGCTCGCAGTTCGTCAGCAACGCCATCAACTTCATCGCGAACCTTCCGAGCCGCGTCGCGAGCTTCCTCAGCAGCGTCATTTCGAACGTCATCGGATGGGCATCGAACATGGCATCAAACGCATCGCGCGCGGGCAGTCAGTTCCTGAGCAACGCCGTCAACTTCATCTCGCAGCTGCCTGGGCGCATCGCAAGTTTCCTGAGCAACGTCATCTCGAACCTCGGCTCTTGGGCTGGGCAGATGGCGAGCAAGGGCGCGGAAGGCGCAAGGAACATGTTCAACGCGGTGGTCAACGGGTTGACCTCGCTGCCTGGGCGCGTGCTCAGCATCGGCTCCGACATCGTGCATGGCATCTGGAACGGAATCAGCGGGGCAGCTGGCTGGCTTGCCGACAAGGTGGCGAGCTTTGCGTCTGGCATCTTGGACGGCATGAAGAACGCCCTCGGCATCCATTCGCCCTCGCGACTGTTCCGAGACCAAGTCGGCAAGTACATCGCCCAAGGCATCGGCGAGGGCTTCACGGCAGAGATGGGGAGCGTTGTCGGCCAGATGCAGGACGCGATGCCCGACCCCTCGGCTTTCGTGAGCAACCAGCAGATTGCGTACAGCGGTTATCCCGCAGCTGGGATGCTTGACAATTCAAGCGTCGTTGACGCGGTTGTCGAAGCCATCGGGCGCGTCCACATCGTGCTCGATGACGAGGTGGCAGGCCGCTTTGTCGAGCGCACGGTCACGAACGCTATTTACGCATAGGAGGTGGTCATATGATTAATTACATCGAGCTTAACGGCGAGAAGAGCACCAACGTGAAGGGGCTGCTAATCCAGTCTCTTCCGCCAATCAGCAAGCCGAAAATGCGCACGTCTACTGAGACAATCGACGGGCGCGACGGAGATATAGTCACGAAGCTTGGCTATGCCGCCTACGACAAGGAGGTGGGCATCGGCCTTCACGGTGACTTCGACATCGACGATGCTATCGCCTTCTTCGATTCCGAGGGGGATGTCGTTTTCTCCAACGAACCCGACAAGTACTACCGATACCAGATTATCGACCAAATCGACTTCGAGCGCCTGGTGCGGTTCCGCACGGCGAAGGTCAAGATGCACGTGCAACCTTTCAAATACGACGCGGTTGACAGGACTTTCGATATCGTCAACCAGTTCCTGCACGTAGAGGATTCGACGGCCAGCAGGTTCGGCATCACAGTAACTTCGAGCGACGGCAGCATCAGGGTCGCCGGCAAGGCCACGAGCGACGTTGATATCGAGATTCCAATCGAGAGCATGTCGATTTCTGGAAGCTACACCCTGACCGCTTCGGCTAGCGGCAGCGCTGCTGGGTGCGCGTTAAGGCTAATAGATGGCTCGCCTTCGGATGACGGGTCTTTCGGCGGCTCGTACATGGAGCTGAAGAGCGACGGAGATTCGACCATGACAGCAACGGCTGATTCGGAGTACGATGCACTGTGGCTCGACATCAATGCTGGCACTTCGGTAGACTTCACGCTAAGCGTCACAATGTCGAGCGACAGCTTCAACCAAATCGCATTGACGAATCGCGGGAACGTCGCGTCAAGGCCGACCGTCACCGTCTACGGGAGCGGGAACGTCGAGCTTGCAATCAACGCGGTTACTGTGCTGTCGTTCTCAATCGATGATGGATATATCACGATAGACGCGGAGGAAATGAACGCATACCATGGCGATGCCTTGATGAACAGGTACGTCACTGGCGATTACGCCGACTTGCACCTGAACGTCGGGGAGAACGTCATATCATGGCGCGGTGACGTTACGGCAATCAGGGTAGAAGATTTTTCGAGGTGGTTATGATGCGCGCTAATTTCGCGATGGAAGACGATTACATTCGCATGGTTCGAGGTGACACCCTTTCGTTCGGCTTGCAGGTATACGGCGATTCTGGCGAGCCTTTCGACCAGGACTTGGAGCGGGCGTATTTCACCTGCAAGTCAAACCGCAGCGACAACCGTTTCCTTTTCAAGAAGTCGCTTTCGGACGGCGTTTCCAAGGTCGGTCAGGGCGCGTACACCGTGCGGGTAGCTCCGAGCGACACAGCAAACGCCAAGCCTGGGAAGTACTTCTACGACTTCGAAATCGGCTGCAACGGGGACGTTTTCACGGTCATGCGCGGTGTCATCGAGATAATGCAGGACGTTACTTTATAGGGGGTGTTTGAATGGCGAAGATAGACGAGCGCGTCAAGGTGATGCTGCTCAAAGGAGAGGTCGGCGCGAGCATCAAGTCAATCGACAAGACAGCTTCAGACGGACTTATCGACACTTACACCGTGAATATGACGGACGGGACCGAGAGCAGTTTCTATGTCACGAACGGTCGCGACGGCGAGAAGGGCGAGAAAGGCGATACTGGGAATACGGTATCGATTCCAGTGTCGGGGCTGTTCAACATGGGTGTTGATTCGGACGGCAACCTGTGGGTGTACCATTCCGATTCTGACAAAATCCCAGAATTCAAGTACGATTCATCGACTGGCAACCTATACTACATTACAGAGGGGTGATAGCTAATGGCGAAAACCTTAATCGGGAACATCAAAGGGAAAGACGGTCGCGGAATCTCGAAAATCGAGAAAACCGGCACGACCGGCTCAGTAGACACGTACACAATCACGTACACGGACGAAACCACGTCAACGTTCACGGTCAACAACTCAGACAGCGTTTCGCTTCAACGCCAAATCGTCCCGAGCGCGGCGGTGGAATCTTCTGACACCGCTTCGCAGGCGTACGCGGCAGGAGATTACGTTGTCGTTAACGGCGTTCTGCGCAAGGTCAAGAGCGCAATCGCTAAGGGCAACGCCATCTCGAATTCCAATTCGACCGCCACGACGGTAGGGGGAGAACTTGGGGGCCTTGCGAAAACGGTAGGCGAAACCGACACATGGCACACGTTGTATGAGACGAGCGGGTGGAGCGTCTACTACACGAAGCGCTACGACGTGCTATACGTCCGCGTTCATGTCGGCGCTCTTAGTTCGAGTTGGTGGAAGGCAGGCACGCTGCCCGTCGAGTATCGTCCGAAAATGGACTTCTATTCGTCGTTGTACAATTATCACGAAAACGCTTGCGGAGGCATCTCCGTCGAAAGCAACGGCTTAGTCAGTATGCACAGCTACCAAACTCAATCATCCACGGTTTCGTGGGCGCTTTTGGCAATCCCGCTTTGGTAAGGAGGAAAAACCATGGCAAAGACTATGAAATTCAAGGACGGCAAGACCTACGACTTCACGGATTCGAGCACCGCGCTCGATTGCGTGGCGGTCGTGCAGACCTTCGCTGAGCTTGACGCAATCCGCGCCGAGTTCACCGATGGCAACCTGAAGGGCGCGACTTTCGACGGCGTTTCCGTGGAGCATCTCGTGCCCGTCTCTGCGAAGGCCGAGACCGACGGCGAGAATATCACGGCCCATTTCGCCAACCGCGTGAAGGGTCAGGACGAAATCAACGCCGAGCAAATCAGCGAGCTTCAGGAAGCAATGGCCAACATCGTGGAAGGGGCTTAAAATGGGGTACATCTACTCACGCTTGATTTTCAAGGGTCTGCGAACCTTCGAGAGCGTCCCCGAGAAGTACAAGGACGCGACGAAGGCAGCGTACGAGGACATTTACGGCATCGAGCTTTAGTGCCGCAGAAAGATTGAACGCTCAGGGGGGTGCAGCGATGCGCCCCCTTGGCATATATGGAGGTGTTCAAATGGATTATATATCTACTGTTCGGGTGCTAGACACCGACTACAAAATAAAGGACGAAGAAGCGGCGCGAATCAACCACACGCACAAGGTCGATGAAATCGAGGGAGCCGCCAAGGAAGGCCACAAGCACCAAGCGTCCGAGATTGCAGGGCTTTCAACCGTGGCCACGAGCGGGAGCTATTCGGATTTGTCTGGGAAGCCTTCGGCTGCTACCGAGAGCGCGGACGGCCTTATGACTTCCGCCGACAAGAGGAAGCTGGAAGCCGTTGCGGAGACCGCCCAGAAAGGCGTGGCGGACGCGTCCGACGCGTTGGCGGCGGCGGGAGCCGCGCAGACGACGGCCAGAACGGCGGCGAGCACGGCCAACAGCGCCAAGACCACCGCCGACGATGCCTACAGCCGCACGCTGCGCATCGAGCTTGTGAGCGTGCCCGCCGATGCGGCTGAGGACACCTCGCAGCTAACCGCCTACGTCTACCGTGGCGGCGAGCTGTTGAGCGACCAAGACGTGGCCCAGCTGGGGCTAATCGCGTGGTACGTGGACGGCGCACGCAAAGCAACGGGACACGAATACACATGCGCGGCGGGCACAGCCGTCGAATGCAGACTGGAGGAATAGCATGGAAGAATTGAAGATTAGGGGGTGTGGCCATGAGCGCTAACCTGATTGCAGGTGTTGAACCTACCTTAGAGCAATCAGATTCCATGACGAACCACGTGTCGATGGAGAACGGCGTGATAACGTCTGGTGTGTGGAAAGATGTCTGGTACGACATTGCCATCTGGCCCGTCTCGCTCGACGCCGTAACCGAGAACCAGACCGTGCATATCGGTCTGTCGGTAAAGTGGCACGACGCTGCGGCCACGACGGGCCGTGCATGGGCGTCCGTGAGGTACGCCGACGCAGCCGGACACACACACACCGCCGACGCCGCGATTGACGGCATCACGACTGAGTGGCAGCGCTTATCGCTGTCCGTGGTCGTGCCGTCCGGCATGCGCTTGACGGACTTCCATATCTCGGCACAGAATCTCGACGCTGCATACGACACTACGAACCAAGTTATGTCCTACGGCTCCCCCGGCGTGCTTGCGTCCTCTGCCCACACCCCCTATGCGACTGACGGCCACCTGCAAGCGGTGTATGCCACACAGGCCCAGCTTGCTGGCTACATTCCCATCTCTGGCGGGACGCTCACGGGCAACGTTACAGCGCCGAAGTTCAAAGGCCCGCTTGAAGGGAACGTGACTGGCAACGCATCGACCGCATCAAGGCTTTCGACCGCACGAACCATCGCCATTTCTGGCGCGGTGACGGGTTCTGCGATGTTCGACGGCAGCGGGAACGTGAACATCTCGACAACGGCGAACGAAAGCTACATTTCATCGCCCATATCTGGGCTGTACAACATGGCGGTCGATGCAGACGGCAACCTATGGGTCTATCATTCCGATTCTGACAAGGCTCCAAACTTCGAGTACGATTCGGCAACGGGCAACCTTTACTACGTGACCGAAGCGTAAGGAGGTGCATCTATGATTAGGGTTTTCGAATCAACCGACAAGGACTTCACCAGTAACGGCGATATAGTCATTCTGCCTACTAAGGCAAAGGTGACAAAGAAGGACAACGGCGATTATTACCTCGATTTCGAAGCGAGTACCAAGTACGCCGACTACCTGACTAGCGGTAGGATAATCGTTGCAGACACTCCGCAGGGCGCGCAGGCTTTCCGCATTTCGGACGTGACGAAGAAGAGCACAAAGGTCTCGCTGAGGGCGTGGCACGTGTTCTACGATTCCAAGAACTACCTTATCGAGGATTCTTACGTCGTGGACAGCGATTGCAACGTCGCGCTCGACCACCTGAACTCAGCGACTGAGCCGGAGTCTCCGTTCGCCACAATATCTGACGTGCCGACCGTTGATAGCTTTAGATGCGTGCGCAAGTCTCTCTACGAGGCAATCCAGACGGTCATCGAGCGCTGGGGCGGGCATCTGGTGCGCGACAACTTCCGCATCGAGATTCGCAAGAAAATCGGTGCCGACAATGGCGTTACGGTGAGGTACGGGAAGAACCTCAAGGAGCTTACTTGCAAGTACGATTGGAGCAGTGTCGTTACGAAGCTTCTTCCAGTAGGCGCGGACGGCATCCTTCTCAACGACCAAGACTCTTCCGCTTCTATATACGTGGAGAGCGAGCAGAAATGGCCAATTCCATATACCAAAACCGTCTCGTTCTCGCAATCGAGCATAAAGAAGGATGATTACGGCAATGATGAGACTGCCTATCGCAAGGCACTGGTAGATGATTTGAGACAGCAGGCGCAGGATTACGTCAACAAAAACTGCATGCCGAAGGTGAACTACACGCTCAAGGCAGACATGGAGCGAGTGACCGACATCGGTGACACGGTGGAGGTCATCGACGAGCGATTGGGTGTCCACATACAGACAAGCGTCATCGGCTTCACGTATGACTGCATCCTCGGCAAGTATACCGAACTAGAGTTCGGGAACTTCACGAAGACGCTGAGCGGGCTTGCTGGAACGCTGCAATCATCTGCACAGAGCGCGGCGCATAGCACTGTCAGCAGCGCAATTCAGGGAGTCGCCGATACTGTGACCCAGAACATCACGCAGTCGATGGGAGCTTCCTATGTCATCTATGACGGCTCGAAAATCATGGTGCTCGATTCGCTGCCAAAGGAGGACGCGCACAACGTCTTACTTATCAATGACCACGGAATCGCCTTCTCGCGCAACGGGGTCGCTGGGACTTTCGAGAGCGCGTGGGGCATCGACGGCACCATGAACATGCAGCACATCAACGTCATAAATTTCGTGGCCGATTTAATCAAGGGCGGCACGCTGAAGCTCGGCGGAAGCGACAACGGAAACGGCGTGATGGAGGTTCGCTCGGCTGGCGGCTCGCTGCTCGGGCAGCTCGACAAGGACGGGCTGAGGATGTGGGCGAACGACGGCACGCGAATCGAAATCAACGCTTCGCAAGGGCTTGTCGGATACGACGCTAACGGCAACCCGACTTACGGGGTGACCGATGGCGTGTTCTACATGGCGAACGGATACGTCAACAGCTCGTTGGCGGTGGGCGGCTTGCTGAAGATGGTTCCCATCAAGACCGACGCAAGCACTGGCATCGCGTTCGTAGCTCTTGCATAGGAAGGGGGAAAATCAATGGCATCAAGCGGCAGTATCACGGGCTCTTATCGCGGCTACACGCTCAGGGCAGATTGGAGCGCCGTCCAGAACGCGGCTGGAAACTACAGCGACGTGACTGTAAGGCACACGCTGGTCATAGGCTCAGCGTACTCGCTCGGCATCTCTTCGCGCACTAACACCTGCTCGGTAGGAGGTGTTTCGCAGGGCTACACGTCTGGAAGCATCAACCAGAAGGGCGGCTCGGTTCTTCTCGGCACGACCGTCCACAGGGTTGCGCATAACGCAGACGGCACAAAGACGGCGCAGCTAACTGACACGTTCAACATCAACGCCACGATTGACGGTACGAAGGTCGGGAGCATCACGGCATCTGGCTCAATCACCCTCGACAGGATAGCTCGAAACGCAACCATCGTTACCGCAAACGACTTCACGGACGAGACGAACCCGACGCTCACCTACAGCAATCCGTCGAGCTTCGCGTGCGATGTTTCAATCGAATTCGCGGGCGGGAGCATCACGAGGGCTGGGACCGCAAGCGGCGCTGGCGGCTCGTACACGATGCAGCTCACCGATTCAGAGCGCACGGCGCTGCGCAATGCGAGCAAGAACTCGCCGACGCTTAAAGTGACATACGCGCTTAAAACGACCATCGACGGCACGGCCTACTATTCTCGCGCAGAGAGGAAGATGAACGTCGTTGACGCAGCGCCCGAGCTTGGGGCCGTCTCGTATGAGGACACCAACGCCGCAACGGTGGCGGTGACTGGGGACAAGTCGCGCATCGTCCAGAACCACTCAACGCTGACAGTGACCGTGCCGACAGCGACGGCGAAGAAGGGCGCGACCATTGCGAGCTATGCTATCGCCTTCGGCGGGGTGACGAAAACCGTGACTGCTGCTGGGGCCGTCACGCTGGGGGCTGTGGACGTTTCGTATTCGCAGGCTATGACCGTCACGGCAACCGACAGCAGAGGTTTCACCGCGAGCCAGTCTGTTCAGGTGACGGTCGATGATTACAGCGCCCCGACCGCCGTCATCGACCTGCACCGCCTGAACAACTTCGAGCCGACGACGTACCTCACCGCGCACGCGAGGTATTCGTATCTGAACGGCAAGAACGCCGTCACAATCACGGCGAGATTCAAGAAGGCGGGCGGGTCTGGATACGAAGCGCCGATAGCTCTGGCCGATTCAATCCAATCCACGGTGACGTGCGACAGGGATTCGGCCTACGACTTCGAGGTGACCATCGCCGACAAGCTGGAATCGACCGGCTACAACCTCGCTCTCGGCAAGGGCATCCCATCGTTCTTCATCGACACGAAGAAATCAAGCGTAGGCGTTAACTGCCTTCCGACGCAGAACAACGCGTTCCAGCTCAGCGACGCTGCATGGCTCACCGCGCAGGGCGCATACCCAGTAGGGGCAATCTACCTAAGCGTGACCAACGTCAACCCAGCCACGCTGTTCGGCGGGACGTGGGAAGCGATAGGCGGAAGGTTCCTTCTAGGCGCTAACTCTGCCTACGCGGCTGGTAGCACTGGCGGCGAATCGGCGCACAAGCTCACGACATCGGAGATGCCGCGCCACAACCACACGCTCGACAACTACAACGTTTCAGCTGGCAACACGACGGCCTACATGACCGTCCAAGCGCAGGCGAAAGTTGGATACAACGGAAACGTTCAGACGCTATACACTGGCGGGGACGGTTCGCACAACAATATGCCCCCGTATCTGGCCGTGTACATGTGGAAGAGAACCGCCTAGCGTTTCCCCAGGTCAGCGGCTTGTTGTAATGCGTTCTAAGGCCCCATTTTGTGTCAGGATGTGTAACTATACCCTGATTTTCACGCCGAAAAAGGGGGAAACCCGCAAGTTTCCCCCTATATGTTGTATATGCCAGCAGCGATGCTGCTACATATTGTGTTTCTGGAATCATGTTGGGATGCATAAATACATCCCTTCATGATGATGGAAAGGCTATATTTTGAGACTGATTCGGAGCGTTGGTTCTATCGCCGCGCCCGACTCAGTCTTTTCGTATTCGATTCTATCGACAATCATTTTCAATAGGTCATTCTGTTCCTTCGGCGTCAGGGTGTGCATTTCCTCGACCACCCTAGTGAGAATCGGCACGGCCTTCTCATGCCTTTCCTCGCTCTCCTCGATGCTCGCTTCGAGTTCCTCGACCCTTGCCTGAAGTTCCGCCCTCGCGGCGTTGACCTTCTGCACGCGCTCCAAATACGTTTGGCGGTCGTAGATTCCAGTCTCGTATGCTTCACATGCCCTTTCCAGCATCATCGACTTCTTACCAAGTTCCGCCCTGAGCATTTCGAGTTCGTCTTTTCTGGTGTCCTTTTCTGGTGCCGTGTCGTAATTAGCGAGCACGACCTGTTGGCGTTCCAATTCCTTCTTGAGTTCGTCAATCACCATGTCGTATACGACGTGGGTGAATGTGTTCTTCGTCTCGCAGCGTGACGTTTGGCACCCGTAGTAGAAGGTTCTCTCGCCCTTGTAGTCGTAGTGGGTTCTGCGCATCGTCTTACCGCACACGCTACAGAACATCATCGACGCGAATGGGTTCTTCAGTGTCTGGTCTGACCTCGTTCTCGTCTTCTTGCTGTCGCGGACTTCCTGACACTTCCAGAACAACTCTTCGTCCACTATCGGCTCGTGCCTTCCTTCGACGGTCACTGGCTCGTAGTTGTTTAGCCATCTTTGCACGACTTTACCGTCCTTTATCGACTTCTCACAACGGACGGTCTTGGTGTTTATCTTCCCGATGTACGTCTGGTTCTTGATGACCTCGCGAATCGCGTATGCCGTCCACTTCGCCCCAGTCACTGTAGGTATCGCCATGTTGTTCAGGTCGTGCAGGATGTTCGCCGCAGTGTCGTGTTGAGCGTACCTTCTGAAGATGTAGCGCACCACTTCGGCGTTCTCGTTCGGCACCAGCACATAGCCCTTGCCGATTCTCTTCTTGTCGTACCCGTAAGGTGGGCGCGACCCGATGAAATATCCTTCCTTCTGCGCTTGTATCCTTCCGCGATACAGGCGCTTTTTAATCATCTTGTATTCGCGGCGGCTCATGAAAAGCCCGAACTCGAAGAACTCCTCATCGAATGAATCGTCCCCAGCTAGGTCGTAGGTCTTTGTTAGCGTGATTATCTTCGTGTCGGAGAACTGGAACGCCTTCAGTATCCTTTGCTGGTCGGCCCCGTCCCCACGGCTGAGACGTTCAAGCTCGATGCACAAGACGCCCGTGTACAGCCCCATCTCAACAGCCTTCAGCAGCCTTTGCATCTGGGGGCGGGCTTCTATGCTCTCACCCGAGACAATTTCCCTGTAGATGTGCGCTTCGTCTATGTGTATTCCAGTCTGTTCCGCGAGGTTGCGCAGCATTTCCTCGTGTCGCTCAAGTGTGTTCTCGTATCCTAGTTCCTCGTCTGCGCGTGACTTGCGCAGATACATTGCGTATGCCATCCATTATTCATTCCTTCCTCGTTGCCTTATCAAAAAGTGTGCGAACTGCGTTATCTGGTCAAGCTCTGCGTCCGTGTATGCGCTGCTTGAAAATGTTATCTCGCGCGTTTGCCTGCTGCCGCGTACAAGTTCCTCGATGCTTATGCCGAAGTAATCCGACAGCTTCTTCAACGTCTGCAAGCTGATGTTCTCGGCGCTGCGGTTGAACCACGAGTTAACCGCGCTGGGGCTTATCCCGCATTCTTTCGCCAATCTTCGACGGGATATCCCTTTTGCGCTCATAAGCGCCTGCAAATTGTCAGTAAATGCCATCCAAATTTCGACTCCTTTCCACGCTAAACGTTGGTATTACCACGTTTGCTTAGACAATTATATAATCTATAGGTGCTCACTGTAAACACTAAAGTGCTCAAATTTTGAAAGCAAGTTTTGACATTTTTAGAAAATTCTATTGCATTTTGAAAGTTCTTGCCTATAATGGAAACTGTTGGAGCACAAAAGTGCGCACACCGAGCACATAAGGGGGTGAAGGGATGTACAAGAATCTCAAAGCGGAAATCGCACGTGCTGGGCTTACGAACCCAGGTTTGGCTGGCGCAATCGGGGTCAAATACGGGACCATGTGGCGCTTGCTGAACGGAATGCAGGAGTTCAGGCTTGGCGAGATGGTCGCAATCCAATCCGAGCTGGAAGAGCGCAACCACACTGCCTACACGCTCGATTATCTTTTCGAGGACGGTGAAGACTATGGAGAGGGGAAAACCGACGAAGGAGCACATGACGGCTCTGTACGACCTGATTAACAAGCTATTCTCGGAACAAGACGTTTTCTATTCCGAGGAAGAGCTGGAAGAACTAAAGGAGAAGGGAACGACAATATGGGTATGAGCATTTACGAGATAGATGATTCAATCCTATCGCTGGTCGATATGGAGACCGGTGAAATCGAGGACGAGAAGCGCTACGACGAACTACAGATGGAGCGCTCGAAGAAGATAGAGAGCATAGCATGCTTCTACAAGAACCTCGTCGCCGAGGCCAAGGCGATGAAGGAAGAGGAGGCGAACCTATCCCAGCGCCGGAAGGCTGTCGAGAACAAGGCCGAGCGAATCAAGAACCTTCTGGCCTACGCGCTGAAGGGCGAGAAGTTCGAATCGCCAAAGGTGCGTTGTAGCTACCGCAAGGCCAAGAGCGTCAAGGTCGATGATGACTTCGTGTCATGGGCGCAGGAGCACGCAGACGATTTGCTGACCTTCAAGGAGCCTACGCCGAACCGCACGGCAATCAAGGCCGCTCTTTCTGACGGGCGCGAAATCGAGCACGCCGAAATCGTCACCAACGAGAGCTTGCAGGTGAAATGATGCGAGAACTTAGGGCAGACGAAATCGAGGTGCGCGTCGCTCAGTGCAGCCAGAAGGGCGTGGCGCTCCTGCTTTACAAGGACAGCCGCTGCGACATGCGCATCCTTGACGAGACTTTCGGAATGACGGGGTGGCGCGACAGCTACCAGAGCATCAACGGAGAGCTTTTCTGCACCATCGAAATCTGGGACGCTGAGAAATCCCAGTGGATTGCCAAGCAGTCGAATGGTTCGCCGTCCAACATGGAAGCTGAGAAGGGCAGGGCAAGCGATGCGTTCAAGCGAGCTGGATTCATGCTCGGAATCGGGCGCGAGCTTTACACCGCCCCTTTTATCTGGGTTCCCGCCGAGAAGTGCAACATCAAGCAGGGGAAGAACGGGCGCTTTCAATGCTACGACAAGTTCCGTTGCGAGAAGGTGCGCATCGAGAGCGGCCAGATTACAGGGCTGAGCATCTACAACGATTCAAAGGGTTGCAGGGCCTTCGTCTTCGCAACAGACAAATAGAGAAAGGAACGATGAAAATGGACGAAATGAATACGGTAAAAATCGGGGCCGAAGAGTATACGGCGATTCTTGAGCTTGCCTTCAAGGCGGCGATTCTGAAGGACGTGATGTTTGCAAATGCGTCGCTCAGCTACAACGGCGAATCGCTTATCTGCGGTGTCGGCGCAGATGCTGGCACGGTCGCAAAGTACCTTTTCCCCGACGAATACGCAGATAAGCTTGCGGAGCTGAAAGAAACGGTGGCTGAATAATAATGAGCATCAATCACGTAGCAATCACTGGAAATTTGACACGCGAACCTGAGCTTCGCAACACGCAGGGCGGCACGGCTGTTCTGAGCTTCGGCATAGCTGTGAACGACCGCCGCAAGAACGCTTCTGGAAGCTGGGAGGACGTGCCCAACTTCTTCGAGTGCGTCACCTTCGGCAACCGCGCCACGTCCCTGAGCGACATCCTCACAAAGGGTATGAAGGTCGCAATCGCCGGCAAGCTGCATTATTCCGCCTGGGAGAAGGACGGCCAGAAGCACTCGAAGGTTGACATCATCGCCAACGAGGTCGAGCTGATGCAGAACCGCAAGCCGCAGCAGCAGGAGCCGCAAGAGCAAACGGCGGATTGCTATACGGATTTCGATTTGCCGTTCTAAAACGATTCGGGCGGGGTGCTCTGAGCGTCCCGCCCGCTCACAAATCAGAAAGGACGTGACAAGATGTTCGTAGTCGTGTATGAGCCGAGATGCCTGAACGGCGGGCTTATAGATGGCGGTGTAACTCACGCTGTAAACATCGACCGTATAGAGGATATTTATTTCTTTGGAGAAATGGCGCGTGTTTGCCTTGTCTCGGGCAAGAAGTTCAACGTAACAAGGTCGCAGGCGATTTCCATTCTGGATGTGCTAGACAAATGGGTACACGGCGCTTCAAAGGAGATTGCCAAGATGGAGGACACGGGCAGGAGCTACGAGAGAGCAATTAACGGCGTTGCAAATTAGGAAGGAGGTGGCACGGGATGGTCGGCGGCATGATTGGCACTGCCGAGGAAATCATCCACTGGCTTTTCGAGCAGCCGAATGGCGAACGTCTGTACGAAATCAAGGAGCGCAAGCGCAAGCGCACGCTGACACAAAACGCCTACTATTGGGCGATGCTGAACCAACTCGGGCGAGTCCTGAGAATCCCGACTTCCGAGCTTCACTTCCGCATGCTGAAGGAGCACGCGCCTTTCGAGGTCGTGAGCGTGCGTTCCGACATAGACGTTTCGGGGTACTTCCGCTATTACGAGGAAATCGGCACGGGCTTCGCTGGCTGGCATGAGTTCACGCATTACCGCATATACAAGGGTTCCTCGCACATGGACTCTTCGGAGTTCTCGCGGCTCATCGACGGAATGCGTGAGGAATGCGAAGCGCAGGGCATCTCGGTGCTCACGCGCGAGGAAATATCAAGGTTGAAGTACGTGGAGGGCGAGGAATGAAAGAGCACAGCATCATTGGGTGCGGCGAATGGTACGACGAGCGGCACGGGGTTTTGATTCAGTGGTACGACGAGCGCGAGCCGTGGCTCGTGCGCCACGAGGTCTTCCACGGCCCGAACCGCCAGAAGTCAATCGAGCTTGGATTGTACGTCTTCCTTCCGCCCGAAGCCCACAACATGGCGAGCTACGGTGTGCATTTCAACCGCCCTTTCGAAGAGTACCTTCAGGCGGTTTCGCAGCATCGGGCTATGGCGCACTACGGCTGGACTCTCGAAGATTGGATGAGGACAATCGGAAGGAATTACATTTAGAAAGGGGGCGCGGTTATGAGCCAAAAGGATATGGTGCTCGATTATATTCGCAAGTTCGGAAGCATCACGCCGCTCGACGGCTTCAGGGACTTGGGAATCACCAGGCTGTCAGCGGTCGTGTTCAACTTGCGTGAGGAAGGGCACGACATTGAAAAGGTCATCGAGACAAGCAAGAACCGCTTCGGCAATCGGACGCGGCATGCACGATACAGCTTTGGAAAGGGTGAAGGCAATGAAAATCAAGCTCAATAGAGGTGCGTTCGTCCCCGTGCGCGCTCACGATACCGACGCAGGTGCAGACCTTCGCGCGCCAATCGGGGCGGTGGTTCCCGCGAGGGGTTCGCGCGTCATCGACACTGGCGTGCACATCCAGCTGCCGCACGGCTACGTCGGTATGCTGAAGAGCAAATCGGGCCTGAATGTCAGGCACGGCATCACATCCGAGGGCGTTATCGACGAGGGCTATACGGGGCCAATCAAGGTGAAGCTCTACAACCACGGGGACGAGCCTTACAAAATCGAGCGTGGCGACAAGATTACGCAGCTGGTAATCATCCCATGCGAGTACGTTGATTTTTACCTGGTGGACGATTTGGAGGATTCAGAGAGGGGAAGTGACGGCTTTGGCAGCACGGGGAAGTAAGTACCACGCCAAGAAGACGGTCGCGGACGGAATACAATTCGACAGCGCCAAGGAAGCAAAGCGGTATATCAAGCTACGCGACATGCAGGAAGCTGGCGAGATTGAGGGCTTGTGCCTTCAGGTGCCTTTCGAGATTTTGCCCAGCTTCGAGTGCGAAGGGGTTAAGTATCGGGGCATGAAGTACATCGCCGATTTCGTCTACTACCGAGACGGCGTGCGGGTTGTCGAAGACGTTAAGGGTGCGAAAACACCCGAGTACCGCCTGAAGAAAAAGCTCATGGCGTATATGAACCACATCAACATCAAGGAATCGTGATGCTATAATATATGAAAGCGAGGGTAGCGGCCTTGCAATGACATAGCTTTTCAAGCCTTCACGGCATGAAAATAGAAAGCCCCACCACAGCCGCTACCTGTGATGGGGCTTTCGCATATGGGAGTGTTCCGCATGGAAGTAAAAGACGGCACTTACGTTAACATCCAGTCGTTCATGGTGAACGAACTTCACCTGAGCGGGAACGCGCTGATAATCTACGCCGTCATATACGGTTTCTCGCAGGACGGCGAATCATGGTTCACTGGCTCGCGCTCGTATCTTGCAGCGTGGTGCCAAGCGTCGAAGAGCACAGTGTCGCGAAACCTTGAAACCCTATGCGCTGACGGCCTTATCGAAAGGCGGGAGAGAACCGAATCTGGCGTTCTGCTGGTAGATTATCGCGCGGTATGGGGTACCCAAAATGGGCATGGGTGTACCCAAAATGAGCAGGGGGGCGTACCCAAAATGGGTACGGGGGGTGTACCCAAAATGAGCACCCATAATATAGAGGTTGATACTCTAGATTCAAAACCTAGTGGAGAGCATAGGGAACCGCGTCACAAGTACGGCGAATATTCCAACGTCCTTCTGAGCGATACCGATTTAGCGAAGCTCAAAAGTGAGTTCCCTAACGAGTGGCAGGAGAGAATCGAGCGGCTCAGCTACTACATGGAATCTAAGGGCAAGAGCTACAAGAACCACCTCGCAACCATCCGCAACTGGGCGCGACGGGACGAGGAAAAGAACGCAAGCAAGACGGCCACGCAGAGCAATGAGCAGAGCCAGGAGACAAAAGAGCTAATCGAATTGATGGAGACTTTTACGCTCTAGGAGGGAGGACAAAACATGGATATGAACAAGGCGATAGGCGGCATCGTGAAAGCCGCAGAGACGGCGAACGCAAGGAAGCCAAAGGACTACATAGGTGAAGACGGGCTGCTTCACTGCGGCACATGCCACAAGCCGAAGCAATGCCGCGTGGAAGAATGGGGCGGCAAGGTGCTGCCCACCCCGTGCGAGTGCATGCGTGAAGAGCGTCGGCGATACGAAGAGCGCATGAAGGCCGAGGAACGCCGACGGGCGCTGGACAAGATGCGCAGGGCAGGTTTCCCAGATGTGGAGATGCGGAAGTGGACTTTCGCGAACGACGATGGCGGCAACGGTAAACCCATGGATGTTGCCCACAGGTACGTGGAGAACTTCGACCGGATGCGGGAGGACGGGACGGGTCTACTGGTCTACGGTGACGTTGGATGCGGGAAGAGCTTCATGGCGGCCTGCATCGCGAACGAGCTTATCGACCGAGGAACGCCCTGCATGATGACCAACTTCTCGCGCATCGTTAACCAGCTCCAGGAGACGTTCGACGGGCGGCAGAAGTACATCGACAACCTCAACAGCTTCGACCTTCTCGTGATTGACGATTTGGCGGCAGAGCGCGATTCGGACTACATGTGCGAGCAGATAATGACGGTTATCGATTCGCGCTACCGCTCGGGGCTTCCGCTCATCGTGACCACCAACCTCACAGCGGCAGAGATGGCCGACAACAAAGACGTGCGCAAGCGCCGAATCTACAGCAGGCTGAAGGAGATGTGCATCCCGCTGAAGATGGAGGGCGAGGACAGGCGCAACGGCAAGATGCGGGAGAAGATAAAGGCGGCTCGCGGGGTGCTCGGGCTGTGACCGAGCGCGAGCTATCGAGGGCCGTGCATCTCAAAGCCGAGCTGGACGCGCTGCGCAGGGTTGCCGCCGAAGAGCCTAGCGCGGAAGTGCTGAGGGCGGTTGACGCTCAGGCGCGGGCGGTCGAAGCCGCAAGGCTTGAGGTAATGGCCTTCATAGCGACGGTGCCAGACCCGCGCATCAGGGCCATAGCGGTCATGAGGTTTTTAGAGGGCAAGAGCTGGGAGACGATAGCGAGACGGATGCATTACGAAAGGTCAAGCCCAGCGAAGCAGTTACGGAAGTTCCTACGTGGTAGAATGTAGCCGTGCCCGTCCTCGGGCTTCCTTTCTCTAGCGGCCCGCAAGTCCGACCCTTGCGGGCCGCACCCATATCTGGCGAAAAAAGTTTTATATTCTCGCTTGCAATAGCCGTGTATAGGTGTATACTAAAGATGTCAAAAGGAAAGGGAAAGAGAAAGGAACCCCAAATGTACAACGAAGTCAAATACGCATACGAAGCCGACAAGAAGAATCACGTTTACGAGCTTTACACGACCGAATATTTCGCAAACGCGATTACCCTCATCAAATCCAACTACAAAAAGGTAACCAGCATCACGGTTGAGACCGACAAACGCGCGGGTTCGAAGGCTTTCAAGCAGATGGCCAAAGAGCTGAGCGAAAAATACGGGGTATGGTTCGACACCTACAAGAACGCAAGGAACACCTACGCAGAGTACAAGGACGTATGGTATTCCTACGAAGAGTACAAGGCCTTTTAAGCGCCAAAAGGGCAAGAGAAAGGAACCCAAAATGCATTACTACGCTTTTTACAACCACTACGGAAACAACACGACCGACACGATTGAAAAGTGGGCGGATGCGATGACTTACATGGAAAGGATTGCGGGTATCGATGGCAACGATTAGCGACGAGATACGCGAGCTGGCAGGCGAAGCAGGCATCTACAGCAACGCATGCTGTAAGCTGCGCGAGCTGGCAGACCGCATCGACCGTGAGATGGTCGAGCTGCCGAAGGACGCGGACGGTGTGCCGATTCGCATCGGGGACGTACTGTATTCGAGCGGAAACGAGTGCCAAGTTGTCAGTATCACCGTGAAGGCGGACGAGACATACGTAGGTGTTCACACCGACGAAGGTGTGTTCCTCCCGTCGGTGAATCCAAAGTACCTCTCGCGAAAACAAGAGCCATCCGACAGCTTGGAGCGCATTGCGGCGCGCGGGTGGTGACCGACTATGACTAGCGAGAATCGCCGCGAGGTTGCTGAAATGTTGCGTGAAGCAATCATCGATGACGGCCACGCCGACATGCCAGGCGAAAAGCGTGGGTTCCAAGTCACCTTGCGCCGAATCATCGGCACGAGCAACCCAACAAGGCCCGCGCTTTACGCCCGCCTTGCCCACCTAATCGACCCGACGAGCACCGTAGAGATGAAGCGCGTTGTCTCCGACAAGCATTGCGGCCACATGCGCTGGGTGCCCATGTGCTCGGCCTGCGGTAGCCTGCTCGATGGAGAGGTTCCGCGATACTGCCAGAATTGCGGCTCTAGATTGCTTGACGATTCGCGCGAGAGCGGCAGCTGCGCGTGCTGGTCTGCATCGCTTATCGACGAAGACAGGCGGCTCTACGACATTCAGATTGACATTGCCGACGAGGACGCTATGGCGGCTATCGGCTCAATCCTTGGGAGGAAGACGGGAGGTGAAGTGCATGGCAACCGAAGCGCAGATTAAGGCGCAGAAGAAGTATGACGCGGAGAACACGCGGCAGGTTCACCTGAAACTGAACCGCCGCACCGACGAGGACGTGCTGGAGAAGCTCGATAGCGTGCCCAGCAAGCAGGGCTACATTAAGGAGCTGATACGAGCCGACCTGAAGAAATAATCAGATGCGGGAATCCGAAAGGGTTCCCGTTTTTTGTTTTGAAAAACTTCCGATTCTCGCTTCAATTCCTGTGTTATAGGTGTATACTGATAACATCAGGTAAGGGAAAGAGAAAGGAAACGGTAATGAAGTACATGAACCAGAACGAACTTCCCTATATCGTCAAGGTCATTGCAGACGATGCATCAAAGCTTACTCCAAAGTGGGCTATGCTCCTTGCACGTGAGGAAGTCGATTCTTGGAACTCCTTCCCCTGCAATTGGTCAAAGGAGGTATCGACAATCCCGATGCAACGAAGGAAGGGGTATTGTTGGCCAGTATCTTCGGAGGTGTGGTTATCGGAGTCGGAGCCGGATTGATTTTCAAGACCCGTTCTTCGAGTGCCGGCACGGATGTTTTGGCTGCCGTATTACATAAATTGACCCGCAGGCCTTTGGGGATGATGCAGATGACTGTCGACCTGATTATCGTGGTATTGGGTTTTGTGGCTTTCCCGGATTGGAAAACTCCGTTTTATTCCCTGATCACTATTTTTATTATGGGGAAAGTAATCGATATTGTCATCGGTGGGTATTCCAGCGATAAAACTTTTTTCATCATATCCGAAAAAACAGAAGAATTACGTCGGTTTATACTTTCGGAATTACACCGGGGCGGCTCTATCGTACCGGTCAACGGGATGTGGAACCGTTCGGAGAAAGAAATGATTATGACGGTCGTCAACCGTAAAGAGGTGACTACTTTGCAACGGGCCATCCAGCATATCGATCCTCATGCTTTTACCATGATCCTGAATGCTCAGGAGATTATGGGGCAAGGATTTAAACGGATGGATTGGGACGATAACAAGTAAATACCTGAGTTGCACGGTCGAAAATGCCCTGGAGCCAGGCGATAGTCATGCCGT
>OIXG01000841.1_pt1 | contig 34432 bp, 31 predicted proteins | sample 1587731 | NCBI WGS metagenome assembly OIXG01 (sample SAMEA3888908, study PRJEB22519) | human gut metagenome | biome: human gut; feature: human-associated habitat; material: faeces | place: Denmark | collected 2010 | reverse complement strand
CACGGGAAATGGAAGATATCACAGGCAAACCCTATTCTAAAATAAAAATCAGCTACGACGTGACCTGCCTGATCATCACAGCCTGCATGACTTTCTTCTTCCTCGGCCATATATCCGGCCTCGGCATCGGCACTGTGCTGGCTGCTTTTACCATGGGTAAGGGTGTCGCTCTTGTTGGCAAAAAAATCGACAAAAAAGACGCGAAAGTAAAAGTCGACATTGCCCGCGTATACTACGACATCGATTCCGTCCTTTACAAAAAGGAACTCAACGACTATTTGAAAGACGCACGGAAGAAAAACGAAAAAGAAGCATCCATCTATATCTTTGAAGGCGACATGTATGCCGACCAAAAAGACTATGGAAAATCTGCCGGACGTTACGACATGGCCATCTTGTTCGACAACAACCGTCCGGTTGCGTATGTGAAATATGCCAACACCTATTTCCACATCGCTCCCGACATGGCAATCTCCCGCTTGAAAGAAATTGCCGACCGTCAGCCCAATTCGCTTCTTGCACAACGCGAACTTGCCGAAAAATACTACGAAAACAACCAATGGACAATGGCGGCCGAACAATATCAAAAAGTGATCGACAATCCTAATCACTTCCCGTCGGACGAAGTGCGCTACGTCGTATTGCTCTATTTCGGCGAACGCTATCAAGAATCCATGGACCTCGCACGCCAATTGGCTGCCGAAAACCACTCACCGTTCTTGATGAAACGCATGCTTTTCCTCAACGCCGCAGCACTCGAAAACTATCCGGAAGCTGAAACTTTGGCAAAAGATTTCTTCACCATGCAAGAAACCGACATCAACACATTCACTGCCAACGACTATACCACTTATGGCAACGTGCTTCTCGAACTTGAAAAAGCCGACGATGCTGCCGTTGCTTACGAAAATGCATTGAAAGTGAGCCCCGAGAAAAAAGAAATTCTCAAAGACCTCAGCAACGCTTATTCAATTGCAGCGTCGGTCGACAAAAACCCTGCATTGTATCAAAAATCGGCCGAAGCATTCCAAAAATTCATCGACAGCGGAGAATATGAAAAAGACTACGAATTGAACGACTTGTACATTCTCACAGGACGCTATCAAAACGTAATTGCAACCGCTCAGGATTCAATCGCGAAAACCGATGCTTATAAAAAAGGTGTAGAAACAATTGACCTCGTGCTTTCGAAAGCAACGAAAGACTATCGCCTCTCTTTGCGCAAAGCGCGCATCATCCGTCTCTACTACGGAGTGGAAGTATTCTCGAAAGACGCAGTCGATGCTTATCTGTTGACGGAAGGAATCGTGAATAGCGATACCGACATTGCTCCGGAACAAAAACAATCTGTCCTCAACGAAATCTACACGTATGTCGGCTCTTACTATCGCGTTCAAATGCAAGACACTCCGACAGCAAAAGTGTACTTCGAAAAAGCATACGAAATTACGCCTGAGGGACCGCAAAAAGAACAATTGCGCAACTACATTGACAATCTGAAATAGCAGAATTGTCACACTATAAAAGAAAATGCAGCCTGTTCGGGTTGCATTTTCTTTTTTATAATTTTGCCAAGCTTTGTTTGCCGTTTAAAAATTTACCGCTACATTTGCAAAAGAAAAAACAAGACTTGTCCAGTGGTGTAATGGTAGCACTTCGGATTCTGGTTCCGCCTGTGAGGGTTCGAGTCCTTCCTGGACAACGGGTTTGCTTCCGGCCGCGTAATGCGGCCGGACTTGTTTTACCCGTAAACATCCAAATTTCAACAACTTGCATTCCTTTTGATTATTACATGGGATTACATAAAATTACCCTTATATCGGGCAAAAATGTCCTATGTCGTGCAAATGTTGCGCAAATTCAACCTTTGCGTTGAGAAAAAAGGAATAAAATCATGGCGACCGCGAGAATGACAAAAACAATGAGCGCCGCATGCCGCCTCACAACTTATCCAATGCTTCGCGTTCTTTTTTAGGCAACGTAGCAACAACTGCCTCATACGACTTTCTGACAAGTTCTTTGATTTTGCCATCCGGCACATCGCGGTTGAAATCCACGCTTATCCACAACCGTTTGTTCATGTGATATCCCGCTCGCACTCCCTCATAGCGTTCCCGCAGCTCTTCGCTTTCCTCCGGATCGCATTTGAGATTACAAAAATCGAATTCATCAATATTCACGAAGCAAAACCATTTGTCGAACACACTAAACACAAGCAAATTCCGGTCGTAGGCTGAAGATGCTTTCTCAAAAGGCATTTTTTCATTTGTTCCCTTGAATGAAAGGCAATATTCCCTAAAATCCTCAATATTCATATTGCAATATTCGACATTAATTCTCAAAATTAACACCATTTTTGCCAAAACCAACTCATTTGCCAGCCAAAAACTGCAAATCCTTTCCACATTCTTCATTCGTCTATTTCAGAGTTTTTTCGTAAGTTTGCAAGAAGCATTATGAGCAAAGACGAAAAATACAAAATACTGTTTGTTTGCCTTGGCAATATTTGCCGCTCGCCGGCGGCAGAAGGCATCATGCGCCGACTCGTGGAAGAACAAGGATTGGCAGAACGCGTCGAAATCGACTCCGCAGGGCTATCCGGCTACCATGCCGGCGACCTGCCCGATCGTCGAATGCGCGTGCATGCACGCCGTAGAGGCTTGGAACTGACACATCGCAGCCGCCCTGTCTCATCGTCCGATTTCGAACGATTCGACATGATTGCGGCCATGGACGATAGCAACTACGACTGCCTGCGCGACATGGCGGGAACGCTCGAAGAAGAAGCAAAAGTCGTGCGCATCGCTTCGTTTTTCCGTCACTACACGACCCACGATTGCGTCCCCGATCCATACTACGGCGGCGCAGAAGGATTCGAAAACGTGCTGAATCTGTTGGAAGACGCTTGCGAAGGCATAATCAATGAAATTATAAAACTTGACAAATAAAACCACCGTATGAAAAAATTCTGTTTACTATCAGCATTAACCATTCTTATGACGGCTTTTTCCCATACACCATCTACCGCCGCAGAGTCGCAAACAAGCCCTGTGAGCATGTCGTGGGAATTAATCGGAAACGACAGCAAGCAATACAAATATCATTGCGTCTTTACGCTGAAAAACATCAGCAAGAAAACACTATCCGACGATTGGAAAATCTATTATAATTCATTTCCTCGCACATTGATAGTCGACAAGGATTGCCCTGTCGAATTTTCAGAAGTCATGCCCGGGTACTATAAAATCACGCCTAAAAAAGGTTTCAAACTGGCCCCCGGTGCCACCAAAGAAATAAAATATGCCGAAAAAGGTTCGCTCAAATCGATCAGCTATGCGCCCGACGGAGGGCATTTCGCATTCTTGTCCGATTCGATTGCACGTCCGTTGGACATTGTCCGCCATCCAATAGAATGGGGCACTTTCCCCGTCGTTGCCGGCTATCCCACGGCAGAACGCGTGTTCGAACGCAATGCAGAAGTGAATCCCGCCGATTCGCCTTCGCAACAAAACTTTTTCGACATCCTGCCGGCTCCGAAGCAAGTGACGGCAGCTCCCGACGGCAAAGGCACAAATCTCGCGGCAGCCATGATTGTCTACACAATCGGCGGCAACCTCGAACGGGAAAGCCGCTATGCCGCTGAAAAGCTGCGTCCCGAAGCCAACGCCGCCAATACAGTCGAAGTATATTTAGAGCTCATTAGCTCTGCCGAAGCCAAAAACCAAGCAGCCGCTTCCAATCCCGAATACTATGAAATGACGCTCAACGACGGGCGCATCGACATTCGGGGCATTTCGCCCGACGCTGTAATGAACGGCATCAAAACGCTTGCGAAACTCGTAGAGCAAAACGCCGGCAACTCCGTTATTCCCAATGCTGAAATATGCGATTGGCCCGACCTCAACCACCGAGGCATGATGCTCGACATCGTGCGCAACTATTCAAAGCCCGACGATGTGAAACGCCTCATCGACAAATTGGCCACATTAAAATTAAACAAATTGCATTTCCACATCACCGACGACGAAGCATGGCGCATTGAAATCCCGGGACTTCCGGAACTGACCGAAGTGGGCGGACGCAGGGGAATGACAGAAACTGAAGACGAATACCTCTGCCAACTCTACGCTGGAAATGGAAATCCAAACGATCCGACAACCACGTCCAATGGATACCTTACACGCGAAGACTTCATCGACTTGCTTCGCTATGCTTACGCCCGCGGCGTAGAAATCATCCCCGAAATCGAATCTCCGGGGCATGCCCGTGCTGCCATCATGTCGATGAAAGTGCGCTACAACCGCTTGATAGACACCAATCCGGAAGCTGCCGAACAATACCGTCTCTGGGATCCCGACGACACTTCAAAATACACTTCGGCGCAAGGCTACCACGACAATGTGCTCAATCCGGCATTGGAAGGCACTTATCGTTTCATGGAAAAAGTCATTGACGAAATCATTCTGATGTATCGCGAAGCAGGCGTCACGCTTCCCTACATCCACGTCGGAGGCGACGAAGTGCCAAGAAATCCATGGGCGGAATCGCCGGCTGTTCAAAAAATGATGGCCGAAAAAGGCATGAAAACAACCCACGACGTCGAAGAATACTTCATTTGCCGCATCGCGGACATCGTTGCAGAAAAAGGATACCGCATGGGAGGATGGCAAGAAGCAGCCATGAACCACAGCGAAGCCACCGACAAAAAGCTCCGCCCCTTGTTTGCCGGAATCAATTGTTGGAGCACCGTGCCCGAATCGCGCAGAGACACAATTCCCTACTCCATTGCCAACGATGGATACAACGTTATTCTAAGCAATGTGACCAATTTTTATATCGACATGGCATACAATCCCCATCCCGACGAACCGGGACTCACATGGGGCGGCTACGTCGACGAATTCCGCACTTGGGATGCGCGTCCGTTCGACATCTACAAATCGACATGGACCACTGTCACAGGAAGCCCGCTCGATCCCAAAGTCACAGCCGCAAAGAAAATTGAACTCCTTCCGGAAGCAAAAAAGCGCATTGTCGGGGTGCAAGCTCATCTCTTTGCTGAAACCATCCGCAATTTCGACATGGTCGAATACTACGTATTCCCCAAAATATTCGGGTTGGCTGAACGCGGTTGGAATGCCGATTTGCTGCCGGGGCAAACAAAAGCCGCATACAACCGCCACATCGGCAACTATGAATTGCCGGCCCTCGAACGCGAAGGCATCAACTTCCATATCGGAATGCCGGGCATCAAAGAAGAAAACGGCATGTTGTTCATGAACAAGCAATACGACAATGCCGAAATTCGATACACCACCGACGGGTCGGAACCAACGGCACAGTCGACGTTGTGGACAGAACCGGTAAAAGCCACCGGGAAAGTAGTGAAAGCCAAAATGTTCTACCTCGGAAAAGAGAGCAAAACAACACGGCTCGATCGATAACTTTTTAATGAACCAACCGTTTGCCACATGGCAAACGGTTTAATCGGGCAAGACAATGGAACAAGAGAAAAAAGAAATCGAGCAACCAAACAAAAGTACGGATTCTGATAAAAAAAGAATGCCAAAATGGCTGCGCCGAACGTTGAAAACCGTTGCATGGACCATCGGTTCTTTCATCTCGCTTGTTGTCGTTGTCCTTTGCCTGATAGTGTGGATTCTCACGCCCCCACGGTTGACTCCAATCGTAGAATCCGTTGCCAATGACTATTTAAATGCAGAAGTCAGCATCGGGCGAGCGGAACTGACGATTTGGAAAACTTTTCCCTACATGGTGATCGATTTGCATAAAGTAGATGTCAAATCGAAAGCGCTCAATGGCTACAAAGGCTCTTTGCCCGCCGGAAGCGATTCGTTGCTTTCGGTTGGCAAGGTGCATGCTTCGTTCAACATCACGGAAATTCCGCTGATGAAATTCAATATTCGCAACATCCTCATCGACGAGCCGAGAATCAATGTTGTCATCGCGAGCGACAGCCTTAGCAATCTCGACATCTTCCCACCAAGCGAAGAAAAAGAAGAAGGACCAAGCCCATTCATCATCAATTCGCTTGTCGTCAACAAATTCCAAATCACCAACAATCGCGGAATCACATATACCGACATGCGCGACAGCACCTATGCGCGCATCGACACCAAAACGATAAGCCTCGACTATGAAACCGATCGCTTTTATTCGTTTCTTTTCGACGGCGATGTGCACTTCAAATCGCCGGCCCGGCAAATCAATCAATCGATCCCCATTTACATAAAAGGCGCAGCGCTATGGGATATCAAAGATCCGACGCATTGCGTTGTCCGAAATCTCAACTTGAACGTTGCCGATATTCCTGTGACCCTCGACACCGACATGCGGTTCGATTCCGTTTTGGCTGTCAATTCGCTCAACATTGCCGTAGGTCCTATCGTATTCGACAAAGTATTTCGCCATGTTCCTGCAAATTACCGCTACGGATTGGATGCCTTCAAAACGAATTTCAGCGCTTCGGCAAAATTCACGCTTGCTGCCCCGTATAAATTGACAGGCCGCTACTATCCGACATTCAAAGCCGAGCTGACGATTCCGGATTGCTATGTTGCAAACCAAAAGAAAGGCACCCGCATCAACGAGTTCGGAATTGCCGCCAACCTCGATTTCAACGGATTGATGCCCAATCAAAGCACTTTGAGCATCCGCAAAATCCTGCTCGACGGATTCGGCATTCACCTCAATGTATCGGGGACGGCCGATCATTTATTGAACGACCCCAACATCAATGCCAAAATAACAGGGAATGTCGATCTCGCGACTGTATTGCGATTGCTCCCGCAAGAATTTCCATTCCGCCTTGCAGGAGAAATGGAAATGGGCACAGATTTGAAATTCGCGCTGAGCGACTTGTCGGTCAATACGTTCCAGCGAATGAAAGTGAACGGAATCGTAAAAATGCGCAACATTCGCTACACAGTCCCGTCCGACTCGCTGCTATTCTTCGCTCGCAGCAGCGCCATCCGCTTCGGCACCGACAATGAATTCAATGGTCCCGACAACCAGATAAAAAACGTGCTGATGGCATCTGTAAGCATGGATTCCGTCATTTTGGCGCAACCCGGGCTGCGCTTGGCGGCCAATGGCTTTAAAGCCGGCATCGGCAGCGTCGGCGACATGGAGTCGCTTCTCGATTCGACGCAGCTCACGCCCATCGGCGCACGCATCAGCCTCGACAAGCTCGCCATGTTCAGCCTGCTCGATTCTTCCCGCATCCGCCTCAACGGCATCCAAACGGATGCTTCGATTCGCCGATTCGGAAAAAGCGGACGGCTTCCGCTCTTGACTTTCGGCATCGACGCCAAAAGAATCAGCTATTCCGACCCTATGACGTTCCTGAGCCTCCGCAACGGCGACATCAAATTGTCGGCCAACATCAAGCCGCAACGGCAACGCCGGCGCATCATGGCTCGAATCGATTCCATATGCAAACGCCATCCCGAATTGCCGCGCGACAGTGTGGTAGCCCGCTATCTCCGCCGATACCACACAAATATAGCCGCAAACGAAATCACATCATCCGACGAATTTATCGACCTTTCCGTCGACAACGAACTCCAACGGCTATTCCGCCAATGGGACATGAGAGGCTCCATCAAAGCGGAACAAGGACGACTGTTCACGCCCTACTTCCCGCTCCGTAACGAATTGAAAGACTTGGACATGTCGTTCTCCACAAAAAAATTCGACCTCCACAGTCTCACATTCCGCACAGGCAAAAGCGATTTGAATCTGAAAGGTGAAGTCAACAATATCAGCGATGCCATGCTCGGTTCGAAGCGGAAACCCCTGACGTTGGTTCTCTATGCTTTTTCCGACACGCTCGACGCCAACCAAATTATGGCTGCGATCTATCGCGGCAACCGGTTTGCCAACAGCAGCGACAAATCTTCTTTCTCTTTCAACACGGCAGAAAATGAAAACCAAGTCGAAGATATGGTCGAGCAATCGTCAGACGAAACAGACACAACCAGATACGCAATTCTGATCCCTAAGAACATCGTGCTTGATGTGAACTTGCTAAACAAAAATGCATATTATACCGACTTCAAACTCTCGGATTTGCATTCCTCCATCAAAATGAACAATGGGGTGCTCAATCTTCGGGACTTGTCGGGAAAAAGCGCTGACGGAAACTTAAAACTCGACCTCGTATATGCGTCGGCCGACAGAAACGACATCGGCATGGGACTGTATCTCGACTTGCGCGACATAAACGTCGGGCGGTTCATGAAATTGATGCCGGGCATCGACACAATCATGCCCATGCTGAAAGGTGTAGATGGCGTGATCAATGCCCGACTTGCTGCAACGACAAAAATCGACTCGCTCATGAACGTCATGCTTCCGACCACAAATGCCGTGCTCGACATCGACGGGAAAAATCTTGTGCTTCTCGATTCCGAAACATTCCGCCAAATAGCGAAATTGCTACGGTTCAAAAACAAAGAACGCAACTTGATCGACAGCCTTGCCGTGCAAGCCGCCGTCTACGATTCGCAACTCGACGTGTATCCATTTATCCTCAAAATGGACCGCTACAAACTCGGCGTGACCGGATGGAACGACTTTGAAACCAATTACCAATACCACATTTCCGTGCTCGACTCGCCGATCTTCTTCAAATTCGGAATAAACCTAAGCGGAAACCTGCTGAAAGACGAAATGAAATTCCGATTGGGCAAAGCGAAAGTGAAAGAAGACGAGGTTGCCCGCTCCACGCTTATCGCCGACACCACCAAAGTGAACTTGTTCAAGCAAATGGACGAGATATTCCGCCGCGGCGCCGATGCCGGACTGCGCAACGACCGTTCGCTACACGGAAAACGAAAACCGCGCAGATACATCGACACGACAATGACTGCCGACGAAAGACTTAGCGCAGCCGACAGTTTGCGGCTCATCGAAGAAGGCATCATCGAACGGCCCGACACGACAAAAGCCGACCTCGCCACGCCCTCCGATGGTGCTACGACTCCCGACAAAAAACAAAAAAAGCCGATAAAACAACGCCGGAAGCAACAAAATCCGGACGGCATATTGCGCAAGCAACCGGCAACCCGACCCGATTCAAACAACGACAATGACTGAACTTGAAGCATACAGAAACTATCTTGCCCGCACAGGCAATGCGCCTGCGCCCATAGCGGCAGCACTAATCGACATGGATGGCGTGCTCTACGACTCCATGACAAACCATTCCAAAGCATGGAAGCGTCTTTCCGACGAAGAAGGCTGGACCTACGACGAAAACGAATTTTTCCTCTATGAAGGCATGACCGGCGCAGCTATCATCCGACTGATAGCCAAACGAAACGGCAAAGGCGACGTGAGCGACGAAGAAGCCAAACGCCTATATGCAAAAAAAGCGCAATACTTCGTCGATCTCGGAACTGTCCGCCAAATCGACGGAACTGCCGACATGCTCCGCATATTGCGCGATGCAGGAATCAAACGCGTATTAGTCACCGGTTCGGGGCAAGACTCGTTGCTTCGCCGATTGAACGACGACTATCCCATGACGTTTGCCGACGACATGCGTGTGACTGCCCGCGATGTTTCTCACGGGAAACCGTCTCCCGAGCCTTATCTGAAAGGCCTTGAAAAAGCCGGCGAGCCGGCCGGAAGCACAATTGTTGTCGAAAATGCGCCGCTCGGCGTCCAAGCCGGACACGCGTCGGGATGCTTCACCGTCGGGATCACCACCGGTCCAATCCCCGCCGACGAACTCTATTCCCACGGCGCCGACATCGTTTACCCCGACATGAAACATTTCGCGGCAGCATTGCCCGAAATCATCGCATTAAGAAAACACTGACAATTCATTCCCAATGGCCGCCACGCAAGAAATAATCTTCACCAACAACGTTTCCGACGCGCTCCGCGAAGCCGTCGGACGCCTGAACGCCAATCGCGTTTTCATCCTAACCGACGAGCACGTGAACGCTTGCGTGCTCAACCGAATGGGGCTCCCCGACGCCGAAGTGATATGCATCCCCTGCGGCGACGAACACAAAACGCTTGCCACCGCAGAACACGTATGGAAAGCGTTGGAACATGGCGGAACAAGAAAATCGGCATTGGTCAACATTGGCGGAGGCGTGGTGACCGACCTCGGCGGATTCGCCGCCGGCACGTTCAAGCGAGGCATCCGCTTCCTCAACGTCCCGACCACCCTGCTTGCCGCAGTCGACGCGGCCGTTGGCGGAAAAACCGGCGTCAATTTCAACGGACTGAAAAACGAAATCGGGCTCTTTAAAGAAGCTGAAACCGTAATCATTTCATCCGCTTTTTTCGACACCTTGCCGGAAACAGAACTCAAATCGGGCTACGCCGAAATGCTGAAACATGGACTGCTCAGCGGAGAAACGGCCTACCGGCCCTTGCTCGATTTCGATTTCAACTGCGTTGCCAGTCAGGCATTGCTCGACATGCTTGAACAATCCGTCGGCATCAAGCGCCGCATCGTCGAAGCCGACCCTTTCGAAAAAGGATTGCGCCGCGCACTCAATCTCGGACACACCGCCGGACATGCTTTCGAAAGCAAAGCCCTGCGCGACGGGCATCCCATACCGCATGGCTATGCCGTGGCATGGGGGTTGATTGTCGAGGCCGTCATTTCCCATACCGAAAAAGGCTTTCCAAGCCAAGAACTATACCGTCTTGCAGAATTCGTGCGCTTGCACTATGGCACGTTTCCCGTTTCGTGCGACGACTATCCGATGCTGTTGGAACTGATGCGCCACGACAAAAAAAGCGAAAATGGAGAATGCAACTTCACGCTTCTCCGAAACATCGGCGAAGTCGAAACCGGCTGCACCGTTGCGGAAACCACCGTTGAAGCCGCCCTCGACATCTACCGCGACCTCCTCCACATCTAAACATGCTAAGTATTTTTTACTTTTTTGTATTTTGTTTGCTTTTGGTTTCTTCATTTATTACCTTTGAAAATTCAAATGCAAAGCAATAGCACCCATCGCTATTAAGGAAAAACCTGCTATGAAGAAAACAATTAGCGCATTATTGATTTTAATCGGTTTTTTATCCATAAAAGCCGGCATGCCGGGACAATATTCCGGCATAGCGGAAAAATTAGAGTCAGCGCACGACGATGCGGACATCATAGGATAGGATTTCGTATTTCACACGATAGGGCGTTGCCGCGCGGCGCGGCGCTCTTCCTCCTGCATAGTACATGGAGCGTTGGCGATCGAACGAACGCACGGAAAGCCGCCGCGTCTCTCCGGAAGGAATGTCGCAATCCACATCGCGTATCTCCTCATGGAGCATTTCGCCGCTTTCCGCATAATAGTAGACAAACTTCAAACGCAACCGAGCGATACGAAAAGGCGTCCCGTTCGTGACAAAAAACGATTCGTTGGCATCGCTCAATTCCTTTTCATAGCCCGACACGACAATTTTATCGGCGTAGGCAGCCGAATCGGCATCGCTCACGCTTTCCAATGCTTCCATGACAGGCCGTGGCGTCAATCCCCGACGCGTCGTGTCGGTTTTCGACATGGCAAACGAAATGCCAATCGCGGCAAAAATCGGAATCAACAAAATGCCCTTCATTGCTTTAACCGTTTAAAACACCACAAACACTGCCTCATCGCCAACCGGCCACACTTTCCGCATTCCCGGCTCGATGCTTTCTTTTTCCATTCGCGGATAAATCCGAAGTCCTCCGAATAGCGAAGGAAGAAATCGCGTCAGATTGACTGAAACGCGAAATTTCAATTTCGGGCGCTGTATCGCTATCACACCGTCGGCTGTAACCGTCGCCACGCATTCCACAGGTTTTGCCAAGCAATGGCGCGCGTCGACCAACGAATAAAACCACAAACGCAATTTCTTCGGATCGGCAGATTCCTGCATGTAGCCTGCCACGCTTCCGCAATCGATCGCGACGTTTTCCGAATCGGTCACGACAATTCGATAGACCGGCAATCCGCCATCGTCGGGAATTTGCTCCACGGCAAATGTCATTCGCTCCTCCGGATATACCCAAAGCCCTTCCAAATCACCAAGGCGGCGTGCCGACATGCGTTTTTCGACCGACACCCTGTCGTAACCGGCAAGTGTCTCCGAACGTTCCGGCACTTCAAACGCCGAAACGTCGAAGCCCAAAAGCAAAAATGCCGCCAACAATATTATGCTTGCCGCAAAACGCATCAGATGCTGAATTTATATTGCAATCCGAAGCTGAATATTTCCTTAAATTGCCAATAACGCCAATCGGGATTCCACGCGGCAGAATCGTCGTAGCGCAAATGCGCGTAGAATTGCGTCGACAAGAATTTATTGATCGAGAAATTGATCGTCGTTTCCCAATCGCCCTGCACGTAAGAATAGTTGGAGAATGCAAACAGACGGGAAGTCACAGATATGTCGCGCGTTATATTCCACGTGATTTTGCACTCGCCGCTCGAACCGACCTCATGTCCCAGATGCTTTCCGGCATCAATGCCATAAGTGGTGGGATCCATTTTATGCGTGGCGCGGCAGATTTTCATATTGTAGGAAAGCGGAGAAAGCGACGCATCGAATGAGAATCTCCGTTTTTCGTTTTTCGTGCTGTACGTCATACCAATACCGACATTCAGCTCGCCGGGCGTCAAGAACGAAGCGGCAAGATCCCATGTGTTTGTCGTAAAGTTTTGGAACAGCTGCGTCTTGAATTGCACATTCATGCTATAATAGAACTTTTTCGTTGCCTTCAAACCGAACTTGGTAATCAACTGGAACAAGTCCTCATTAATGTTGTAGCCGCGCAATTCGTCCTCCGGCGCGGAATTGACACCCAATTTATATTGTACGCTCAGTTCATACAGCAACTTCGGGTGCAACGTCTGATTCAATTTCAGATTATAATTGATGTTGGATATCAAATTTAAGTTCTTTGTTCCGCCTTGATACCAGTTTTCCGACAAATAGGATTGAGAGAACTGCAAAGAGGCATCGAAAGCATGCAGCCAATTCCGCTGCTTTATTTCCGGCGGAGCAATAGTTGCTTCCGTTGTTTCCATCTTGCGCTCCTTTATCGTGAGTATGTTCTTCTTGACATCTGTCGTTATTTCGTATTGTTTTGGAGGCTCCGGCATCATATCTATGTTATAGGGAACCAGCCACGGCGTGTTTATCGCCAATTGCATCAAATGGTATTTTTCAAATTCGAGCGAACGCGTCAACTCCCGATACCAAGCATCGTTGCAACGCAATTGGAAAGCAGGCTTGCTTTTCCATTCTTTCACATGAATCTTTGGAGCCGACACAGTTTCATAAGACACAAAGACTACCGGCAAATACATCATGCCTTCGCGCGGCACGCGCTCGCCGGTTTTTGCCAAAGAGTCTGCCACCGCAAGCAAGCGGGCAGAATTGTCGACTGCCGATGGATATTTTTCGCATTTTTTCTGCTTGTCGGCTTTGGAAACAGAGTCTGCAACCAGCGCTCCTTTTTGCTGCACACGCGAAGAATCGGTTTCCAAAACAAGTTCTTCTGCCGAAAGCGTGGCAAAGAAATTTCCTACAAACAAAAAAAGCAACAAGCACAAACTATTTTTCATATTCCTCATTTTTATCCAATTCAGTATCTTCAGAGCGATTCTCCGCGACAATCCGCCGCGCTGCTTCAAAATCGCAACGGCGAACCAACAAACGAACCCTGTTGACCGACATATTCAAAGGAAGAATCACCGACATCAATTCGTCGGCTACGGCCGACTCTATGCCATTCGTGTCAAGCACCCCTTTGATTATGTAGGCGGAAACGGCATCTTCAAAGACTGCGAAAGTCACCAAATCATCCGGTTTTTTCATCCTCTGTCGTTCAAAAATTTAACTGACGCAAGCAAACCTTCCCGCAAAACTTTAACTTTCTCTGCATGCAAAGGTAATGCAAGCTGAGAGAATAATCAAACTTGCTTGAAATTGTCATCTCAAAATGCAACTTGCCTTATATGAATACAAACATACAAAGAAAATTGCAATTCGGCTGCCTGCGTGGCAGACAAAACCTATATTTCCAACAAAAACAGCATTTTAAACCAACATTTCGCTCATCGTATGCCGCGTTTGTTCAGTTCTTGTTGATACCTGCGCGCATTTGCCAAATGCTCTGAATAGCTGGCTGTAAACCGATGGGAACCGGAAAAATCTTCTTTCGCGCACATGTAGAGATAGTTGTTTTCAGGCGCGTCGAGCACCGCTTCAAGCGTGCGCTTTTCAGGAAAACGAATCGGTCCCGGCGGCAAACCCTCGTACATATACGTGTTGTAAGGAGAATCCACAGCCAAATGCTTGTTCAAAATTCGACGCAAGCCATTGTCGCCGACAGCAAATTTCACAGTCGGGTCGGATTGCAACTTGATGCCTCGCTCTATCCTGTTCAGATAAAGGCGCGCGATTGTACCCTTTTCGGCATTATTGGCAGTTTCCGAATCGACAATGGAGGCCAATGTCGCCACTTCTACCGGCGACAGCCCTATTTTCCGCGCTTTTTCCAAACGGGCTGCATTCCAAAACTGTTCATAGCTTTGCTGCAACTTGTCCAACAAGCCGGACGGAGAAACAGACCAATACACTTCATAAGTGTCGGGAATCAACATCGCCGGAATCGTTTGGGGCGTGAATCCGCGCTCTGCGCATTTGGCCGAATCGCAAAGCAATGGCAACAAATCCTCCTTCGTCATTGCCAATTCTTGCGAGGCTGCCTCTGCAAATTCCTCCACCGTCCGCATATTATTGAATGTGAATTTCACAGGCGTTTGCGCTCCCGTCGATACTTTCCGCCAAACTTCTATCGAAGTAGCGCCTTTTTCTATCTGATAAGCACCTACGCGACGCGACAAATCCAAATCCTTTATTTTCGAAAGAAGCATCACATGGTCGGACAATTTTTCCCCGAAACGGACTGCAAGCGTATCGGCAAAAGCATCGGCAGTCATGCCCGGACGCACATAAAGCATTCCGTCCTTTTCCGCCACCGCCGTCCGAAACGAATAAAACACGCCCGCTGTTGCCGCCAAAATAACACAAACGACAACTGCCGAAACAATTAACAGCATTTTCTGCCTATTTCTTTTTCTTGATTTGCGTTGTTTTGCCATAATTCTTCTCGTTTATATTCTACCACCCTCCGGATGCGCCTCCGCCGCCGGTCGAACCGCCGCCGAAACTGCCACCAAATCCGCCGCCCAAACCTCCGCCACGGCCGCTACCGAATCCGCCAATAAACGGCACTATCACCGGCACATCATCGGCAGGTATCACATAAGGCACATTGGCCGTATTTCCGCAATTGCGGCATTTGTAGGTCTTCATGCCTTCGCCTTCTTTCAACGCCGTAGGACGGCGAATAAGCCTGTCGCCGACAAGCGTGGCTGCTTTTGCATGGCATACGGGGCATTCCCTGTAAGGCGTATTTTTATTGAAAAACGGGAATACATCGACCTCGCCACACGTATCACATACCCACACGTCGTAGTCCACGGAATTGATTTTTTCCTCCATGTCCTGCGCAGGCGTCAGGTATTGATTGTCCTCTTCTTCTGAAAGTTTCCGCATCTTAGACTTGCAATTGGGGCAAACGCGCTTCTTATTTCGGCAATGCTTTGCACCCCAAAGAATCAACAACAAAGCCGGAATCCCCATGCCCAACGTGAGACAAGCGCCCACGGCAAATGGAACCGTCAATTGCGACAATCGGTTGTAGGCTGCATACGGATCGCGCCGACGCACGACTTCGGAAATGGCAAAAAACAACATAACCACGGCGATAATCGCCGCAATTCGCCAATATGCCGAAAACAAATTGTCGCCCTTTCGCACATCATTGCCATACTTGGATTTCAGTTCTTCCACAGCCCCCGGCGTTGTAAAAATGCCATGCATTGTCTCGACAGCCGCAAGCATTCCGGAATCGTAATCGCCATTCTTGAAATGTGGCACCATGTCGTTGCGTATGATTTGCCCGCACACGATATCAGGCAACACCCCTTCCGCGCCATAGCCGGACCGTATTACGGCCTTTCGCTGGTCGGTCACGACAAGAATCAAAACGCCATTGTTTTTATCTTTCTTGCCGATTCCCCATTTTCTGAAAAGCGCTGTTGCGAAACTGTCAGGATCGCTATTGCCAATAGATTCTACCACCACGGCTGCCACTTCGGCCGTCGACGTCTTCCAAATTCCTCCTATCAAAGTGTCGAGTTGAGCCACAGTCGCAGCAGAAAGGACGCCATCAGGATTTGAGACATATTTTGTCCGATCGGCAACATGCACGTTCGGGATATCGTCAAGCGTATGCGAATATGTCGAAATCGCGCAAAAAATCAAGGATAAAACAAGTATGATGTATTTTTTATTCATCAGCAAAAAATATTTGAAATTATACGGCAGGCAGGCTCAAACCATTTAATTTGCGGAACAAGTCGAGCGCATAAACATCGGTCATTCCGGAAATATGATCGAGCACGGATTGCACTTTCCCATAGATTGTCGCATTCGCCGTGTCGTACTGCGTAGGTATGCGGCTCAGCAACAACCGCGAATAATTTTTTTCCGGATGCAATACGGCATCAAGCAGACGATCAAGCAAAAACGTTATGTTTCTATTTCCGGCAAGTTCAATATCCACGACATCGGAAGAATTGTAGATTTTTGCCCACGCCACTTTCGAGCAATTTTCATATCCCACACGGAGTCTTTGCGAAATATGATCGATCAAGCATCCATCGAAGCAGCCTTCGAGAATGTCATCTTCATGCGCGACAAAAACATTGGCGCATTCCGACACCAATTCGCCGATAACGCACGAACGCAAATAAGCCACTTTCTCATTGTTGTCGTCGATGGCTTCAAGCACTTGCCGCATGCGGTCCACGCGAGCATCGGCAAAAAAGCCGGTGAACAATCGGATCACTTCTTCGCAGCCAAGAATCTTCAGCTTGTGGGCATCCTCTATGTCCATGACTTGATAGCAAATATCGTCGGCTGCCTCCATCAGATAGACCAACGGATGGCGCGCAAAAACATCCGGCGCCTTTTCAATCATGCCCAATTCTTCCGCTACCAATCGGAAACAGTCCCGTTCCGAACGGAAAAAGCCGAATTTCCCCGTTTTGGGCGTAGTCGTAGAAGTGTATGGATATTTCACGATTGCTGCCAACGACGAATAAGTCATAGCCAACCCTCCTTCCCGACGGCCTCTGAATTGGTGGGCAAGCAATCGAAAAGAGTTGGCGTTTCCATCGAAATTGACAAAGTCGTTCCATTCCTCGCTCGATACAAGATTTCTCACCTCTTGCCCGTTTCCTTCTGAAAAATAAGTAGCTATCGTCCGCTCCCCCGAATGGCCAAAAGGAGGATTTCCCAAATCGTGAGCGAGACAAGCTGCCCCGACTATTTCCACAATATGGCTTAACTTTTCAAATGCCGGCGTGCCGGCATAACGAGGCGACAAGGCTTTGCACACCTCATTTGCCAACGACTTCCCGACACTCGACACTTCAAGGCTGTGAGTCAATCGGTTGTGAACAAATATGCTCCCCGGCAATGGAAACACTTGCGTCTTGTTCTGCAACCGCCTGAATGGTGAAGAAAAAACCAATCGATCAAAATCGCGCTGAAAATCGCTCCGCGACTGAGCTGTCGCGGCTCGATAACGCTCCATTCCAAGCCGTTTGCTGCAAATAAGACGTTCCCATTGCATCTTCTCCAAACGGCCCATATTCGCACTATCGTTCATTTAAAATTTACCAGATTTGCCTTGATTGTCCGACTAATATTGAGGCACTTCGCCAAATCGATTTGCCCGAGGCTCGCCCTCTTGCGCAAACCAAACAAGCAAAACGATTCCTCCAACCAAAGGCACCAGCCAAAGCAACAAATACATGCCGGGCTTTCCTATATCGTGAAGACGGCGGGCACAGACTGCCAAATAAGGTATTGTAAAAGCCAATGCAAACGGCGACAAAATGAAATACATGACCGGAACAAATATCATCAGCGGCGTAAAGACAAAACACATGATCATGCACATCAGAAACGACCACCAAAACTCGGGACGACTCGAGCGGCCTTCAAATTCTGCATAACGCACCCAAAACCGTTTCCAATAGTCGAATATGCCATAAGAAGAAGCCGAGCGACGAGAAACATCGATCATTACAGTAGGAATTGGACCTCCGTCGTTCAACGGCGACGAACCCGATGATTGAAAAGCAGGCTGCTGCGGCGCACTTTGCTCCACTCGCTGTCCACATGCAGGACAAAACTTGCTATTTTCCGGAAGTTTCTGTCCGCAGTTCGTGCAAAAAAGCTGTCCCATAATATTGAATATTTTTACGAATATACTTGATTTTTAATTCTTATACAGCGCCAATCAAACCTTTAACGAAGTTTTAACAATTTGCTTCGCCGGTTTGCTCTCCGCTTGCCTCGTCTTCGTGGCCGGCTTCCGGTGTGACCTCTTCCGGCTCACCGCGCTGCAACACATAAGTGTTGTAATAAGAAAGCAGCAATGTGGTGAGCGGCAATGCCACAATCAAGCCGAGGAATCCGAGCAGCGTGCCCCACACGGACAGCGACAAAAGGATGATGGCCGGATTCAATCCCATCGTTTTTCCCATGATTTTAGGCACAAGATACAAATCTTGAATAACCTGAACGACAATGTAAACAGCCATTGCCATCGCAAACATCGGCCAAAATCCGATTCCCGTTTCGGCCGAATAAACGAAACACAGCAAAGTGGTGGGAAGCAACGATATCAATTGCAAATATGGCACTAAATTCAACACGCCGATAAACAGCCCGAGCACAATGGCCATCGGCATATCGATAATCAAAAACCCGATGCAAAACAAAATGCCGACAATAAACGCCACCAAGGCTTGCCCGCGAAAATAACGGTTCATGCTCTCTTTGATGTCGGTTGCAATCTTCAAGACTATTCCTTTATATTTTTGCGGAATCAGCCCTACCATCCCGCGCATGAAGCGTTCGTAGTCGAGCAATATGAAAATAAAATACAGCAACACTATAAACCAGCCGCACAATGCAATTATCAACGATATGCCGCCGCTAAGCATCGTCCACGTTCCTGAAATCGAACTTTTAATCAGTTCATACCATTGCTCTTTTGTCAACAGTGAGGCCAGATAGTTGAAATCAATATGCTCGCGTATGAACCGATGCACGTCGGCCGACACTGCCGTTCCGGCTGTCGACGAAGCATAATCGCCAAGCAGTCTCGCCATGGCGGAAATTTCTTCTGCCATGCGCGGTATCAGCAAATAACCGGCGGCTACAATCACGCCAATCAGTTCTATCAAAAACAAAAATATCGGGATTATATTTCCTTTACATCTGAGCACACGCTTGTTGAAAGCCACAAACGGCTTAAATATATAGGCAAGCAGGCAAGCTATGAAAAATGGCAGCAATGCCCCGCTCAACACGTTGAGCAGCCAAAGCGCAATGCCGGCAATCGCCAACGAAATGACAAGCCGCACGACTCTGTCAAACGTATAAGGACGAGATGATCCCAACATAATACCCTTAATTTTTATGATTCACCCAATAAATTCTCCATTGCCATTCGGATAAGCTGCCAGCAACTGTCCCGCATAAAACTTCATGCAACATCCGTTTCGCTCCAACTGCGCCAACAAGATGCCGAATGCCATTCTTTGCAAAGTTATCATTTTTATTTTGAACAACTCCGCCGCGTCTCTGCAAAATCAAAGGGGCTGCCCCAAACAGGCAGCCCCTTTATGCTCAATTTCATATCGCCACGTTTCCGAATTAAAATTCGCAATTGTTCGGAGTGCGTGGGAATGGGATGACGTCCCTGATGTTCGACATGCCCGTCACGAAAAGCATAAGACGTTCGAATCCCAGACCGAATCCGGAATGAGGCACTGTTCCGAAACGACGGGTGTCGAGATACCACCACATGTCTTTCATCGGTATGCCCAATTCCTCAATGCGGGCAAGCAATTTTTCATAGCTTGCTTCACGCTCGGATCCTCCGATGATTTCCCCGATTTTCGGGAAAAGTACATCCATGGCGCGAACTGTTTTTCCGTCGTCGTTCTGTTTCATGTAGAACGCTTTTATGTCTTTCGGATAATCCGTCAGGATCACCGGCTTTTTAAAATGCTCTTCCACAAGGAAACGCTCATGCTCGCTCTGCAAATCTACTCCCCAATAAACCGGGAATTCAAACTTATGCCCCGATTCTTCAAGGATTTTCACGCCCTCTGTGTAAGTGAGGCGGACAAATTGCGTGTTTACTACCGATTTCAAGCGTTCCACAAGCTCCTCATCGTACATCTTGGCAAGAAATTCTATGTCGTCGGCTGCATGTTCCAATGCATAGCTTACGCAGTATTTTATGAATTCCTCTGCCAAATCCATATTGTCCGAAATATCGTAGAAAGCCATTTCCGGCTCTATCATCCAAAACTCGGAAAGATGGCGCGGCGTATTGGAATTTTCCGCGCGGAACGTCGGGCCGAACGTGTAAATCGCTCCCAAAGCCGTCGCTCCCAATTCGCCTTCCAGCTGTCCGGAAACCGTCAAGCTCGCTTGCTTTCCAAAGAAATCTTGGGAATAGTCGACACGTCCGTCTTCGGTTTTGGGCAAATTGTTGAGATCCAGCGTCGTCACTTGAAACATGGCACCGGCGCCTTCGCAATCGCTTGCCGTGATGAGCGGCGTGTGCAAATAGAAGAAACCGCGGTCGTTGAAAAATTTATGAATGGCAAACGCCAAAGTGTGACGGATGCGCAACACTGCGCCAAACGTGTTCGTGCGCGGACGCAAATGCGCTTTCTCGCGCAAAAATTCCAACGTGTGTCCTTTCTTTTGCAATGGATATTCAGCAGGGTCTGCCGTCCCATAAACCTCTAAAAAAGACGCCTGAACTTCTGCCGACTGCCCTTTCCCTTGCGATTCGACCAATTTTCCTTCGACATGGATGCTCGCACCTGTCGTGATCGGCTTCAAGTCGTCTTCCGAGAATTTGTCCATGTCGAAAACGATTTGAAGGTTTTTGATTGTCGAACCGTCGTTGAGTGCCACAAACTGCACATGCTTATTTCCACGGCGTGTCCGCACCCAACCTTTCACGCATACTTCCGTCCCGATTAATTCGGGAGCCCAAATTTCAGATATTTTCGTTCTTTTCATTGCTTCTATCATACATTGCGCCTATTCAAAAGCGCCCATTTTCAGATAATTTACTTCTTCCTGTGTCAAATAACGCCATTTGCCGCGAGGCAGCCGTTTCTTAGTCAAGCCTGCGAAATAAACGCGGTCGAGTTTCGTCACGCGATAGCCCAATGCTTCGAACATGCGGCGAACGATGCGATTGCGTCCGGAATGGATTTCAATGCCTGCCTGATTCTTGTCGTGATCATTCACGTAGCTGATAGCATCGGCATGAATCGGACCGTCGTCGAGGTCGATCCCATCTGCGAGATGCTGCATGTCTTCCTCCGAAATGTCCTTATCGGTCCACACGTGATATATTTTCTTCTTCACATACTTCGGATGAGTCAATTTCGAAGCCAAATCGCCATCGTTTGTCAACAACAAAACGCCCGTAGTGTTCCGGTCGAGCCGTCCCACCGGATAAATCCGTTCTTTGCAAGCATCTTTCACGATGTCCATCACGGTCAAGCGTCCGTCCGGGTCGTCGCTCGTGGTGACGCAATCTTTCGGCTTGTTCAGCAAGATGTAGCACTTGTTTTCGAGCGTTACCACCTTCCCATTGTATTCAATTACGTCGTCGCGCTTGATTTTCGTGCCAAGTTCTGTCGCCGGCGTGCCATTGACTTTGACAAGTCCTTTTTGTATCAATTCGTCGGCTTCCCGTCGCGAGCAAATTCCTGCATTTGCCATAAATTTATTCAAACGAATTTCTTCGTTCGGATCCATTTCCGGAAGGTCGTACACTATTTGCTTCGGACGAGGCGTAAACCGTTGTCCGCCTTTGCGGTTGAAATTGCCGCCTTGACGATTGCCATTGCCGTAACCGCCTTGATTGCCATAATTGTTCGGCTGGCGATTGTCGTAGCGCGGTTGGCGATTGTCGTAACCGCCTTGGTTGCCATAGTTGTTCGGCTGGCGATTGTCGTAGTGCGGTTGGCGATTGCCGTAACCGCCTTGGTTGCCGTAGTTGTTCGACTGGCGATTGTCGTAGTGCGGTTGACGGTTGTCGTAACCGCCCTGACGATTATAGTTGTTGTACCCGCCTTGATTATAACCTTGGTTATAGCCGCCACGGTTGCCATAATTCGGACGGCGGTTGCCATAACCGCCCTGACGGTCATAGCCGTCTGCATTCTCATAGTTCCGATTATAACCGTAACCGCCTTGCTGGTAGTTGTTGTTATAATTCCCGTAGCCGCCTTGCTGACGGTTGCCATAACGGGAATTGCCGCCGCGGTCGTAGTAGTTGCCGCCACGATTGTAGTTGTTATTGCCCCCATATCCGCCACGCGGATTGTTGTAATTGTTTTGATTGTAGTTCTTCCGGCTGTTTTCCAAATTGGTTTCCGGAGTTCCGCTTTCTGCCGATGCCTGTTCGGAAGAAGCTTTCGGGTTGTAGGTCACTTTCTCGAAACGTCCCGATTCGGGATTCATGGCCTGTGTCTCCCCGATACGCGGTCTTCTTGGTTTTTTGTTCACTTCCATAATCACACTAAAATTTGAAATTCACACACTGCCTCTCGGCGTTCTTTTATTATTCGTAAATCTTAATTCTCAAAAATCCAAGCCACTTCTGCGTGGCAATCACTTAATTCCGAATGCAAAGTAAATTTATTTTTCCGCAAAAAGAAAGATACACCGGTCAAAAGTCTTTCGTTTTAACATTCTTTTACCCCGATGCTAATACCCCGTATAGTTGTGGGGGGTGATTGCTTTCAATTCCTGCTTTACGGCGTCGCTCACGTTCAGCGTGTCGATGAAGCGGGAAATGCTCTCTTTGTCGACTTTCTCATTCGTCCGCGTCAATGCTTTCAATGTCTCGTACGGTTTTTCGTAGCCCTCGCGACGAAGAATCGTCTGTATTGCTTCCGCCACGACGTTCCACATGTTGTCGAGATCGCGATTGATGGCCGATTCGTTCAGCAACAATTTATGCAATCCTTTCAATGTGCTGTGGAGCGCTATCATCATGTGTCCCATCGGAACGCCCACGTTGCGAAGCACCGTGGAGTCGGTCAAGTCGCGCTGCAAGCGCGACACCGGCAATTTTCCCGCAAGATGGCGGAGAATGGCATTGGCCAAACCTAAATTGCCTTCCGAATTTTCAAAATCTATCGGATTTACCTTGTGGGGCATTGCCGACGAGCCGACTTCTCCGGCTTTGATTTTTTGCTTGAAATATTCCATTGATATGTATTGCCACATGTCGCGGTCCAAATCGAGCATCACGGTGTTGATGCGCGCCATTGCGTCGAACAATGCCGCCAAATTGTCGTAATTGGATATTTGCGTTGTCCATTCCTCCCGTTCTATGCCGAGCCGTTCGCGAAGGAATGTGCGGGCAAAATCGAGCCAATCCACATTCGGGAAGGCAATTCGGTGGGCATTGAAATTGCCCGTCGCGCCTCCGAATTTTCCGCTGACGGGAACTTGCCGCAACAACTCGCGTTGCTGCTCAAGACGATATGCAAACACCTTGATTTCTTTTCCCAAACGGGTGGGCGAAGCCGGCTGCCCGTGTGTTTTGGCAAGCATCGGTATGTCTTTCCAGTCCTCTGCATACTGATTGAGCAATGCCACCAATTCGTCCAGCAACGGAAGATATGCTTCGTGGATGGAATCGCGAATCAACATCGGCACCGACGTGTTGTTGATATCCTGCGACGTCAAGCCGAAATGGATAAATTCTTTGTAGGCCGACAAGCCAAGCCCTTCGAATTTTTCTTTTATGAAATATTCCACGGCTTTCACGTCGTGGTTTGTTACGCTCTCTATTTCTTTCACCTTCCGGGCATCGTCGAGCGAGAAATTCCGATAAATGTCGCGCAATGCGTCGAAACGTTGCGCCCCGACTCCTTGCAGCTGGACAAGCGGCAACTCGCACAATGCTATAAAATATTCGATTTCCACTTTGACGCGATAGCGAATCAAAGCATATTCAGAATAATAATTATCCAATATCTCTGCCTTGCTGCGATACCGTCCATCGATCGGAGAAATCGCGGTCAATGATGAAAGTTCCATAATTACGTCGTGTTTTTAATCCACTGCAAAATTACAAAAATAATCGTTGCCCCACGCCCCTGTGCAAACGAAACAAGCGATTCTGCGAAATTATTGAAACAACCGGACGGTTTAAGCGCATGTTCCGTCATGGAAATCACAAAATCCTGCTTGACATTAAACATTGGCGGCACTCGATTGTTATATGGAAAAAGGAACCATAAATTAATTACATCATGAAAAAAATTCTTATTGTAGCGGCACTCTGCCTTTCGGCGATAACCGCATCGGCAGGCGGATTGAAATCCGTGGACATGAAAGCTAACCTTCGCAGCGATTTCGGACTTGGAGTAGGCATCACGACCCAGCTTCCGCTGAATTTCGAATTCGCGCCATCGCTCAACTACTATTTCAGTGGCGACAACACGTTTACCATCGACGCTGATTTCCGCTATCGCTTCGAATTGCCGCGCAATTTTTCCATTTATCCGACTGTCGGATTAATCTATTTCCACACAAAACCGGACCATCACGACGGCATCAATAAAATCGGGCTAAACATCGGCGGCGGATTTTCCTACGACATCAACTCTTCGTGGGCCATCGGCGCGGAAGTGAAATACCAATATGTCAACCACTGGGACGACGTGTATCTCACACTCGGCGCATCCTATAAATTCTAAGCGATATAGCTCATTATGAAGATATGCATCCTTGATGGCTATTCCGTCAATCCGGGCGATTTGACGTGGGACAAAATCCGCAATTTGGGAGAAACGACCGTTTACGAACGCACTGCCCCGTCGCAAATCGTCGACAGGGCCGGCGACGCGGAAATCATCCTGACCAACAAAGTGCCACTCGACTCCGACACGTTGAGCCGGTTGCCACGGCTTCGCTACATCGGCGTTTTGGCAACAGGCTACAACATCATCGACACATCGGCGGCTGCAAGCCGCAGCATCGTCGTGGCCAACATTCCTGCATATAGCACCATGTCGGTGGCACAAATGGTGTTTGCCCATTTGCTGAACGCTACCCACCATGTGGCACGCTACGCCGAAGAAACGGCCGCAGGAAAATGGACAGCTTCGCCCGATTTCTGCTATTGGAACGAACCTTTGACGGAATTGTCCGGCAAAACGATGGGAATCGTCGGGTTTGGCAACATTGGCGCTGCCGTGGCACGCATCGCATTGGCGTTTGGAATGAATGTGGCAGCCGTCACATCCAAATCGCCCGACAAATTGCCCGCAGGCGTGAAAGCCGTCGCGCTCGACAAAATGCTTTCGACTGCCGACGTAGTCAGCCTGCATTGCCCGCTCACCGATTCCACTCGGCACATGATCAATCCGGCCACGCTTGCAAAAATGAAACCATCGGCAATTCTCATCAACACCGGCCGAGGGCCGCTTATCGACGAAGTTGCCGTGGCCGAAGCGCTCGACAAAGGCTTAATCGCCGCATACTGCGCCGACGTGCTTTCCACAGAACCTCCGCAAGCCGGCAATCCGCTGCTGAATGCAAGAAACTGCTACCTGACGCCCCATATCGCATGGGCTACCGTTGAGGCTCGCACGCGGTTGATGGACATAGCTGCCGAAAACATCCGCCAATTCCTATCCGGCGAACCGGTAGCCAACAAGGTGAACTGACAAATTCTTTTTTTCTCAAAAAAACGACAAGGGGCTGCGTCAAAATGGCAAATTTTGGCTCAGCCCTTTCAGTATGTCAGTATTGACAGTTAAAAAATCACGACATCAATTCTCAACCACCGACCACTATCGGCGAATGCCTTCCCCTGTGTCGCTGCGCCGCGACGATAGGGGAAGTGGCTCGACAGAGCCGAAGGAGTTGACCGTCAGCCGCGTAGCGGCTTTCCTGCGAGGTTGAAAGCAGAAAAGCTTGTAAAGCTGCAACGTTGTTTCTTGCCGAACCCCTCCGCCTGCGGCACCTCCCCTATCCGCGCTATCGCGCGGCAGAGGAGGACATTTCTACGTGTCTCCGCACTCTCACGGAAAACATGCCATCCGCACAACACGCAGAGGAGGACATTGCGTGTTTGCCAACTTCGCAGTTTTCTCAACCCTAAACCATTACCGAATCCCTCTGTTTTCCTGCCGGAAAAAACTTTCTCCCCTGTTCACGTGTTCCGCACGTGAACAGGGGAGAATATAGCTACGCCGCGTCAACCGCAGCAATAAAAGTCAGGAACTCAACCCCCAACTAAAACAGATAGGTTTTTTCCAACCAATAAATCGCAATTCCGGCCAAATAGCCTATGAACGTGACAAGCGAAATATGGCGCAAGTACCAGCCGAATGTGATTTTCTCCAAACCCATCACCACTACTCCCGCAGCGCTTCCGATAATCAGCATGCTGCCACCCACGCCGGCGCAGTATGCAAGCAATTGCCAGAACGTGCCGTCGGGCACAAACATCATCAACGCCGGATCGGCAGTCGCCGCAGGGGCAATCTCGTACATGCCCATGCAACCGGCCACCAAAGGCACATTGTCGATCACCGACGAAACCACGCCAATGATGCCCGTCACCAAATACGCGTTGGCATCCGTAGCTTCTTCAAGCCATTTCCCGAAGCTCGACAACACGCCAATTTCGCTCAAAACGGCAACAGCCATCAAGATGCCGAGGAAAAACAAAATCGTCGACAAGTCTATTTTATGCAAAATCTTCGACACGCGCTCTTTTGCCGTGCTGCCTTCCGTCTTATGTTCGTAGCGGATGAACAATTCCGTCAACACCCACAGCAAGCCTAAAACAAACAGGATGCCCATAAACGGCGGCAGCCCCGTGAGCGTGCGGAAAAACGGCACGCACATCAAGCCGCCCACACCGACCGCAAACACCGTCAATCGCTCCGTTTTCGTCAGCCCCGACGGCGTGAGCGCCGTTTCCGGCGTGTCGGCATCCTTTATTTTGCCTTTCAATTTATATTGAAGCAGGAATGCCGGTATGGCAACCGAAGCGATCGCCGGCAAAAACAATTCTTTGATGACGCCGGCCGCCGTAATGTTGCCTTTGATCCAAAGCATGATGGTCGTCACGTCGCCAATCGGCGAAAACGCGCCGCCGCTGTTAGCCGCCAATATGATGAGCGACGCAAATATCAAACGGTCGTGACGCTCCGAAACCAATTTGCGAAGCACCATGATCATCACGATGCTCGTCGTCAGGTTGTCGAGCACTGCCGACAAAAAGAACGTAATCAGCACGATGCGCCAGAGCAATACGCGTTTGCTCTTCGTGGACAGCCGTTCTTTCACGAAATTGAATCCGCCGTAAGTGTCGACCACCTCCACAATGGTCATCGCGCCCATCAAGAAGAACAAAATCTCGCACGTGTCGCCCAAATGCGACAGCAAAACGCTTTGTCCCACAAATTGGCGCGCTGCGGCAACTTCGTCGCCTAAATCGAAAGCCGCCAAAAATCGCGAAAAATCTTCCGCATGGAGCAAATTCACGTAGTCCGCGCATCCAACCATGTACAACGACCAACACACCACGCACATAAGCAGAGCGGTGGCAGTCTTGTTGATTTTCAACCCGTTTTCAAATGCAATACATCCGTAGCCAATGAAAAACACGACTACAATCAAAACCGTCAAGACCATCATATCAATACAGGAAATTTTTTGAATTCGAGCGCGAATTTAGCCATTTTTCCGCAGAAAATATCACTGCCCACCACTAAAAAACTATAATCATTCTCTGAATCCAATCGCCATTTTCCGCAATGCGAAAATCCGCTCTGCCATTTTGTCCAAAATGACCGAAAAACACCTTTACAATTAGTTATCAAATGCAAATATTATACAATTATAATTAATCGGGGGAGGTTAAAAACAAAGTCCGAATAAAATTTCGTAACTTGCAAACGGAAGCATTTTTAGATTGTTCAACCTTAAAGTCATTTTTATGAAAGAAATGAAGTGGATGGCTTTGCCCGTATCGCTGATGCTGTTGGCGGCAGGGTGTTTCGCGACGCTTGCGACCGGCTGTTCGCCGGACGACAAAGACGCTGCGGCCAAAGAAAAGAAAGAGAAAAAAGAACAGCAACAAGCCGAAGAAAAAATGGCGGAAATCTACAATGGAGCCTACGAGCTCTACCCCACCACCAACCTATGGACATTCATCAAGCTCGACACGCGCAACGGCCGAATGTGGCTGGTGCAATATAGCATCGAAAGCGACGAATACCGCTTCGAAGTCCCTCTCAACCGCGAACAGCTCGCCTCTGGCAACGACCAAATGGCCGGACGCTTCGCCCTCTACCCCACGGAAAACATGTGGAACTTCATCCTCCTCGACCGCAACGACGGCCGCACATGGCAAGTGCAATGGTCGCAAGAGCCGGAACATCAAATGATTGTCCCGATCAATTTCCATGCCGATTAATCACAAAAAACATACAGCGATGAAACGACTTTTAATTGCAATCCTGTTGGCATTGCCGCTATTGGCAGCACCGGCGCAAGCTCAAACCACAGAAGAGCAGCATCTCGAATTCATGGGCATCCCAATCGACGGAACCCTCAACGCCTTTGCCCGAAAACTCCAAGCAAAAGGGATGAAAATCACAGACAGAGATCATGAGGCAATTATTTTATCAGGAAACTTTGCAGGTTATAGTGATTGCTTCATTACCATTCTTTCTGACCCATCAGGAAAAACAGTGTGGACTGTTGGCGTGCATTTGCCATCTTACGACTCATGGTCTTCTTTATCTTCATGCTATTTTCAATTGAAAGATATGCTAACGCAAAAATACGGCACGCCGTACAATTGCGTGGAAGAATTTCAATCCATAACTCAACCAAATGATGATTTTACAAAAATGCTCTATGTTAAAATGGATAAATGCAGTTACGTATCATTATTTAAGATGCCCGAAGGATATATAATTTTAGGCATAGTGAATGGAATTCATACCCCTGATCCTTGTGTAAGCTTAGTGTACACCGATTGGATAAATGAGCAAAAGAAAGACAAGTCGGCAATGGATGATTTGTAGGAATTTGATTCACGACAAAATCAAAAAACATACAGCGATGAAAAAGATATTTCTATCCCTATTGCTCGTTTTGGCAGCGCTCCCAATCGCCGCACAAGAGCCGGCATCTCCGTCGTCGCCTGCAGTTGCAGAACCGCCATTCGAAAATACACTCGTTTTGTCCGACAACGCTGCATATCGACTGTACCCCACTCAAAACATCTCTACATTCATCAAACTCGACACGCGCGACGGCCGAATGTGGCAAGTGCATGTTGGCGACAGCCGATTAGAAATCCCATTAAATCCGATTTCCTATGCAGAGGGATATGGAGAGCCTCACATCGGGCGTTTCGCCCTCTATCCTACATGGAATATTTGGACGTTCGTGCTCCTCGACTGCGACAACGGAGGCACATGGCAAGTACAGTGGTCGTTTGAAGAGGGGGATAGATTCGTCATTCCAATCAATTCCGAAGGTTCTGATCCCAATAAAGCAAAATAATTATGAAAAAACTGATATTGCCAATCATGTTTTTGTTCTTGGCGCAAACGCTCAATGCGCAATTGTTTCCATTGCAACGAACAGAAGCAGCACAAGAACAACAAATCAATCAACTCATGCAGTTGCCGCAACCCCAAAAGGGTCATTTGGAATTTTTAGGCATCCCAATCGACGGCCATATAGACGTGTTCACAAACCTATTGGGACAAAAATGGCTGTCTTTCTCCAAAAAAGAAGACAACAGGGCAATTCTCTCCGGCAGCTTTGCCGGATACGACGATTGCAAAATATATGTTTACTACAGCGTAGCCACGGATCAACGCGCATGGCGCGTTGACGTGGAAATTCCGGCTTCGTCCATCAACCCATGGTCGTCGCTGGAAGCAGATTATATTTATTTAAAAGACGAATTGACTGAAAAATACGGAGTTCCGCGGCAAAAAATGCGACAGCTACCGTTTCGCGACAGAACCGGAAATACTATTTATATAGAAAATGACCCCAACCCTGAATTTGAAACAATAAATGGAAAAGTGTCATTGGCAATTACAAACTTAGAGAAAGATGACAATAAATTCGGGATTCGCCTATCGTATATCGACACGGAAAACGAACAAAAAAAAGACAAAGATTTTATGGCAATGTTAGCCACATCGTTAAACAATGCTTTAAATAAAGATTTGACATATATTCCTACTCCTGAAATAGCGTTTTTGCCACAACCGGAGAAAGGCCATTTGGAGTTTATGGGTGTTCCTATCGATGGAAACCTGAAAGCATTCACAGGATACCTGCAATTCCAGTCCGGAATGCAAAAAGTGAAAAATGAAGGCAAAACAAGCATCCTGTCCGGCAAGTTTGCAGGATATAAAGATTGCAGAATCTACATATTCAGCTATTCCGACGATTTGGAAGTGTGGCGCACGGGACTTGAAATCCCTTCGACGGCATTCGAAACACAAGAGGAATTTGAGGCGGTCTACATAGCCTTAAACAAGGGATTAACCGACATATACGGCGCACCCGTCAATGGCGCATTCCGCACGGAAAACGGCAGAATCGAACTGTATAACGCAACCCGAAACGACAAGGGGAAAATAACAGCATGCATCCGCTTGTCGTATACCGACACAGAAAACGAACAAAAGAAAGATGCCGCCTTTAAATCGGATTTATAAACCTAAAACTGAAACGATATGAAAAAATGGATATGGATATTGTTGTCCGCAATGCTGCTTCCGGCCCTCTCGTGCACAACGTCCGGCAAAAAGCAAGACAAGCAAGAAGAATCGGAAGAAACCATCCAAACGGAACAAACCGAGGAAGAACCTCGGCAACAGCGGAAAAGATTCAAACCCATGTCGGACGAAGAATCTCAGCACTTGCTGTTTAAAGGCGTCCCAATCGACGGATCGCTCCGCCAATACGTATCGCGAATGGAATCGGTCGGCTTCACTTTGGAGGGCGTGCACGACAATGGCATGGCCGTGTTGAGCGGCGACTTTGCGGGGTGGAAAAATTGCCTGATCTTCGTAAGCACGCTTGATTCGCGTGATGTTGTTAACCACATTTCCGTGCGTTTCCCCTCGTGCGACAAATGGGCAGATCTCGAACACGGGTACACGCAACTCAAATCTATGCTGACCGAAAAATACGGCAAACCGGCTCGCAGCGTGGAAAAATTCCATGACTATTATTCCTATCCCAATAAAGACAGTGATAAACTATGGTGTTTGCGAGATGACGAATGTACCTACTACTCGCAATATGAGTTAGAAAAAGGGACAATACTATTATCATTGGAAGCTGAAAGCATGACAACCTACGTTGCATTGCAATATTGGGACAAGATCAACACGGATTTGGTGAAGCAAGACGCAATCAACGATTTGTAACCGTCTATGTTATTGTTCGTTTTTGGAATAGTAATCGCTATTGTTGTGGTTGCAGCCACAGTAGCGATTCCGTTATTTCTAAAAAAGCAATCCAAATCGCTTGCAAATCGCATCTCTGCAATTCGCCCATTCGGACAGATAAATGCCCCTAACCCAAGCGTACCGAAAGAAGATAATGTCGCATTATTCATCGATATTGAAAGTGATTTGAAAAACAGTTTTGAGAATCACTTCATAACGTTTCGAGAAAAATCGGAATTTTCCGATCATTATGCTGCATATTTCCAAGAAGCGCGGCATCTCGCCAAAAAGCTCAACACGTTCCACATCTGCGTGCCGGATGTCATTGCCAAATTCATTCATGATTTCAACGCAATCGACAGCCAAGTGGAACGGCATAACGAGTCGGTCAACCAAAACCTGCTTGAATGCCATAAAGCGTTTTTCGACCATTGCCTCCAATATCCTTTGGACGAACAGCAACGACGCTCGATTGTCACAGAAGAAGACAATTGTTTGGTGGTCAGCAGTGCAGGAAGTGGAAAGACATCATCCATTGTCGGCAAAGTCAAATACTTGCTCGATATCAAGCACGTGGCTCCGCAAAAAATTCTTCTCATCAGCTACACAAACAAAGCTGCCGCCGAATTGACAGAACGCATGAACACGCCCAATCTGAGAGGCTACACTTTCCACAAACTCGCGCTCGACATGATTGGGCAAGCAACGGGACAAAAGCCATCGATTTGCGACAATACAGACGCTCTATTCGTGAAAATCTACCATGAATTGTCGCACAACGAAAAATATAAAAAGGATGTCCTTAAATATTATGTCGACTTTCAAGAAACCGAAGAAGAACAACGCAAGCGCGAAATAAGGCAACGCCTTTCAGAACAAAAAAACGCCAAAATCAAAGCACAAGTCCCCGACATGGACGGACAAGCAATCTACGTGCGCAGCATGCAAGAAAGAAAAATCTGTTTTGCCCTGTCGGCACTTGGCATTAAGTTTAGATATGAAGCCCCTTACGAACATTCTTTGGCCGACGAAACGCATTCGCAATACAAGCCCGACTTTTCTATTTATTACGAGCAGCAAGGGGAAACGAAACGCATTTATTTAGAGCATTTCGGCATCGACGAACATGGGCAAGTTCCCGTGTGGTTTGCAAAAGACCGCGGCATCTCGTATGAAGAAGCCAATCGGCAATACAACGACGGAATCACATGGAAGAAAGAAGCCCACAAGAAATTTGGCACAACGCTGATAACGATTTCAAGCGCAGATTTCTACTATTCCGACATCCATCAAAAATTAAAGACATTATTGGAAGAAATAGGAGTTCCTATCCATGAAAAGACAGAAGCTGAATTATACGACATTGTCAGTCCGGCCGGCAGCAAGCAAGAAAAGGCGCTTATCAGGCTTATCGCGACTTTTGTCACATTGGCAAAATCAAGTTGCAAAACGATAAGCGATGTTCTGCAACAAGCCCGCAGCGCAAACGACGAACGCAATTATTTCATTATCAAGAACGTTTTTTATCCTGTTTTTGAACGATATGCCGACGAATTGCGAAACAAGGGACAAATAGACTTCACCGATGCCATCCTGCAAGCTACGGAAATTTGCAAAAACGACAAGCATCCGGCTAATTACGAATACATCATAGTCGACGAATTTCAAGACATTTCAATCGATCGCTATAATTTCTTGCACATTTTAAGGGCAGGGAATCCTCCGGCAAAACTGTATTGCGTGGGCGACGATTGGCAATCCATTTATCGCTTTTCCGGCAGCGACATGGCTCTTTTCAATCAATTCGCCGACTATTTCGGTCCTACCGAAATCAACAAGATAGAAACCACATACCGATTTGGCGAGCCATTGGTCGGCATTTCTTCACAATTCATCCAACGAAACGGAGCACAAATAAAAAAAGACATTCACCCATTCCGTTTGCAAGCAAAAACGGAATTGCAGTTTTGCCCGTATAACAAGAACAACTATTGCAGCGTAATTTCACAATTGATTGCTACTATTCCCTCTGAAAAGTCTATTTTCTTATTGGGGCGCTATTCGTTTGACGATTATTTTCTATCGCTCACCTACAAATCCGTGAAAGAAGGCAACCGATTTTTTTATCTTGTCGGAGATCGAAAAATCGAATTCCTGACCATACACAAATCAAAAGGACTTGAAGCGGATTATGTAATCATACTTCAATGCAACAAAGACACTTATGGATTCCCAACCCTTGTAACAGACGATTCTTCGCTCAACTACGTATTGACAGCAAGCGACCAATACCCCTATGGAGAAGAACGTAGACTGTTTTATGTAGCGATCACCAGAGCAAAAATAAAAACTTGGGTGCTTTACGATGAACGTTTCCCATCTGTTTTCGTCGACGAATTCCTGCATCCGGAAAAACTCACAAAAGAGAGTTATGCTCCCTATCCAAATGCCAACAAAAAATGGACGCGGCGTGAAGAAAACCGGCTATTGGCTCTCCACCGCAACAACTACAATATAAAACAAATATCAAAGATCATGGGACGAAGCCCCACATCGATAGTGATGCGGCTGGAAAAATTACAAAACTAACTATCCGCAGGATGCTAACATTGGCAAAAGCCGAAACGCAAACAAAAAAGCCGGTTGATGTTTAGAATGCAATTAATGCGGGGAACGCAGCAATGTTCTCCTCTGCCGCGCGATAGCGCGGATAGGGGAGGTGCCGTAGGCGGAGGGGTTCG
>OIXG01000835.1_pt1 | contig 34608 bp, 16 predicted proteins | sample 1587731 | NCBI WGS metagenome assembly OIXG01 (sample SAMEA3888908, study PRJEB22519) | human gut metagenome | biome: human gut; feature: human-associated habitat; material: faeces | place: Denmark | collected 2010 | reverse complement strand
AAGCCTGTGGCCATCATCGGATCGCAGACGAAAAAGAGGCGATCGGTTACGTTCGGCAGACGCACCAAGTACTCGACCGGGCGCTTATTTTCATCGCGGTACATACCGATGTGACCGACGCGAGCCGAGGGCATCAATTCCAAGAGCCCGTCGCTCATGCCGAGACCGGCACGCAAAATCGGAACAATCACCTGTTTTTTACCGGCCAAGGTCGGCGCTTCCATCTCCGAAATCGGCGTTTCAATCTTGCGACTCGAAAGCGGCAGGTCACGCGTTAACTCATAGCCCATGAGAACGGTGATTTCTTTTAAAAGCTGGCGAAAGACGTTGGTACTCGTCTCTTTTTGCCGCATAATGGAAAGTTTGTGCTGAATTAACGGATGGTCAACGATATGCAGATTGGGAAAACGCGAATCAGTTTTCATAAGAGGCCTCAAAAAACGGTTGCGACAAAACCATACAGGGAAGACTTCAACCGATAAAGCTTCTCTGCGACGCTCAGGATTATAGCGAGGGCTTGTTAAGAAATTTTCAAATCGTTCGATTCAAAGCCTGCGGACTCGTACATTTGCCCATTGAGTTTTTCAGGTTCTCTGACTAGACTTGCCGAAACATCTTTTTTCCTTTTTGTCATTGAGGATGCCATGTCGATTCGAACCGTTGTCATTTTGCTGTTGTGCATTTTGAGCGCTGTGTTTTTAGCGGTCAATTGGTCCGGAATTGTGGCTCCGGTTCCGGTGAACCTGCTTTTTACGCAAGTGCAGGCGCCGCTCGGATTGATTCTGTTCGTTGTCTTGGGCCTGCTTATTGTGGCGTGCCTGCTTTGGTCCATTATGCAGCAGGCCGCCGTGCTCGTGGATATTCGCAAGGCCTACCGGGAAGCGCGAACCAACAAGCGCCTGGCGGAAGATGCCGAGCAGTCGCGTCTTGAAGCATCCACCAAAACGGTGACGCAGGAGTTTGCCGATCTTTCGCAGGCCATGAAGACCGAATCGGAAAAAACTGTGGCAGCCCTTACGGCCCTAACGGAAGAGGTTCGGACGCTGCAAACGAATCTCAAGTCGCTCGATGCCAAGATGGTGACGATTGCCCAAAGTCACGGGATTGAATTGCCGTCCGAAGAGCCCCCGAAACGTCGCCATCCGTTCTTTGATTTTTTCAGCAAGAAGACCGACAAGGTCGAACAAAGCGAAGAGCCTAAGCCTGCGCTTGTCGCCGAAGAAAACGAAAAACCCCGCGATGAAAAGACCGCGGGGCTGACCTAAAGGAAAACGACGTTCGTTATTTGGCGTCTTCTTTGGCCTTTTCCGTTTCTTCGGCTTGCGTGATGTAACGCGTAACGCGTTCGACTTCTTCGGCCGCGTGATGTCGGGCAAGCAGGAGCAGAAACCCCGCTGGAAGCGCGCCATGTCGGTGCCCAACGGAACCCTTTCGGAAGCCGTCGGCGAGATGTACGTGGCCAAGTACTTCCCCGAGAAGGACAAAGCCCGGATGCTCGACATGGTGAAGAACCTGCAAACGGCCCTCGGTCAGCACATCGCCGCCCTCGACTGGATGTCCGACGCCACGAAAGCCAAGGCGCAGGAGAAACTCGCGGCCTTCACCGTGAAGATCGGCTATCCCGACAAGTGGAAGGACTACACGACGCTGAAGATCGACCCTGCGAAGAGCTACTGGGAGAACATCGTCGAGGCCAACGCCTGGTATACGTCCGACAACATTTCGAAACTGGGCAAGCCCGTGGACAAGGACGAGTGGCACATGTCGCCCCAGACGGTGAACGCCTACTACAATCCCACGACCAACGAAATCTGCTTCCCGGCCGCCATTCTCCAGCCGCCGTTCTACAACCCCGACGCCGACGACGCGGTGAACTACGGCGCCATCGGCGTGGTGATCGGCCACGAGATGACCCACGGATTCGACGACCAGGGCCGCAATTTCGACAAGGACGGCAACATGAACAACTGGTGGACCGACGAGGACGCCGCCGCGTTCAAGGCCAAGACGGACATTCTGGTCAAGCAGTTCGACGCGATCGAGGTTCTGCCCGCCAAGGAGGGACAGCCTGCGATCTTCGCCAACGGCGCATTGTCGCTCGGCGAGAACATCGCCGACCAGGGCGGCCTGCGCGTGGCCCGCACGGCCTACCGCAATTCGCTCGCAGGCAGGGAGGCTCCCGCCCCGATCGACGGATTCACTCCCGAGCAGCGTTTCTACCTGGGCTATGCCACGCTGTGGGCCCAGAATATCCGCGACGAGGAGATCGCCCGTCTCACCAAACTCGACGTGCATTCGCTGGGCAAATGGCGCGTGAACGCCACGCTGCGCAACCTGCAGGATTTCTACGACGCCTTCTCGATCGCCGACGGACCGATGTTCCTGCCCGAACAGGATCGCGTAATCATCTGGTAACCCGCTTAAGAAGCGGGTTTCAGGGGCGGTGCCGGGCCATTCTGGCTTACGATCCAGTTCCGCGCCCGTCGGCTTGAGAAGCGGGTTTCAGGGGGCGACGGGCGGCCGGCAGGATTCCGGCCAGGCTCTGCGCCCGCCCGCTTGAGAAGCGGGCTTCAGGGGCGGTAAACGCCCACCGGAATCACGCCCCGGTCCGGAGCGCTTCATTCAATAAAAAAGACGGCAGGGAGTTTTCCCTGCCGTCTTTTTCGTCTCCGGGCGGTGCAGCCCGGCTTTCCCCGCCGCGCGCCCGGTCCGGCGGCGGAGAACCGAAAAACCGGGCTTCGAAGCATCCATTTTTCGCTTTTTCTTTTATCTTTGTGCTAAAGAAGAAACGATGACCCGACATAAGGCATATACGAAAATTCCGTTTGCGGCGCTGTTTTTCGCCGCAACGCTGATTTCTCCGGCGCTCCATGCCCTGAATATCCCGGACTACCGCTTCCACACCATGCCCGAGACCTCCTATTACGGAGGCATCCACAGCATCGCCAAGGACAGCGTCGGGCGTATGTGGTTCAGCGGCTACGACGCCCTGTTCATGTACAACGGCACGTCGTTCGTACGGATGACCGACCTGGTCACGAACCTCTCGCCGAATTCCTACTGGTCCTACGGACAGGTGATCACGGACAACCGGAAAGGCCTGTACGTAGGGACTAACCAAGGGCTGCTGCGCTTCGACTACCGGAAGCTGGAGTTCGAATTCGTTCTGGAGGGCAATATCGGCTCGGTCACGGCGAACAACGACGGGACGGTATGGCTGATCCGCAACAACGGCATCGAATCGTTCAGCCCCGAACGGCTGCCCGCCGTGACCCGCTATCCGATGCCTCCGGAGATGTCCGCACCCGGGCGGACGCTGACGCTGGTGTGCACGAAAGAGTACGTTTACGCCGCGTCGGGCGGCGATCTCTACCGCCTGAACCGGGAGACCGGGCAATACGTCCTCTTCGCATCCGTCGGCGGCGGCAGCTGCGTGATCCGCGACGTGATGGAGTGCAACGGGTCGGTATATGTCCTCACGCTCATGGACGGGCTCTACGAATGCGACGGCAACGGCAGGATCGGACGGTATTTCCGACTGCCGCTCGAATACGAGAAATCCGCCGGCGCCAAGGAGCTTCACCTCGATTCGCAGGGCATCATCTGGGTAGCGACGCAATCGGGACTGCTGCTGCTGGAGCCGCTTACCGCCAGCACGCAGCTGCTGCGTTCCGACCTCCACTATCCCTACTCCCTGCCCAACAATTCGGTATGGTCGATCTTCCCCGATCCCGACGGCGGGATATGGGTCGGCACATACGGCGGCAAACTGGCCTACATGACCTTCGCGGACAACGGCGTGGACTATTTCAAAGCCACGCCGGGCGGGCTGAACCATCCCATCGTCAGCTGTTTCGAAGAGGATTCGGAGGGCAATCTCTGGATCGGAACGGAGGGGGGGGGAATTAACCGCTGGGACCGCCGCGACGGCCGGTTCGTCTATTACACGCAGGAGAGCCGCTGCGGCCTGACGTCGAACATGATCAAAAAGCTGTGGCACGACGGAAACGACAGGCTGCTGGTCTCGGCGTTCAACGGCGGAATGCGGGTCTTCGACGAACGGCAGGGACGTTTCTCCGACCTGCACATGAACCATCCGGCCTCGGGACAGCCTTTGAGCGTCTATGACTTCGCCAAGGAGGGCGACCGGGGCATCTGGCTGACCGACCCGGACGCCGAGCTGATGTACAAGGATGCGAGTACGGGACGCGTGGAGACGGTCCGGCTGACAGACGCACAGGGAAACGCCGTCCGCATCCATATCGAAACGCTGTTCCACGACGAGCGGGGCGACCTGTGGCTCGTCGGGCACGACGGCGCATACGTCGTCGATCCCGCCACACGGCGGATTCTGAAGCGCCATTACATCGCAGAGGCCCCCTATTCGGTCAACAACCTCTGCTCCTACTGCGTCACCTCCGACTCCGACATCTGGTTCGGAACCCGCGGCGGCGGGGTCAACCTGCTGCGCCGCAACGGCAGTTACGTCAATTTCAGGGACCGGAACGGCGAAGGGCTGGAGGGCAAAACAGTTTTCGGCATCCTCGAAGACACCCCCTCGAAAGATGTCTGGTTCAGCACCAACGACGGGCTTTACTATTACGACCATACCGACGGGGTGATCCGCAAATCGCAGATCGACATCCCGAACCGCTGCGGGGCCTACTACGTGCGGGCTTGCTACAAGACCTCGAAAGGCGAAATGCTGTTCGGAGGGACGGACGGCTTCATCCTCTTCACCCCGGGAAAGATCAAATACAACGACCAGAAGCCAAAAGTCTATTTTACGGACCTGCTTATCAACAGCCGGCCGGCCGTGCCCGGCGCCAAGAACTCGCCTCTGGAGAAAGCCATTTCCACGCTCTCCTACCGCGGAGGCGAGGGCGACGTGATCGAACTGTCGCACCGGCAGTCGAATTTCGAAATCCGCTTCTCGGCGAACAGCTACCTGAACGCCGAGAAGAACCAGTATGCCTACCGCCTGCTGGGACACTCCGAAAGATGGTCCCTGCTGCCGCAGGGACAGAAGGCGGTGCAGTTCTTCAACCTGCCCGCCGGAAACTATGTCTTCGAGGTCAAGGCGGCCAACAACGACGGCCTGTGGGGCGACGAGGTTTCGGCGCTCGGCTTCAGGGTGCACCCCTCGCCCTTCCTCTCCCGCTGGGCCTACCTCGTTTATGCGGCGCTGCTCTCGGCGGTGGCCTACTTCATCTGGCGGTATTTCACCAACAAGAAGATTTTCGAACAGCGGCTCGAACTGGAGCGGATCAAGGAACAGAACATGAAGCAGCTGACCCAGGCCCGGATCAACTTCTTCACGAACATCTCCCACGACCTCAAAACTCCGCTCACGCTGGTCGTCGACCCGCTGAAACAGCTCAAGGAACACCTGCCCGCCAATGCGCCGGGCAATGCCTACGTGCACCTGATCGAGAAGAACGTGGGGCGCATCCAGCGCATGATCAGCCAACTGCTTCAGTTCCGCGAAATCGAGAGCCAGAAGATCACCCTGAACCGCCAGCCGGGCGATCTGATCCGCTTCATCGACAGCATCTTCTCGCTGTTCGAGTTCTACGCCAACAAGAAGGGGATCGAAACCGGCTTCAACTCCCAGTATGAAAGTTTCTACACCAAGTTCGACCACGACGTGATCGAAAAAATCTTCACGAACCTCTTCTCCAACGCGATCAAGTACGCCTCGGAAAACGGTTATGTCGGCGTGAGAATCTACCCGGCGCGGCAGGACCAGCGCCCGGAGTCCGCTCCGCCGGCCGCCGGCACCGAATACATCGCCTTCACGGTCACCAACACCGGGGCGGAAATTCCCGACGACAAGAAGGAGGCCATCTTCGAATCGTTCAACCACCTCTCCGACCGCCGTCCCCAATTCGAGAGCAGCAGCGGCCTGGGACTGGCCATCGTCAAGGAGCTGGTCGGCAACCTCAACGGAACCATCACCCTCCGTTCGGGCAACTCGAAAGTCGCGTTCACGGTGGTCCTGCCCTTCACGCTCAACGCCGAAAAGACCGACAGCGCCGCCGAATCGTACGAATACACGGTCTCCGAAATCGACAACCTGCTGACCGAATCCGACGTCATGGCTCCCAACGACCGGCACGACCGCAAGGCGTGCAACATCGTGGTCATCGAGGACGACCCCAACCTGCGGAGCTACCTCGAACAACGGCTGTCGAAACACTACAACGTATACACCGCGGCAAACGGCAGCGAAGGCATCGCCAAAGCGGAGAGAATCTGCCCCCAGATCGTCATCACCGACCTGATGATGCCCGAAGCCGACGGCTTCGAGGTATGCCGCTCGCTGCGTTCGAACATCAAGACCAGCCATATCCCGGTGATCATGCTTTCGGCTCTGGGCAAAAACACCGAAAACAAGATCAAGGCACTGGAATGCGGAGCCAACGTGTTCATCGACAAGCCCTTCGATATGGATTTCCTGCTCAAACAGGTTGCCAACCTCATCCGCACCCAGCAGGAACTCAAGGAGCGTTACAGCAAGAAGTACATCGCCGAACCGTCGAAGATCACCATTTCGTCGATGGACGAGGAACTGCTGAAAAAGGCGATGAACTACATCGAACGGAACATGGACAACAGCGACTACAATGTGGATTCGTTCGTGTCGGACATGTCGATCGGACGCACGCTCCTCTACCAGAAGATCAACGACATCACGGGCATGTCGATCAAGGAGTTCATCATGGACGTCCGGCTGAAACGGTCGGCCCAGCTGCTCCGGGAGTCGGACCTGACCATCTCCGAGATCTCGGTCCTGACGGGATTCGCCAATCCCAAATATTTCAGCATCTGTTTCAAACGGCATTTCGAACTGACCCCATCCGAATTTAAGAAGAAATCCTGACGCAAACCGCACGAAAGGAGCCGACCGAACCGGCTATGAATATCTCGTGCTTTCGTATCCGCCGGAGCAGCGTCCGCATCTGCCCGCAGAAACCTTCCCGCCGTCGCCCCGCGCGACCGGCAGGGAGGTTTCATTTTGTCCGGACGGGACTCTTCGCAGGTCTGCGCAGCGCCCGGATATGATCCTTTTTTTTACCCCTCCGTACGAAATGGAACCATTTCCGAATAAACGACGCCCATCCGGTCGCCCCGTTTTATTGACCTTTGCAATACGGGGTCCGAAGTCCCCGGCGTCCGCTTTTCCTTTGAAATACATAAAAAATTTAAAAATTAAAACCTGAAACCTATGAAAAGATGATCGGAAAACCACACCAGGCGACGAAGTGTCTCCCGCCCCTCCAGACAATCCCTTTATAACGGAGATACAAGCACTAACCAAAAAGAAACCTTTTATGATAATGAGCATGTACAAAAAGCTTATAGGCAGCCTGACGATTTCCCTCTTATTCCTGCTGTCTGCAACACCGTCGTTCGCCCAGCAGAACGACGTCAAAGTAACCGGTAAAATCACCGACGGAAGCGGCGCCCCGCTGGCGGGAGTCGTTGTCGTGGTAAAGGACGGCAAAAGCAACAACGGAGCCGTATCCAATACGCAAGGTGTTTATGAAATCAAAGCTCCCGCATCCTCGACGCTTCTTTTCACCTGTCTGGGCTATACCGACCAGGAAGTGAAACTCGGCGCATCGAATGTCGTAAACGTGACGATGACCGAAGACGCCCAGTCCCTCGACGAAGTGGTCGTCGTGGGTTACGGTACGCAGAAAAAGAAAGACCTCACGGGAGGTCTCGCCGTCGTCAGCAAACAGACGCTGGAAATGGTCTCGACCAACAACCTGATGGACCGTCTGGTCGGCCAGGTCGCCGGTCTGAACATCACGACCGGCAACGAAGCGCCGGGCAGCAACCAGACCCTGCTGATCCGCGGCCAGAACTCACTGACGGCCAGCAACGACCCGCTGATCATTCTCGACGGCATTCCCTACTCGGGCGGACTGGCCGACCTCGACCCGAACATCATCGAGAACATGTCGGTGCTGAAAGACGCGTCGGCCGTGGCCATCTACGGTTCGCGCGGCTCGAACGGCGTCATCCTGATCCAGACCAAGCGGGGTTCGCAGGGCGAATTCCATGTCACCTACAAAACAAAGCTCGCCATCGCCGAGCCGATGCAGCGCATCGAAACCATGGGTCCCAACGAGTTCATCCGCCTCAAACAGGACATGGGCCGGCTCAAGAACAATTACAGCGGCGAGCAGCTCGATCCGCTGGTAGGTTCGATTATCAGCGCCAGCGAGAAGGTAAACTACGCCAAGGGCATCACCAACGACTGGCAGGACTACGTCTTCCGCACGGTCTTCACGATGGACCACCAGCTGAGCTTCCAGGGCGGCAACGAGAAGACCACCTATATGGCCTCGGTTTCCTACCTGGACAACCCCGGCGTGGTTTACAATTCGAATTACCAGCGCACGAACGTCTATGCCAGCATCAACCAGAAAATGAACGACTGGCTGTCCGTAGGTCTCACCACGCAGTTCGTGAACCGTGAGACCGGCGGTGCGACGCCGAACCTCGAACATGCCATCAAGCAAAGCCCCTACGGCATCTACAAGGACGAGACCGGCGCCTACTACGAAGAGCCGATGGACTACTCGAACCTGCCCAACCCGATGAAGGACGTCAACGCCGACCAGAAACGCACGGGCCGCAACTTCATGGCCAACGGGTTCCTCGATCTCAAACTTCCGGTCAAAGGGCTCTCTTTCCGGTCGCAGTTCGGCTACAACTACCGCAGCCAGATGAACGGAACCTACTACGGCCGCAACACCGTAACGGGTAAGAAAGTCGACGGCCGCGCCGAGCTGGCCAACAACCACACGACGGACTGGACGTGGGAGAACGTGCTTAAATTCGACCGGAATTTCGGCAAACACCACATCGACTTCACAGGTCTTTTCTCCATGCAGGAGGCCCAGTATACAGCCGCTTCGCAAAGCGGCGAAGGCTTCGTGAACGACGACTCGAGCTTCTACCGGATGGACGGCGCCGAGAACAAGATCGCCATCAGTTCGGATTTCTGGAAGGAGAACACGGTTTCAGGCATGTTCCGTGTGAATTACGGCTTCAACAGCAAATACCTGCTGACGGTGACGGGCCGCACCGACTCGTTCTCGGCCTTCGCTGAAAACCACAAATGGGCTTTCTTCCCCTCGGCTGCCGTTGCCTGGCATCTCGGCGAGGAGAGCTTCATCAAGGACAACGCCTCTTGGATCGACATGCTGAAGATCCGCCTCTCATACGGCGCCAACGGAAACAACGCCATTTCACGTTATCAGTCGCTCGACCGTCTCTACTCGACCAATGGTGTCAAATATATTTGGGGCGACAACAGCGACGCCGCCAACTCGGCCTACCTGCCGAGCGACGGTATCGGCAATCCCGACCTGCGTTGGGAGACCACCTATACGGCCAACCTCGGTATCGACTTCCAGTTCTTCAACGGCCGTCTGGGCGGTACGATCGACATGTACCTCTCCAACACGCACGACCTGCTGATGTCGCGTACCGTTCCCATTATGAACGGTTACAGCAAGATTCTCTACAACGTCGGCCAGACCCGCAACAAGGGTATCGAACTGACGCTCCATTCGCAGAATATCCGCAAGAAGGATTTCAGGTGGGAGACCGACTTCACCTTCTCGCTCAACCGCGACCAGATCGTCGCGCTGCGCGGCGACGGCAAAGACGACATCAACAACAAGTGGTTCATCGGCCAGCCGCTGTCGGTCTACTACGACTGGAACATGATCGGCATCTGGCAGGAAGGCGACGAGTTCACGTTCATCGACAAGGACGGCAAGGAGGTGGCCCACCAGACCGGAGCCACGCCCGGAGCCGCCAAACTGGAGGATGTCGACGGCAACGGCGTCATCGACTCCAAAGACCGCAAGGTGATCGGCAGCAAACAGCCGAGCTTCACGATGTCGATGGGCAACCGTTTCTCCTACAAGGACTTCTATTTCTCGTTCCTGTTCAACGGCGTCTTCGGCAAGTGGATGACGGACAACGTGGCCAACATCTCCTCGTATACGTTCGGTTCGGGCAACTACATCCACGGCGTGAAATACTGGACGCCGGAGACCCCCGACGCAGAGGTCGTTTCGCCGGGTTACCAGGCCTCCTTCAGCCACGGCTACTACAAGAAGCTCAACTACGTGCAGCTGCGCAACATCACGCTGGGCTACCGTGTCAACCAGAAATTCGTCCGCCGGATCGGCTTGAACGCCATCGACGTGAATTTCAGCGTGAACAACGTCTGCGCCTTCTCCAACATGCGCCAGATGCTGAACTACGACAACACCTGGTTCGCATCGTTCCCGACCGCCCGTTCCTACGTACTGGGATTAACCTTAACCTTCTAATCAAGACCTGACTATGAAAACGATGAATTATATCAAGATCGGCATCGCGAGTTCGATCCTCTCGATAGCTGCGGGCTGCACCTCCTTCCAGGAAGAGGATCTGAAAAGTTCGCTGGCCCCCGACAACACTTACACCAGTTCACTGGGCTTCGAGGTGGGAGCCACGGGGCTCTACGCCATCGCCCGCTCGGAATACAACACCTGGGGTGAAAACGGCGCTTTCATGCACAACGGCGCCTGCGCCTACGAGGTGCTCCAGATTTCGACCGACCTCTGCCGCATGGGAACCGTCCGCGACGGTTCGCTGGTTCCGTTCGCCGAAATGACGCTCAACCCGTCGACGCTTTTCGTCGGTTCGTACTGGAACTGGGCCTACAACCTGATCGCTTCGGCCAACGAACTGCTGATCTATTCCGAAAAGAACGACAACTGGGACTATCCCACCGACAAACAGCTTTACCAGGCCGAAGCCCGTTTCTTCCGGGCTTACGCCTACCGCACGCTGGTCTACCTCTACGGCGACGTGCCCTGGGTCGAAACCATCCAGAAGCCCTTCCTGCTCTCGTTCTCGCGCGATCCCAAGATCGAGGTGCTGGGCAACATCATCAAAGACCTGGAATTTGCCAAGACGTACCTTCCCGACAATCCCGACAACGTGAAGGAGGGCAAGCTTACGACGTGGGCCGCACGCCACCTGCTGAGCGAAATGTACCTGCTGCGCGGCGCCGAAGGCGACTATAAGCTGGCCGAGGAGAATGCCCAGGACGTGATCGACTGCCCGTATTACAGTCTGATGAAAAGCCGCTTCGGCAACGCCAAGAACGATCCCGGCGACTATTTCAGCGACATGTTCGTCGAAAACAATCAGAACCGTTCGGCCGGCAACACCGAGGGTATCTGGGTCATGCAGTTCCAGTACAACACGGTCGGCGGCGGCACGAATTCCGACGACTGGACCCGCCGCGCCTGGAATCCCCAGTACCACGCCATCGACGGATTCGCACTGGCCGACTCGCTCGGCGGCCGCGGCCTGGCGCAGATCTATCCGCTGAAGTGGTGGATCGGCGTCAAAGGAACCAACGCCACGACGGCCGGAGAAAAGGAGGGTTTCCCCGGGATTCAGGAAAAAGGCATCTTCGAAGACGGCGACATCCGCAACTCGGAGTACAACATCAAGCGCAACTGGTACTACAACAACCCGCTGACGCCCAACAAGCTGGGACAAAAATGCCCCATCGACGACAAATCGTGGTCGCAGGCCCAGCTCTTCCCGGCGCTGAAGAAATTTTTCTTCGGTAAGGAGGAAAACCTCCAGCTTACCGGCGCATACAAGGACCGCATGAAATTCCGCCTGGCCGAGACCTACCTGCTGCTGGCCGAAGCCTACCTGCGTCAGGACATGCCCGATAAGGCCGCCGATGCCGTGAACGAAGTGCGCCGCCGCGCCAAAGTGTCCGACGTTTCCGACGAGGAGATGACGATGGATTTCCTGCTCGACGAGCGCATCCGCGAACTCTACGGCGAAGAGAGCCGCCGCTTCACGCTGATACGCACGGGCAAGCTGCTCGAACGCGTGAGAAAGTACAACCCCGAGGCGCGCGACCTCATCCAGGATTTCCACGTGCTGTGGCCCATTCCGCAGGCTATCCGCGACGCGAATGTCGGCAATTTCCCGCAGAATCCCGGATATGAAGGTTACGAAGGCTAAAAACCTTCGTCCCCGCCTCCGGGCGGATCAGACAAGAATGTGTCCGGCAGATTCCGGACCGTATCAGCAACCACGAAAAAAACAATTATGAAAAAGATAAAATTTGCATGCAACCTGTCGCTGCTGACCCTTTTCGCACTCGGCCAGTGGGCCTGTGAATGGGACCCGTACGAACACGACAGCGACCCGGTCCGGGAAACTCTGGAGCTGACCGCCTCCTCCTCCCAGATCGCTTTGGACGAAAACGACCTTTCGGCTACGGTACTGACCTTCGACTGGACGCCCGCGCGTCCGATGCCCGACGAGTATCTGGTGTCCTACACGACCAAACTGGACCTGCTGAACAACAACTTCGGTTCGTCCACCGCCATCGTGACGAGCGAGGACGACGGCATCTTCAGCCGGAGCTACACCTCCGAGCAAATCAACAACTGGGCTAACGAGCGCTGGCAGGTGCCCGTAAACAAGACCTTCACGCTGGCGTTCCGCGTCATCGCGGAGTATGCGGGCGGCCCCACATACGAAATGCCCGAAGTGCGCACCGTGGAGGTGACCGTAACCCCGATCAAGGTCGATGTCTTCGATGCCGACAAGGTGTCGCTTTCCGGCACGGCCATCAGCAGCGTGACGGAGATCGAAAAGACGGTCGAGAATGCGAACCTCTATGCCTGGTACGGCGAATTGAGCATCGGCGAGTTGCAGATTCCCGTCGAGCTGGAGGGCCAGACCTACTACATCGTTCCGAGCGACGGCAACGGCGCGCTCCGCGACGGGGAGCTTGTCGACGTGAAGATGACGGAAACCCCCGTTTCGTGGAATATCCCGAGCGCCGGCAACTACCGCCTGCTGATCGACATGGAGAACAAGCAGGTGCGCATCTACTCGTCGGCGACCGACCTGAAGCCGCTGTCCGTCACATTCCACCCGAACGGTGCGGAAGCCAATCCCGAGGCAACGATCGAAGTGCTCGATCTCTACGCCTACGGAGCAGGTACGGGCTGGGGCGTGCGCAAACTCAACCTGAAGCAGAGCTTCGCCGACCCGCAGATCCTGATCTATGACGCCGAAGAGCACAACGGCACGAAACTTTCCAGCGGCATGAAGTTCTGCGTAGCCCAGAATTTCTCGGTCGGCGATGCGGATTACAACCAGAACAATGCCTATTGCTTCACCTGTCCGCTGACGGCAGAAGGCAAGAAGCAGAACCTCACGCTGACTCTCGGCAAGGTGGGCGAACTGCACGGAGGCGCCGACGGAGAGACGCGCAACTCGTATTACACGATCCCCGCTTCCGACCTGCTGATCTTCGATCTGCGTCACGGAACGATCCTGGCCCGGAACAAATAACGCCGGACCGCACGACTGAAAAATATTGCCGTATCGGAATGGAGACTGGGTTCCGGCCGACAGGAAGATACGGCAATATTCCATTACAACGACAATCAATCGTAAAAACAGCAACATGATACACATGAGAAATCTGATGACCGGCTGTCTTCTGGCAGCATTTCTTTGCGCCGCTTCCTGCGGTTGCTCGAAGGACAACGGCGGCGGCGAAGAAGGCGGCCAAGTTGCCGGTGTGACCGTAAAGCCCGCCTACAACAAGTCGGAAGTGCTGCACAACCCGCTCAACGGCTGGGTGATGTATGTCAGCGCGGACTACGATCCCTCCTATTTCGACAAGGAGATCTACGTACCGCTGCTCGGAAAGAACGTAAGGGTGGCGGACTACGCTTCGGCCTGCTATATCCGCACGAAATGGTCCGTGCTGAATCCCGCAGACGGGCAGTACGCCTGGAAAGACCCCGATTCGAAGGTTTACAAACTGGTTCAGAAAGCCCGGGAGCTGAAACTCCCCATCGCTTTCCGCGTCGTGGTGGACGGACGTGACCAGGGCGCCAATACGCCCCAGTTCGTCTACGATGCCGGAGCCGAATACGCGATGTCGGAGCCGAAATACCCCGACCGCAAGACCCCGATGCCGCAGGACCCGATCTTCCAGCGCTACTACGAGAAGTTCGTCGCAGCCCTCGCCGAGGAGTTCAACGATCCGGAATACACCTCGTTCATCGACGGCTACGGCCTCGGCAAGTGGGGCGAGGGCCACAGCGTGGCTTACAACAAGGACGACGTATCGGCTGTCGATGAGAATACGGAAACGGTGAAGCGCGAAGTCCTCGACTGGATCACCAAGCTCTACGCCAAACACTTCACGAAGGTTCCCCTGGTGATCAACTACCACCGCGTACTGGGCCATCCCACGAGCCAGGGCACGGCAAACCCGAACAGCGAAAGCCTCGTGGCCCTGGCCATCAGCAACGGCTACTGCATCCGCTCCGACGCCTTCGGCATGAACAACTCCAGCTGGGGTTACAGCACCTGGGAGAAGGCAATCGCCGCACAATGGCGTTACAAGGTCCCCATCATCATGGAGGGCGGATATATCGTCAGCAGCCACAGCTACTGGAACGACCCGGCCGGCTACCGCCAGGGACACCCCGAAGATGTCCGCCAGGGCGAATTCGACTCCTCGGCCGAAGCCCGCGTCAACATGATGGACTTCCGTGTCGGCCAGGAGACCGAGTCGTGGTTCAACGATGCCTTCAGCCTCGTGCAGCGCTTCGTCTCCGAAGGCGGCTACCGTCTCTATCCCGACCAGGTGATCGTTCCCGACCAGGTGAGCGCAGGCAGCCGTGTCAAGGTCGCTTCGCGCTGGCGCAACATGGGCTGGGGCTATTTCCCGAACAACCTGCCGCAGTGGAACTACAAATACAAGGTGGCCTTCGCTTTGATCGACGCTTCGGACAAGGCGCAGAAGGTCTTCGTCGACAAGGACTGCGAGCCTTCGACCTGGGTCGAGAGCAAGCCCTTCTCCTACACCTTCGAAACGCCGGCCGTCGATCTTCCCGCGGGGAAATACACGTGGGGCATCGCCATCGTTGACACGACGAAGGAGAACCGGCCTGCCATCCAGCTCGCCGTGAACAACGAAAAGACGGCCGAAGGCTGGGTGAAACTGCACGAAGTACAGATCAACTAACGCCTGAAAAACCATGAAGAGGGTTGCATTGCTTTCCGCAGCGCTGCTGCTGTCCGTCACCGCCTCCTTCGGGAGCGGCGTCCTGGTCGAGGCCGAGAGTTTCCGCGACAAGGGCGGGTGGGCCGTGGACCAGCAGTTCATGGACCAGATGGGTTCGCCCTACCTCATCGCGCACGGCATGGGCAAACCCGTGGCGGACGCCGTGACGACGGTCGAATTCCCGGAAACGGGAACCTACCGGGTCTACGTCCGGACGTTCAACTGGGTCGCCCCCTGGTACGACGGGGAAGGTCCCGGAAAGTTCGCCCTCCGGGTCGGCAGCCGGAAACTGTCCGCGACGCTCGGCTGCACGGGCAGCGAGTGGATGTGGCAGTGCGCCGGAAAGGTCTCCGTCCGGAAAGGTCCGGTCAGCGTTTCGCTGACCGACCTTTCCGGATTCGACGGCCGCTGCGACGCCGTCTATTTCACCACCGAAGAGGGCGACGTCCCTCCGTCCGGAAGCGCGGAACTCGCTGCGTTCCGCAAACGGATGCTCGGCATCCCCGCAACGCCGCAAACCGCCGAATCGTTCGATTTCGTCGTCGTGGGCGGCGGCATCGCAGGCATGTGCGCCGCGGCCGCGGCGTCCCGGCTGGGGTGCAGCGTCGCTCTGGTCAACGACCGCCCGGTGCTGGGCGGCAACAACAGCTCCGAAATCCGCGTGCACCTGGGCGGCGTCATCGAGCTTGGCCCCAACGAGGGACTGGGCCGCATGATCCGCGAATTCGGCCACTCGCGCGAAGGCAACGCCCGGCCGGCCGAAAACTACGAGGACGCGAAGAAAAGTGCGTTCATCGCCGGGGAGCAGAACGTGAAGCTGTTCTCCAGCTGCCGCGCCGTAGCGGTGAACAAAGAGGGCGGCCGGATAAAATCCGTAATCGTCCGCCACATCGAAACCGGGGAGGAGACGACGCTCGAAGCGCCGCTTTTCGCCGACTGCACGGGCGACGGAACCGTCGGATTCCTGGCCGGAGCCGACTACCGCATGGGCCGCGAGAGCCGCGACGAATTCGGCGAAACGCTGGCGCCCGAAACCGCCGACCGGATGACGATGGGTTCGTCCGTCCAATGGTATTCGGTCGACACGGGCCGCAAAACCTCGTTCCCGACGTTCAGCTACGGCGTGGAGTTCAACGCCGAAAACTGCGAGCGGGTGACGATGGGCGAATGGAAATGGGAGACGGGCATGAACCTCGACCAGATCCGCGATTTCGAACGCATCCGCGACTACGGCCTGCTGGTGATCTATTCGAACTGGAGCTTTCTCAAGAACGGCCTGAAAGACAATGCCAAATACCGCAACCGCGAGCTGGGCTGGGTGGCCTATGTGGCCGGCAAACGCGAATCGCGGCGGCTTCTGGGCGACTATGTCCTCAAACAGGACGACATCGACAAGAACGTCTTCCACGAAGACGCCTCGTTCACCGCGACGTGGGACATCGACCTGCATTTTCCCGATTCGCTCAACTCCGTGCGCTTCCCGGGCCGGGAGTTCAAGGCCGCGACCAAACACATCCACATCTATCCCCATGCCGTGCCTTACCGGTGTCTCTACTCCCGCAATGTGGACAACCTGTTCATGGCCGGGCGGAACATCAGCGTGACGCACGTGGCCCTCGGGACGGTGCGGGTGATGCGCACGACGGGCATGATGGGCGAGGTGGTCGGCATGGCAGCCTCGCTGTGCCGCAAATACGACGCTTCGCCCCGCCTGATCTACCAGAAACACCTCGGAGAACTCCGCAGGCTGATGCGCGAAGGCGTCGGCAGAAAAGAGGGGATTCCCGATAACCAGAAATTCAACACGGGCGGTTCTCTGAAAGCGCCCCGCGCACTGCGCAACGACTGAAAACGACAATGAAAAAACTACTGACACTGCTGCTTGCGCTGCCCCTCGCATGGGGACACGCCGCAGCGCAGGAGAACGCGAAATATACGATCCTCCTCACCGGGGCCTCGTTCGCCTCGCCGCAGAACGGCTGGTTCGAAATCGGATGCCGGCAACTGGACGCCCGGGCTATCAACCGGGCCATCGGCGGCGAGTCGATCGCCGACACGGCCAATCGGATGGCCGAGGGCACGCTCTGGAACGCCGGGGAGCTGGACGAGATGGATGCGCTGGTCATCATGCAGGTCCACAACCGCGACGTCTCGGCCACGGGCGGCCTGAAAGAGAAGTACACCGATTACACGACGCCGTTCGACCGAAGCAACTACGCCGCGGCGTTCGATTACGTCATCAAACGCTACCAAAGCGAGTGTTACGCCCTGAAGGACGACCCGAAATCGAAGTACTACGGCACGAAATCGGGTAAACCCGCCGTCATCGTCCTCTGCACCGACTGGCACGACGCGCGGACGACCTACAACGCCGCCATACGGCGCCTCGCCGCACGGTGGGGCCTGCCGCTCGTGGAGTTCGACAGGAACATCGGCTTCTCGAAAGACACTCCGAACCCGGCCACCGGAACCCAGCAGAGCCTGCTCCACGCCCAGGACACGCAAACCATCGAAGGCGTCGCCTACGGGTGGCATCCCCAGCGGGGCCAAGACAAATACATCCAGCAGCGGATGGCTGCAATCTTTACCGACACGATGCGCAGAATCCTGCCGGCAAAATAGAATCCCGACCATGAAACACACACTCCCGATACTGTTCACGATGCTGCTCTGCGGCACGTCCGCCTTCCCGCAGGAGGGCTGTTACAGCCGTTTGCAGAACGACACCCTGACGATCGGCAACTCCCGGATCGAACGCCGGTTCGTCTGGAACGGCGGCAACCTGATGACGCAGAGCCTGACCGACTTTTCGTCGGGACAGGTGTGGACTTCCCGTTCCCTGACGCCCGATTTCAAGGTCGCGGGCGATACCCGAAGCACCGGCGGACGCTGCTCGACGAAACGGATCGCCGAAACCGACATCCATCCGGCGCGGCTGGAAATCACCGTGGAATTTTCGCTGGGAACGCTCGACGTGCGGCGGGTTTACCGCATCTGCGCCGACACTCCGGCGATCGCCTGCGACACCTACCTCAAAGGCAGCGCCGCACAGCTTCCCGAGAGCCGGGCGGTCAACGCCGCCGACCGCAAGAACATCGAATCGACCGCCGACATGCAGTCGCAGCCGGTCGCCGCGACCCTCGACCGGTTCAACCCCGGCGGGTTCCACTGGCATACGCGGATCGTGGAGTTCCAGGACGTCACGGACTGGAACAACAACCTGGTCTTCGAAACCGACGTCATTCCCTACCGGAAAAACAGCTACCGGGGCAACCTGCTCTTCGCCCGCAACGCCGAGAACGGCCGCGGATTCTTCTTCCTGAAGGAAGCCCCCGGTTCGGGCGTGCAACTGGCCTATGGCGGCGGGGACTTCACGGCGGAGTTCGGCGATTTCACGGTGACGGGACTGGGCGTGACGGAGAAGGACCTCCGCGAAGGGGAGTGGGTGAAAGCCTACGGATGCGTCCTCGGAGTCTGGTCGGGCGGAGAACTCGAACAGTTGACGGCCCTGCGGAGCTACCAGAAAAATTTACGGAAGCTGCTTCCCGGACGCGACGAGATGGTGATGATGAACACATGGGGCGACCGCAGCCAGGACACGAAGGTGAACGAACGGTTCTGCCTGGCCGAGGTCCGCAAGGCCGCGCATCTGGGCATCACGCATTTCCAGATCGACGACGGCTGGCAGGTGGGCAAAAGCCCCAACTCCGCCGTGGCGAAGGGGTCGTTCAAAAACATCTGGGACAATCCCGACTACTGGAAACCCGACCCGGAGAAATACCCCCGGGGATTGCACCCTGTCGTGGAGCTGGGCCGGGAACTGGGCGTGGAGATCTGCCTCTGGTTCAACCCGAGCGTACAAGACGGCTATGCCGACTGGGAGAAGGACGCGCAGGCCCTCGTCGGTCTCTACGACGAGTACGGCATCCGCACGTTCAAGATCGACGGACTGGCAATCCCCGACAAACGCTCCGAAAGCAACCTGCGGCGGCTGTTCGACCGCGTGCTGGAGCGGACGGGCGGCCGAGTGGTCTTCAACCTCGACGCCACGGCCGGACGCCGCGGAGGCTACCACATGTTCAACGAGTACGGCAACATCTTCCTCGAAAACCGTTACACCGACTGGCAGAACTACTACCCCTACTGGACGCTGCGCAACCTGTGGATGCTCTCCAAATACGTTCCCGCGGAGAAGCTCCAGATCGAGTTCCTCAACAAATGGCGCAACACGGAAAAATATGCCGGCGACCCGTTCGCCCCGGCCAATTACAGTTTCGAATACCTCTTCGCAACGACCATGGCCGGACAGCCGCTGGCCTGGATGGAGGCGAGCGGACTGCCCGAAGAGGCGCTGGGCATCGGCGCGCTGATCGAACGCTACAAAGAGGTGCAGCACGATTTCCACCGCGGAGTGATCCTCCCCGTGGGCGACGAACCGTCGGGCCGCTCGTGGACCGGATTCCAGTCGGTCGACGGCGAGCGGGGCTACCTGATCTTCTTCCGCGAGCAGAACCCCGACCGGAAGGCCCGGATCGAAACATGGCTCCCCGAGAACTCGAAAGTGCGCCTCACGCCGGTGCTGGGGAGCGGGAAGGCCGCCGTGCAGAAGACCGGACGCCGCGGAACGCTGGAGGTGGAACTTCCCGCGCCCAACGACTACACGATGTACCGCTACGAACTGATCCGCTGACGAACCACAAATCCTGATAACAATGAAAACACCGATAAAATTCATCCTGTCATTTGCTCTGCTGCTGCTCGCGGCGGCCGACATCGCAGCCCAGGAGCTGATCACCAACGTTTACGGACGCGACGTGCAGTCGCTCAACGGAAAGTGGGACGCCATCGTCGATCTCTACGATCAGGGCCGCAAAAACAAGATCTACCTCAACCGCAAGCCGGAGGGAAAGACCGATTTCTACGAATATTCGTTCGACAACGGCCTGCGGCTCGACGTTCCCTCGGACTGGAACTGCCAGACGCCCGAGCTGAAATACTACGAAGGCACGGTGTGGTATGCCCGGCGGTTCGACGCCCCCGAGCAGACCGGCCGGCGGCAGTTCCTCCATTTCGGAGCCGTCAGCTACCGCTGCCGGGTCTACCTCAACGGCGAGGAGATCGGCGCCCATGAAGGCGGATTCACACCCTTTGAGATCGAGGTGACGGGCCGCCTCAAGCCCGAAGGCAACTTTCTGGCCGTGGAGGTCAACAACACCCGCACCACGGACGCCATCCCGGCGATGGCCTTCGACTGGTGGAACTACGGCGGCATCACGCGCGACGTGATGCTCGTCAGCGTGCCCGACGCCTTTATCCGGGACTATTTCATCCGCCTCGGCAAGGATTCCGACGACCGGATCGACGCCGATGTGCAGCTGGCGGGCGCCGCTGCCGGAACGGCCGTACGGATCGAGATTCCCGAACTGAACGTAGACCGGACCGTCACTGCCGGAGCGACCGGTACGGCCTCGGCGTCGTTCCGGGTCAGGAGACTGCAACGCTGGTCCCCTGCCGATCCGAAACTTTACCGGGTGATCGTCTCCACGGACCGCGACCGGGTGGAGGAGTCGATCGGGTTCCGCAATATCCGCACCGAGGGCGAAGAGATCGTCCTCAACGGCTCGCCCGTGTTCCTCAAGTCGATCTCGTTCCACGAAGAGATCCCCCAGCGCATGGGCCGGGCACACTCCGAGACCGACGCCGTGATGCTGCTCAGCGAGGCCAAGGCACTCGGCTGCAACATGATCCGTCTGGCGCACTACCCGCAGAACGAACATATCGTCCGGCTGGCCGAAAAGATGGGCTTCCTGCTCTGGGAGGAGATTCCCATCTGGCAGGGCATCGACTTCGCCAACGACCCAACCCGCGAAAAGGCGGGCCGCATGATCCGCGAGATGGTCACGCGCGACAAGAACCGCTGCGCCCTGACGTTTTGGGGCGTGGCCAACGAGACGCAGCCTTCCGGGCCGCGCAACGCCTTCCTGCGCCACCTGATCGCATGCTGCCGGGAGATCGACGACACGCGCCTGATCGTTGCGGCGTTCGATCTGGTGCGTTTCGACCGCCAGCGGCAGCTGTTCGTCATGGACGACCCGTTCATCGGGGAACTGGATGTCGTGGCCATCAACAAATACATGGGCTGGTACCACCCGTGGCCCCTCACGCCCGACAAGGCGGTGTGGGACGTGGCGCGCGGCAAACCGCTGATCATCTCCGAATTCGGCGGCGAGGCGCTCTACGGCCAGCACGGCCCGGCCGATGTGGCCAGTTCGTGGAGCGAGGAGTATCAGGAGGCCCTCTACCGCGACAACCTGCGCATGTTCGAGAACATCCCCAACCTGCGGGGCGTGTCGCCGTGGATTCTGTTCGACTTCCGCTCGCCGTTCCGCTTCCACCCCGCCAACCAGGAGGGCTGGAACCGCAAGGGGCTGGTTTCCGATCAGGGATACCGCAAGAAAGCGTGGTATCTGATGAAAGCCTATTACGACAAACATTAAAAGAAGATGAAGAAGTTTTTGACATACACGCTTCTCGGCGTCCTGCTCGCAGGCTGCGCCGGAGGCGGGCGGGAACCGCTGGAGACCGTCGTGGACAAGGCGCTGGCCGGCGCCGAGCGGCAGACGCTGCTGATGGCCGAGAAGTACAGTGCGCGCGAAGGCCGCCTGCCGCGCACGTGGGAGAACGGCGAGGACGTCTCGTCGGATTCGCGCTGGTGGTGCAGCGGCTTTTTCCCGGGCGTGCTGTGGTACGTCTACGAGAACGGCCGCAACCCCCGGGTGCTGAAGTACGCCCGGATGTTCACCGCACGCGTCGAGCGGGAAAAACACACCACCGACAACCATGACGTGGGGTTCATGCTCTATTGCAGTTTCGGCAACGGACTGCGCCTCACGGGAGACAAGTCCTACGAGGAGGTGCTGCTCACCGGGGCGCGCTCGCTGGCGACGCGCTTCAAACCCGAAGTAGGGCTGATCCGCTCGTGGGACCACAACCGCGACAAATGGCAGTATCCGGTCATCATCGACAACATGATGAACCTCGAACTGCTGATGTGGGCCGCCGACCGTTCGGGCGACAAGTCGCTGCGCGACATGGCCGTATCGCATGCTGACAAGACGCTGAAACACCATTTCCGCCCCGACTTCAGCTCCTGCCACCTGGTCTCCTACGACACGATCTCGGGACAGCCCCATCTCAAGCAGACCCATCAGGGCCTCTCCGACTCCTCGGCCTGGAGCCGCGGACAGGCATGGGGACTCTACGGCTACACCTGCATGTACCGCCTCACGGGCGACGCCCGCTACCTCGAACAGGCCCGCGGCATCGCCGGATTCCTCATCAACCACAGGAACATGCCTGCCGACGGGATTCCCTACTGGGATTTCGACGCGCCGGCCCTCGCCTCCACGCCGCGCGACGCATCGGCGGCCGCGATCATGGCCTCGGCACTGGTCGAGCTGAGCGGCTTCGTGCCCGCAGCCGAAGGGGAGCGGTACATGGCTTTCGCCGAAAAGCAGATCCGCACGCTGGCCTCGCCCGAATACACCGCTCCGGCGGGTGAGAACGGAGGCTTCATTCTCCGGCACAGCACGGGAGCCTATCCCTTCTCCTCGGAGGTCGACGTGCCGCTCACCTACGCCGACTACTATTATCTGGAGGCGCTCACGCGCATCAAACGCCGATTGCAGCCATGACCACCGTGAAAAAATACGCGCTGCTGTCGCTCTGCGGCCTGATCCTGTTCTGCGCCCGGGCGCAGATGCCCGCGACAAACTACGACGAATCGCAGGTTCCGGCCTACACGCTGCCCGACCCGCTGACAACCATCGCCGGCAAAAAGGTGACTGACGCCGAAACGTGGACTTCGGAACGCCGTCCCGAACTGCTGTCGCTGTTCGAAAGCGAGGTCTACGGAAAAGCCCCCGACCGCCCCGAGGGACTGCATTTCGAGGTCTTGAGCGAGGACCGCTACACGCTGGGCAACATGGCCACCCGCCGGGAGATCGCCGTCTACTTCACCGAGAGCGACGCACATTTCATGACCATCCTGCTCTACATCCCCAACAAACGCACCGACGCCGTTCCGGTCTTTCTGGGGCTGAATTTCAAGGGCAACCACACGATCTGCGACGACCCGTTGATTACGGAGTCCGTTTCGCGCATGAAGCCGCGCGCAGAGGGCGGCAGCGAAGTCCGCGCAAAAGGGTTCCCGCGCGCCGCGGCGGCATCGCGGTGGCCGGTCGAGATGCTGATCGCCAACGGCTACGGCCTCGCCACGATTTACCGCGGCGACATCGACCCCGACTACGACGACGGCTTCCAAAACGGCGTTCACCCGCTCTTTTACCGCGAGGGGCAGACCAAACCGGCCCCCGATGAATGGGGCACGATCGCAGCCTGGGCCTGGGGCTTGAGCCGTGCGATGGACTACCTCGAAACCGACGAGGATGTCGATGCCTCCCGCGTGGCGGTCATCGGGCATTCGCGGCACGGCAAAACGGCCCTTTGGGCCGCAGCCGTCGATCCGCGCTTCGCCATGGCCGTGTCGAACGACTCGGGATGCGGCGGCGCGGCGTTGTCGCGACGTTGTTACGGCGAAACCGTAGCCAGGATCAACAGCCTCTTCCCGCATTGGTTTTGCAGGAACTTCAAACAGTATTCGGGCAACGAGGCGGCTTTGCCCGTCGACCAGCACGAACTGATTGCGCTGATAGCCCCGCGCCCGGTGTATATCGCCAGCGCCGTCGAGGACCGTTGGGCCGATCCGAAAGGCGAGTTCCTCGCGGGGGTCCACGCCACGCCGGTCTACGAGTTGTTCGGCCTGGAGGGACTTTCGGGAACGGAACTGCCCCAAACCGACGCGCCCGTGCTGTCGGGACACATCGGCCACCACGTCCGTTCGGGCGACCACGACATCACGCTCTACGACTGGCGGCAATTCGTGAAATTCGCGGACAAACACCTGAAACGATAATCTAAAACAACACCATACATGAAAAACCGGTTTATAAAACTGCTTCTCGCGGCCGTGCTGTTAGGCTCCCTCTCCCCGGCGGCCGCCCAGACCCGCGAAATGGACCTCTCGGGAGAGTGGAGGTTCCAGACGGACGTGATGGATTTCCGCAGGGGATCGCTTTCGCCGCGCTACAACCACCAACTCCAGGAGACCATCATGCTCCCCGGCATCACCGACGACTACAAAATCGGCTACAAATCGCCCTACCGCCATGTCGACCGCCTGACGCGCGTCTACGAGTACATGGGTCCGGCGTGGTATCAGCGCGACATCGAGTTCCCGGCCGACTGGAAGGGCAAGTGCATCTTCCTCTATTTCGAACGCACCCACTGGCTCAGCTCGGTATGGGTCGACACCAAGGAGGTGAGCCGACTGGACTACATCAGCGTCCCCCACAACCACGACCTGACGGATTTCGTCACCCCGGGCAAGACGCACCGCATCACGGTGTGCATCGACAACCGGTTCCAGTACAACACCCACAAATGGAACCACGCCCACACGGAGTTCACGCAGATCAACTGGAACGGCATCCTCGGCGAGATGAAACTCGTGGCCGTAGACCCCGTTTACATCGACGACATGCAGCTGTATCCCGACCTCGCGACGAACAGCGTCGACGTGCGCCTGAAGATCGACAACCGCACGAAAAAGCCTTTCGAAGGAAAGGCGCTGCTCACCGTCTCGGGCAACGGCCTGCACGTAACGAAGGAGGTACCTGTCGGCGGCGAAGCGGAGGAGATGGACCTGACCGAAACCGTCGCGCTGGGCCGGGAGGCGAAACTCTGGGACGAATTCAACCCGAACCTCTACACCGTGGAGTGCACGCTGCTGACCGGCGCCGGAAAAGAGTCCTTCGAACATAAGAAGTCGGCGACCTTCGGCATGCGCGAAGTGGCGCAGGGCCGCAACCACATCCTGCTCAACGGCCGTCCGCTCCACCTGCGCGGAACCGTCGAGAACGCCGTGTTCCCGAAAACGGGCCACGCCCCGGTCTGCGACGCCGAATGGGAGCGTATCATGCGCATCGTCAAGGACTACGGACTGAACCACATCCGTTTCCACTCGTGGTGCCCTCCCGCCGCGGCTTTCCGCATGGCCGACCGCCACGGCGTCTACCTCGAAGTCGAGATGCCCATGTGGGGCAAGGACGCCGAGCCGGACGAAGCGCGCTACGACTTCTTCCGCCGCGAGATGCGCGCCATCCTCAAGGAGTACGGCAACCACCCCTCGTTCGTCCTCTACTGCAACGGCAACGAGATCACCGGCAACTTCGACTTCATCGAGGAGCTGACCGCCGACGGCCGCAAACTCGACACGCGGCATCTGTACAGCGGTTCGACGGCCCGCACGCGCGTCCCGTCCGACCAGTATTACGTCTCGCAGCAGACCAACAAAGGCCCCGTGAAGGTCTACGAGGGACGGCCCTCGACCGACTGGGACCGCAGCAAGGAGTCGGACGTGGACGTTCCGGTAATTTCCCACGAGTCGGGCCAGCGGTGCGTCTATCCCGACTTCCGCGAGATCGGGAAATACACGGGACCGGTCGAGGCCCGAAACTTCGAACTGTGGCGCGAGATGCTCACCGCCAACGGCATGGGCGATCAGGCCCACGACTTCTTCCGGGCCTCGGGCGCGCTGACCGTCGTGGAGTACAAGGCCGTGATCGAGGCGCTGCTCCGCTCGTCCAAATCGGCCGGATTTCAGCTCCTGTCGCTCAACGACTTCCCGGGCCAGGGTTACGCCCCGGTGGGTGTGCTCGATCCGTTCTGGGACTCCAAGGGCCTGGTGACGCCCGAGGATTGGCGGGCCTTCTGCGCGCCGACCGTGGCGCTGCTCCGCTACCCGAAAAGCGCCTGGTTCGAAGACGAAACCTTCACGGCAAAGGCCGAGGTCTACAACTTCGGCGCGGCGGCGCTCAAAAATGCGAAAATCCGCTGGTCGATCACCGACGGCAGCGGGAAAGCCATCGCCAAGGGCAGTCTGAAATCGCAGACCGTAGGCACCGACGGCGTGTTCCCCGTCGGGGAGTTCTCCGCTCCGCTCGGCAAGGTGCGAGGCCCGCAGAAGCTGACCGTGCACCTGAACGTCGGTGAAAAGACAAGCAACAGCTGGGACATCTGGGTCTATCCGCGCAACGCACAGCTGATGCAGTCGGATACGGAGGTGCTCTACACGACGGAGTTCGGCGAGCAGGCCAAACAGTACCTCGCCGCGGGGAAGAAAGTCGTCCTGACCCCCGCGCCGAACAAGGTCAAGGGGCGCAAATCGACCTTCCACAACCATTTCTGGAACCCGATCATGTTCGCCTGGGCGCCGATGACCATCGGCTGTCTGATTCACGCCGAGGAACCCGTGTTCGCCGACTTCCCGACCTCGTACCACACCGACTGGCAGTGGTGGGACATTCTGGAGAACGCCAAGGTGATCGAGATGCAGCAGACCCCGCGCCAGCTGCGGCCCTTCATCCAGGTGATCGACAGCTTCGACAACAACGAAAAACTCGGCATCGGCTTCGAAGCCCGCGTCGGCGGCGGCAAACTGCTCGTTCTGGCGGTCGACACGAAAAAGAAGATGGACCAGCGCCCCGCCACGCGCCAGCTGCTCGAAAGCATCGACCGCTACGTCCGCAGCGACCGTTTCGCTCCCGAGGTCACACTCGACGAGTCGTTCATCACCTCCTTCATGCGCTAAAACCGCACGATTATGAACAAGATCTGTCTACTGCTCTGCTGCCTGCTGCCCGGCCTGTTCCGGGCAGGGGCGCAGGAGCTGAAAATGACCGAATACGCCCCTCTGACGCAGATTTACGGCGAGGTCTGCGAGTCCGACGAACTGCTTCCTATGGGCGATGTGGGGGTGGAATTCGGATACGTCCTCTACCAGGCCGCAATCACCGTTCCCGCAGGGGAGGCCGCGCTCGAACTGGAGAACGTGCGGGACTATGCCGCGGTTTACCTCGACGGCGTGTTTCAGGGAACCCTGACTGACAACCGCAAAACGCTGACTCTGAAGGCCGAACCCGGCCGGCACACATTGCAGCTCTACGTCGAAAACATCGGCCGCATCACCTATGGTCCGGAGATTCTCGACAACTCGAAAGGACTCTTCGGCGAAGCCCGCCTCGGCGGCGAAACGATCGCCGGCTGGACGATCACCCCGCTCGAAGTGCGCGACGCCGATCCCGAAACCCTCGAGTTCGAAGCCCTCGGCCCGTGCAACACGCCCTGTTTCCGGCGCGGGCAGTTCGACCGTGCGGCGCACGAAGGAGCCGTTTACCTCGACGTGTCGGGATGGGGCATGGGCGAGGTGTGGATCAACGGGCACTACCTCGGCTCGTTCTGGGACGAGGAGAAACAGCAGTCGATCCTCATTCCGGCCGAAATCCTCGCCGAAAAGGGGAACCGCATCGTGGTTTTCGACCTCAAAAACAACGACCCCGGCGCAACGATGCGCCTCTCGGACAAACCCGTGTTCAAATAACAAGCACAACCTATGAAAAAAATAACCGTTATCGCCCTGCTGCTGGCCGCCGCCCTCGGGGCGCAGGCCCGGAACGGGAGCGGAAAGCCCGCCTACAAGGACGCCTCGCGCCCCGTCGAAGAGCGCGTCAGCGACCTGCTGTCGCGGATGACCCTCGAAGAGAAGGTCATGCAGCTCAACCAATACACGCTCGGCCGCAACGACAACGCCAACAACGTGGCCGATCCGGTGGACAAGATTCCCGCCGAAATCGGCTCGCTCATCTACTTCGACACCTCGCCCGGACTGCGCAACCGGCTTCAGAAAAAAGCCATCGAGCAGTCGCGGCTCGGAATCCCCGTGCTGTTCGGCTACGACGTGATCCACGGTTTCCGCACCACTTACCCCATTTCGCTGGCCCAGGCCTGCTCGTGGAATCCCGCACTGGTGAAGCAGGCCGCCGAAGTGGCCGCACAGGAGGCGCGGATGTCGGGCGTCGAGTGGACCTTCTCGCCGATGATCGACGTGGCGCGCGACGGCCGCTGGGGCCGCGTCTCGGAGGGCTACGGCGAAGACCCCTACGCCAACGCCGTCTACGGAGTGGCGGCGGTCGAAGGCTACCAGGGCGACAACCTCGCCGACTCCCGCCGCGTGGCCGCCTGCCTCAAGCATTTCGTCGGCTACGGCGCCTCGGAGGCCGGCCGCGACTACGTCTACACCGAAATCTCGCGTCAGACGCTCTGGGACACCTACATGCCGCCCTACCAGGCGGGCATCGAGGCCGGAGCCGCTACGGTGATGAGCTGCTTCAACGACATCAGCGGAACGCCCGGCACGGCCAATCCCTACATCCTGACCGAGGTGCTCAAGGAGCGCTGGGCGCACGACGGATTCGTCGTCTCGGACTGGGCCGCCATCGAACAGCTGCGCTCGCAGGGCGTGGCCGCCGACCGGAAGGAGGCCGCCGAAAAGGCCTTCAACGCGGGTGTCGAAATGGACATGATGAACCGCTGTTACGACGCCCATCTGGCCGCCCTGGTCCGCGAAGGCAAGGTCTCGCAGGAGAAACTCGACGAGGCCGTGCGGCGCGTTCTGCGGCTGAAATTCCGGCTCGGGCTGTTCGAACGCCCCTACACCCCGGAGTCGGAGGAGACGGACCGGTTCCTGCTTCCCGCGAGCCTCGCCGTCGCCGAGCGGCTCGCCGAGGAGTCGATGGTGCTGCTGAAAAACGAGAACAACACGCTGCCGCTGAAAGCCGCCCGCCGCATCGCGGTCATCGGCCCGATGGCGCAGAACCGGCTGCACCTGCTCGGCGCGTGGTCGGCACACGGCCGCGAAGAGGACGCGGTGAGCCTCTTCGCCGGGCTGGAAAACGAATACCGGGGCCGCGCCGAACTGCTCTACGCCCGGGGCTGCGACTTCGACGGCGAGGACCGCTCCGGATTCCGTGAGGCTGTCGCCGCGGCCGCGGCTGCCGACGTGGTGGTCCTCTGCCTCGGGGAGAAAAAGCAGTGGAGCGGCGAGAACGCCTCGCGCTCGACGATCGCGCTTCCCGAAATCCAGGAGCAGCTGGCCGCCGAACTGGCCCAGACCGGAAAACCGCTGGTCTTGGTTCTGTCCAGCGGCCGGCCGCTGGAGCTGTGCCGCCTCGAACCCCTCTGCGGGGCCATGGTGCAGATGTGGCAGCCCGGCATCCGGGGCGGAAACCCCCTGGCGGGAATTCTGTCGGGGAGGATCAACCCCTCGGGACGCCTCGCCATGACGTTCCCCCGCTCGACGGGCCAGATTCCGATCTACTACAACCGCCGCCAGAGCGGCCGCACCCATCAGGGCAAATATCAGGACATCCCCAGCACGCCGCTCTATGAATTCGGGCACGGCCTGAGCTATACGACGTTCGAATACGGCGACCTGCGCCCGTCGGCAACCACGCTGCGCCGCGGGGAAAAGGTGACGGTCGAGGTCTCCGTGACCAACACGGGCGGCATGGACGGCGCCGAGACGGTTCACTGGTTCATATCGGACCCCGTGTGCCGCATCTCACGCCCCGTCAGGGAGTTGAAACACTTCGAGAAACAGCCGATCCGCCGCGGCGAGACCCGCACGTTCCGGTTCGAGATCGACCCCGAAAAGGATTTGAGTTTCACGGACGGCGACGGCAACCGGTTCCTCGAACCGGGCGACTACTTCATCCTCGTAAAGGACAAAAAGGTGAAACTGACGCTGACGGACTGATCCCCGCTCCCATTAAAGGACAGAGCTGTAACCTGAAAAGTTACAGCTCTGTCCGTATCAGGCCGCAGTCACCCGGAGAACGGAACGCCCCGCCGATTCGCAGGAAAGCCGCCCCCTCACAGGCCCTTTGTCCACACGGGTACGGGCTGGGGCGAGGTGGTCGGGCCGAAGACCTTCAGACGACCGTCTTCGGTCACCTCCATCGGGTCGATGAAGACCATGCGCGCATCGCCCGTCGGGGCCGTCCGGCCGTGGTAGACGCAGTACATCCCGCCGCCGGGAAGCTTCAGAACCATATTGTGCCCCGTTCCCGTGACCTCGCCGCCCTTGTCCGCATTCTTCTCGAGGACCGGATTGTCCGACGATTTCACGAAGGGACCCAGCGGCGAACCGGCCGTAGCATAGCCCACCGCATAATGCTGCCCGCCGTAGAAGTTGGCGGAATACATCATGTAATAGGTCCCGTTTTCCTTGAAGGCGTACGACCCCTCGGTCCAGCGCCGGTTGACCTCTCCGGCGGTGACCGAACGGCTCTCCCACCCGGTTTGCGGGTCGGAGGCAGACTGCGGGGGCGTCAGCAGAGCGACCGGCTCGCCGATGACGCCGCTGAAATCGGGCTTCATCTCCACACCGTACACCCAGCTCTCCTCGATCTCGTCGAAAAGCCCCTTGTCGCGCGCCCACGCCGAAAGCTCGCTTTCGACGGGATGCTTGTAACAGCAGCGCGAATAATAGAGATACACCCGGCCGTCATCGTCCCACAATACGTTGGCGTCGATCACCGGATAGCCGGGATCGAACACCGGACGATCATACAGGTCGGAAAAGGGACCCGACGGCGAATCGGCAACCGCCACCCCGATGCGGAACGTTTCGAGGTCGCCGTTCGGGTTATGCCGCCAGTTGGCACTGAAAAACAGGTAATAGCGGCCGTTGCGTTCATACACTTCGGGCGCCCAGAAGCAGTCGGTTCCCCATGCCGAGGCATTGCCGTCGTAGACGACATCGCCCTTCTGCCAGGTAACGAGGTCGTCCGAGACGCAGACGCGAAAACCCCGGATGTCGCCGCTCGTTCCGTACATATAGAATTTTCCGTCAGCGGCGTGGAGGATGAACGGGTCGCCGAACGCAACGTCGAGCGGATTACGATATGCAGGCGAGTCGCATCCGAGCAGGATCGCCGGCAGGAAGAAGATGAGCAGTTTTTTCATACAGGTTATTTGAATGGTTTGAATCCGTCGTAAAATGCCATTTGGCGCGTACTCCGACAAAATTATTCGTTTTATCCGATTTTCAGCCATGCCGCCACCCGATGGGCCGCAATTGATCAAAGAGTTATACATTATGGAAATATTTTTCCATTTTGCGCCGGGCCGGACACCTATCTTTGCAGGGTCCGGAGACTCCGAAGCCCGTTCGTCCGCGGCCCTCATCCCCGGTCCCAACCTTAAATCTTACGACCTATGAAACGATTGCTTCCATTAATCGCGACGTTGTTCGCCATCGCCTGCTGTGCGGCGCAAAACCTCCGAAAAGTGCCCCTGGCCGATCCTTTCATCCTGCTTTACGACGGGGTGTATTACGCCTATGGCACAGGCGCCGGAAGCGGCATCGAGGTGTGGACATCCCGCGACCTCTCCACGTGGGAGAGGGCCAAAGGCAACGCCCGCGACGGACTGGCCCTGCACCGCACGGATGTCTGGGGCGAAAAATGGTTCTGGGCGCCCGAGGTCTATCGGCTGAATGACAAATTCTACATGTATTTCACGGCCGAAGAGCACATCTGCGTCGCCACCTCCGACTCGCCGCTGGGTCCTTTCGTACAGGAGAAGCGGCAACCGATGATCGCCGATGAAAAGTGCATCGACAACACGCTGTTCATCGACGACGACGGCCGGGCGTACATGTATTTCGACCGGTTCAACGACGGGCTGAATATCTGGGTCGTCGAGCTGGAAGACGACTGCACGACGCTGAAAAAAGAGACGATGCGCCCCTGCATCCATGTTTCGCAGGAGTGGGAAAAGGTCTGGCCCCGCGTCAACGAAGGCTGCTTCGTGATCCGGCGGAACGGCACTTACTACATGACCTATTCGGCCAACAGCTACGAAAGTCCCTTCTACGGCATCGGCTGCGCCACGGCCGACTCGCCGCTGGGCCCCTGGACCAAATACGACCGCAATCCGCTGTTGCAGAATCCCGGCGAACTGGTCGGCGTCGGGCACAGCGCCCTGTTCCGGGACAAGGCGGGCAACCTGAAGATCGTTTTCCATGCCCACAAAAGCAAAGGCGCGATCCATCCGCGGGAAATGTATATCACCGACGTGCGTTTCCGCCCCGTCGAGGGCGGCTGCCGGATGGAGATCGACCCCGGATACTCGCCGGCCCTGATCGCTGAATGAACGACGCCCGGATGCAGCGTGTGCATCCGGGCATCGTTTTTACAGGAGGGCGGGATCGGCCTCGCGATCAATAGAACGTCCCTTTCGGGGCGAAAATCGCATACCCGAAATTGAAGGTCAGGTACATGTTGCGCCAGTTTTTCAGGTCGTATTTCGTCAGCGCGAGGCTCACGGGACCGATCGGCGTGTGGTAGACCAGCGACGCCTCGGCGATATAATGCCAGCGCTCGTCGGGATTCTTCAGGGGGTTGAAGTCCCGTTTTTCACGGAACATGGTGTAGAACCCCGTCCGGAAGAAGCAGTTGGGCAGCAGGTCGAAGGTCGGCATCAGGCCCCACGCCGCAAAGCGTTTGCCCCGGAAATCGGGCATGTAGATCATCCGGGCATGCGGCACGGGCGCATAGTCGGGCATCGACATCAGGGTCGCGGATTCGGTCCGGAACCGCGGGTGGTTGGTCCACACGGCATCGACGTTCAAACCGAACGAAAACCAGCTGACGCCCGGCACATCGAAGAACTTGTCCCACGAAAAACGCCCTCCGATCCACTGTCGGGTTTCGCGCGAAATGAAGTCTTTCGCATCGTAAGGCTGGTATTTGTCGCGTCCGGCGACATAGATGGCCGAGAGATGCAGTTCGGAGCCGCGGCGGGGATAGAGGAACTTGTCGAGCGTATTGCGGGCGACCCCGGCCCGCAGGCCGAAGAACGAGAAGCGCGAATGGTCGGTGTCGTCGGCGAACAGCACGTCCGAATCGTAGCGGTAGTTGATGTGTCCGGCGTTGGCGCGCAGCGTCAGGAGGCTGCGGTGGGTCAGCGGCATCCCCACGCCCGTCGAAAAGAAGCTCTCGCTGTTCTTGACCTGCTGGGCGTTGCGGACCTTGGTGACGTTGCCGAAATAGCCGTGGCGGAAATTCCGGACCGCGAAATTGTAGGAATAGTCGAGGAATATCGGCTTCCACGCGTAGAAATCCGTCCGGCCTCCGATCGCTCCCCAGGTGTAGATCGGCCCCAGGTAGAGGTCTGCGCCCAACTGCTGCGCGACGCGGCCGATGTTCTTGTAATTGATGCCGATATAGGCCTGGTTGAAGGCCGTCGAGGAGATGTTTCCCCCGAGGATGATCTTGAAATTGGGCCGCGTGCCGAACTTGGCCTCGAACGAATAACGTTCCCGGACGGAGTCGTAGCGCACGGTGGGGAAGTCCATCGTGAAATCGCCGCCGGCAAGCACCTCGAAGAGATTGTCTTTCAGCTCCTCGAAGCCCATCGGCCGCTGAATGCCCGGCGTGCGGCGGTCCACCTGCACGAAATCGCGGATATACTCCCGCTGGGCGCGCTTCAGCCCTTCGAGTTTGTAGTCGTCGAAGACCAGCGGCGGACACTTGGCGCGGAACGCCTCGCGACGCCCGGCGTAGTAGGCCGAGTCGCGGCGTTCGGCGACTTTCTCCAACAGCTGCGGCATGGCCGCCACGGCGTCCTCATAACCTGCGTTCATAATCGCCTCGGCCTGGTCGAAATCGAGCATGTTGACCCCCACGGCGCGGCGGATCGTGACGCTGCGCTCCTCGGGCAGCGTGTAGTCGGTATCGTGCATGGCCAGCATGAAAGCCTGGTCCATGATGTTGCTCTCCTCGCTGGGCGGGGTGTTGCCCTCGGTGCAGATCGAGCCGACGATCAGATCGGGCCGGAAATCTTCGTCGAGGGGTTTCCACGGGAAGTTGTCGTAGATGCCGCCGTCGTAGAGCAGCATCGAGTCTTTCACCATCGGCTTGAACACCAGCGGAATGGACATCGACGAGCGGACCGCCTCGCTCAAATCCCCCTCGCGCAGGACCACCGGCCCGCGGTGGTTCAGGTCGCTGGCCACGCAGAGGAACGGAACCATCAGGCGGTCGAAATCACCGTCCGCAGCGGCCGTCGCCGGGGCGAACAGCTCCGTGAGGGCCATGTCGATCTGCGTCGAGGAGATCAGGTTCCGGGGTACGCGCAGCCGCTTCCCGGAGGGACTCTCGACGTCGATGCGCAGGCTCAAAAACGCGGGATTGCTCCCCACCTGCCGGTAATAGGCCATGTATTTGTTGGGGTCGATGCGCCCCGAGACCCACTCCTTGACCACCCCCGAGTTGACGATCGCACGCATTTCGGCCGGGGAATATCCTGCGGCGTACATCGCGGCGATGATCGAACCCATCGAGGTCCCGGCCACATAGTCGATCGGCACGCCGTTCTCTTCGAGCGCCTCCAGGACGCCGATGTGGTAAAGCCCCTTCGCGCCGCCGCCGCTCATCACGACCCCTACCTTCTGGGCCGCAGCAGGGAGCGCCGCCAGCAGCAGCATCCCGACA